>Ga0075480_10000833_pt1 | contig 18746 bp, 11 predicted proteins | sample DEB08_DNA_7_FD_81590 | JGI IMG/M metagenome (GOLD analysis project Ga0075480, IMG submission 81590) | Aqueous microbial communities from the Delaware River and Bay under freshwater to marine salinity gradient to study organic matter... | ecosystem: Environmental > Aquatic > Marine > Coastal ... | reverse complement strand
TTTCGAAGGGGTGTCGACGGTTGAAAATGTCGAAATGCCAACACTTATGCTGCCTTTTTTACATATGATGGTCCTTGATCACGAAATATGCCTGAGCGTCACATGGGATCGATTCAAGGCTTTGATATCAGCAGATGGGATTGACTGCATCCTGCGCGACGGGCTGTCTGAAACCGGACCGGTCGATTTGAAAGTTTCAACAATGTCTGCTGCGCAAGCCACTGAGCCTCGTTTACAAAGCCGGATAGATGTTCCTCAGGACATTTTCGACAGCTTGAGTGCTCTGGCCCATAAAACCTACGCTCCAGCAACTGAAGAAAGCAGGCTCGCAGGGGCGGGAGCAGGGCTGAGCGACAACGATTAAAACTAACAAAAAACCCGCCAGAAGGCGGGTTTTTGTCAGCAGTTTTTCACCAGATTACACTGTCTTACGGTGTTTAACCGGCGCCCAGAGCTTCTTGTTGGTCAGATACAAGAGGAAACCCAAAAGACCCAGCAGAAACACCCCTACAAATCCAGTATATTTGCGGTCCATCATTTTGGGCTCCGCAGTCCACATGAGAAAGGCAGCGATGTCTTGTGCTTCGTGGTGCAACTCGTTTGAATGACCATCGTCGAACTCTACGTCCTCACCGTAAAGAGGTGGTGCCATGGAAATCCATCCACCGGGAAAAGCAGTGTTTTCATAAAGTGTCACACCCGCCTCTTCTTTTTCTTCACCAGTATAGCCCGTGAGCAAAGACGCGATATATTCTGGTCCACCCATTCCATTGACAAACTGGCTGATGCCCGTGCCGTAGGGTCCGTGGAAGCCTGCCCGCGCCTTTGCCATCAAGGAAAGATCAGGCGCGCCTGCGTCATTATTTTCTGGAAAATGGTCTGTCGGCTTTGCTGGGCGGTAGTCGTCCAGTTCCGCATCGAACACCTCAAAGTTTTCAGCTGCATAGGCGCGAACCTGTGCATCTGAATAGTGAGGGCCGCCTTCATCAGCCAGCGTTCTAAGGGGGACATACTTCAATCCGTGGCAAGATGCACAAACTTCTGTATAAATTTTCAGACCGCGTTGAAGCTGGTTTTGATCAAAGGTCCCGAAGGGGCCTTCGAAGGAAAAGGCAAAATCTTCTATCTGTTGATCGCCTCCGCCTGCGGCCAGAACAGTGCTTGTTGTCAAAGCCAAGGCGGCGACTGTTCCCAGAGTGATATTTTTGAACATGATTTTTCGTTCCTCTGTCTTATTCCGCAGGTGTCGTGTCGGATTTACCGTAATGCGCATCGAAATCTTCTTCGATGGTCTCGGGTTGCTTCAATGGTTTCTCGATCACGCCCAAGAGAGGCAGGATGACGAGGAAATACAAGAACCAGTAGGTTGAAGCGATCAGTGAGAAGGACGCATAGGGTTCTTCTGCAGGCATCGCACCCAGCCACATCAGGGCAAAGAAATCGATCACCAACAGCAAGAACCACCACTTGAACATTGGGCGATACCGGCCAGAGCGCACGCTCGAAGTGTCAAGCCAAGGCGCCAGAGCCATAACCGCGATGGCACCAAACATTGCAAGAACACCAAAGAATTTTGCGTCCACGATGCCACCGGTGACAAAGCTTGCCAATTGAACGGCCCAAACGTCGGCTGTGAACGCGCGCAAAATTGCGTAGAATGGCAGGAAGTACCATTCAGGAACGATGTGGGCCGGTGTCGCCAATGGGTTGGCTTCGATGTAGTTGTCAGGATGGCCAAGATAGTTTGGCATAAATCCGACAATTGCAAAGAACACACAAAGGATCACAGCAAGAGCGAAAAGATCCTTGATTACAAAGTAAGGCCAGAACGGTAGCGTGTCTTTTTCTGCTTCGGCTTTGGATGTGCGGCGCACTTCAACACCCGTCGGGTTGTTGTTCCCGGTGGTATGGAAGGCCCAGATGTGCACGATCACCAATCCCGCGATCAGGAAAGGCAACAGGTAATGCAAGCTGAAAAAGCGGTTGAGCGTTGCGTTATCTACAGCAGGTCCGCCAAGAAGCCATGTTTGGATCGGTTCCCCGATAAACGGTATGGCGCCAAAAAGACCTGTAATCACTGTCGCGCCCCAGAATGACATCTGTCCCCATGGAAGAACGTAACCCATAAAGGCAGTTCCCATCATCAGAAGATAGATCAACATGCCAATGACCCAGGTGATTTCACGTGGCGCCTTATAAGATCCGTAATACAAACCGCGGAAAATATGCGCATAAACCGCGATAAAGAACAATGATGCTCCATTCATATGCAAATAACGGATAAAATGTCCGCCGTTTACGTTGCGCATAATGTGTTCAATAGAGGCAAATGCCAAATCAACATGTGGCGTGTAATGCATTACAAGCACGATACCGGTGATGATTTGAAGTGCTAGACAGAAGGTTAGAACAATACCCCAAATCCACATCCAGTTGAGGTTTTTAGGAGTTGGGATCATCAATGTGTCATAAAGCAAGCCAACAATGGGCAAACGTGAATGAAGCCATTTTTCGCCGCTTGATTTGGGTTCGTAATGATCGTGTGGAATTCCAGCCATTTTTAAATCTCCTTACCCAAGCTTGATTGTGTCTTCGTCGACAAATTCGGCGACTGGCACAGGAAGGTTTGTTGGTGCCGGACCTTTGCGGATCCGGCCCGACGTATCATAGTGCGATCCGTGGCATGGGCAGAACCATCCTTGGAAGTCGCCCGCGCCATCGCCCAAAGGCACACAGCCAAGGTGTGTACATACACCCATCATCACCAACCATTCACCTGTCTCATCCAAGGCGCGGTTTTCATCAGCGGCGTCTAGATCGGGTGCGTTATTGTTGCGCGCAGACTGATCTGGAAGCGCGGTCAGCTTTACGGAACGTGCCAATTCAATTTCTTCATCCGTGCGACGACGGATAAAGACAGGTTTTCCCAGCCATTTGACTGTCAGCTGGGTTCCCGGCTCAATACCGCTTATATCGACGCGGATAGAGGACAGGGCTTTGACATCCGCAGAAGGGTTCATCTGATTGACGAGCGGCCACACCGCCCCGGCTGCAGCAACGGCACCTGTGCCACCTGCTGCGTAGTAAAGAAAATCTCGGCGTGTGCCTTCGTGGTCTGCTATATCTGACACGAGGTTACTCCATGTTCGTAACTGGCGTTTCCGCCATAGGACTTTGACAGGGCTTGTTTGCCCCGATACTGCGCGGTGTCTTAGCTCCGCTTTGCGACAACGTCCAGCAAACAGTTAGCGGGAAACGCGTTTAGCGCCTAAGTGTCGCGGTTATTTTTGATAAATAGGGACAGAAAACGATATTTTTTCGATGTTGTTGCGGGTTTGGGCCGGACTGTGGTGATTCTCGTCACTGGATATCTGTGATCTTTGGAGCAATTATTACCACTTATGGGGTAGCGATTTGCCATTTTCATTTGGTGATTTCTCTTATACACGCCTCCTATCTGAAATCTGGCGCAGTGATCCCGGCGCCCGAGGAACGCGATGGTGGGATAAGGGGGAATTCGCCCCCTGAGAAATGGCCAATAGGCCGATAGGAAACGTAGATGTTTGATGTAACGACGAAATCGATGCAATGGGGTGAGGATACCCTGACTTTGGAAACGGGCAAAGTGGCCCGCCAGGCCGACGGATCGGTCATAGCAACGCTGGGGGAAACCTCGGTCATGGCGAATGTCACATTCGCGAAAGAACAAAAACCTGATCAGGATTTTTTCCCCCTGACAGTACACTATCAAGAAAAATACTACGCCGCAGGTAAAATCCCCGGTGGCTTTTTCAAAAGGGAAGCGCGTCCATCTGAAAAAGAAACGCTGACAGCGCGGTTGATTGACCGGCCCATTCGTCCGCTTTTTGTACCTGGCTTCAAACATGAAGTTTTGGTGATGTGTACGGTTCTCAGCCACGACTTGGTAAATGACCCTGACATTGTGGCTATGATTGCGGCCTCTGCGGCTCTTACGATTTCTGGTGTTCCCTTCATGGGTCCGGTCGCAGGATGCCGTGTGGGCTTTGTTGACGGGGAATATGTTCTCAACCCGACGGTTGATGACATGGACAACCTGCGCACCGACCCAGAGCAGCGCCTTGATCTAGTGGTAGCTGGTACCAAAGACGCCGTCATGATGGTGGAATCAGAGGCCTATGAGCTAAGCGAAGATGAAATGCTCGGTGCCGTGACTTTTGCCCATGAACAGATCCAGCCGGTCATCGACATGATCATTGATCTTGCGGAAGATGCTGCAAAAGACCCCTTTGTGTTCTCTGCGCCTGATTACTCTGAGCTTTACGCTGCAGTAAAAGCGGCTGGCGAAAAAGAAATGCGGGCCGCATTTGCCATCACGGACAAACAGGAACGTACCGCTGCCGTTGCTGCAGCACGCACACATATCCACGAGACATTGAGCGAAGACCAACTTGCCGACAGCAATCTTGGTTCTGCCATGAAGAAACTTGAAGCCAGCATTTTGCGCGGTGATGTGGTGCATGGCGGCAAACGGATTGATGGACGTTCGACCACCCAAGTCAGGCCTATCGTTGCGGAAACGGGGCTTTTGCCGCGGACCCATGGATCTTCTCTTTTCACCCGTGGGGAAACTCAGGCGCTTGTCATTACAACGCTTGGAACCGGAGATGATGAACAAATCATCGACGCGCTGCATGGCAATTCACGCAGCAACTTCCTTCTTCACTACAACTTCCCACCCTATTCGGTTGGTGAGGCTGGCCGCGTCGGCCCTCCCGGTCGTCGCGAGGTAGGCCATGGTAAATTGGCATGGCGTGCTTTGCAGGCAGTTTTGCCTGCGGCAACCGATTTTCCCTATACGATCCGAGTGGTTTCTGAAATCACAGAGTCCAACGGATCGTCCTCGATGGCGTCGGTGTGTGGTGGATCCCTATCCATGATGGATGCTGGCGTACCTCTAAAGTCGCCGGTGGCAGGTGTTGCTATGGGTCTGATCCTTGAGGAGAGCGGTGAATTTGCGGTTCTGACCGACATCCTTGGGGACGAAGATCACCTTGGTGATATGGATTTCAAAGTGGCGGGGACCGAAAACGGGATCACATCACTTCAGATGGACATCAAAGTCGCTGGAATCACGCCTGAGATCATGAAGCAAGCCTTGGCTCAGGCCAAGGACGGGCGGATGCATATTCTTGGCGAAATGGCCAAAGCTCTGACGGAAGCGAGCGAGTTCAGCATACATGCGCCCCGCATCGAGACGATGACAGTCCCGACGGATAAAATCCGTGAAGTTATCGGTTCTGGTGGTAAAGTCATCCGCGAAATCGTGGAAACCTCTGGTGCTAAGGTGGACATCAACGACGATGGTGTGATCAAAATCGCTTCACCAAATGCGGAGTCCATCAAGAAGGCCTACGACATGATCTATTCGATCGTGGCAGAACCCGAAGTTGGCCAAATCTACGATGGCAAAGTGGTTAAAATTGTGGACTTTGGGGCTTTCGTGAATTTCTTTGGAAAACGCGATGGTCTTGTCCATGTAAGCCAAATAGAAAACCGCCGTCTTAACCATCCTTCCGATGTTTTGAAGGAAGGTCAGGACGTAAAGGTCAAATTGCTGGGCTTTGATGATCGCGGCAAAGTCCGTCTGGCTATGAAAATGGTCAATCAGGAAACTGGCGAAGAACTTCCCCCAGAAGCCAAAGAAGACGCCTGAATTTCTTGATCATCTTTTGATTGTGTGATAGACCGCCCTTATTAGGTGCGGTCTATTACAAAAGAGGGATACCCATGAAATTCAAATTTATTATCTCTGCCGTTTTGGCAGGTCTGTGCAGTATTGCGAATGCGCAGGAACCAGGCGATATGGATGTAGGGCTTGGCTTTTCATCACTTGGTCCAGCATTGCAAGGTCGTTATGTTTTTTCAGAAAATATTGCCATCCGAGGCATTGTTTCTACAGGTTTGAGCAGAAGCATGAATCAGACCGAAGACGGTATAGATTACAACTTCAAAGGTAACATTGGCGGTGTCGCAATTTTGGGGGATTACCACATTATGGGTGGCAATTTCCTTGTGAGTGGTGGTCTGCTGTCTTCAAGAGTTGGTATCGATTTGAGCGCGAACTTGGCCAATCAAGATTTTGGTGATCAAATCGGCGTAACAGGTAAAGTGTCAGGTAAAGCAGAGTTCAAGAACAAAACCTCTCCTTTGGTGTCCGTTGGTTACAAGCGCAATCTGACAGACAGCTTTATTATTCGCGGTGATCTGGGTGCGATTATGACTGGCGGTTTCGTGCTGTCAGCCTCAACGGACATCGCACAAGTGACACAAGCTGATATTGATAAAGAGCTGGCTAAAACGAGAGATGACCTGAGCAAACTGACGGTCTATCCGTTCATCAGCATTACGGCATCTTATACTTTCTGATCTTTTGTCGGAGCTGAAAAAATTTAATCCGGCCCCCAAGAGAGGGCCGGTTTTCTTTTCCATAACCGACCACTTGAATTTCTGATGTTGAGGCGTTTAATGGCCCCTTATGGGATGCAAATATCCGCATCACGCCATAGAGACAATGTTGCTTTAAAATTCGCAGGAGATGGCAAAATGATTGAGAAACGTCAATTTTACATAAATGGGTCATGGGTTGACCCTATCGAAGGGCGCGATCATCACGTCATTAATCCTTCGACGGAAGAGGCCGTTGCCGTGATTTCGCTTGGGGGTCAGGCAGATACAGACGCAGCTGTTGCTGCGGCCAAGGCTGCGTTTCCCTCTTGGATGGCAACCCCGCCCAGTGAAAGGATCGCGCTTGTTGAAAAACTCTATCAGGTCTACAAATCACGCGCAGAGGATCTCGCACAGGCGATGAGCCTTGAAATGGGTGCGCCGATTGAAATGTCTCGCACTCAGCAGGTCGGCGCCGGTATCTGGCACCTCAAAGATTTCATTCGCGTTGCCAAGGAATTTAATTTCGACACACCGCTTGGTGACCATGCGCCCAATGACATGATCCTAAGAGAAGCGGTCGGGGTTACAGCTTTGATCACACCTTGGAACTGGCCCATGAACCAGATAACGCTGAAAGTCGGTGCTGCCGCCGTGGCGGGATGCACCATGATCCTCAAACCCTCCGAAGAAAGTCCCCTGAATGCTGTAATTTTTGCAGAGATGATGGACGAAGCGGGCTTTCCTGCTGGTGTCTTTAACCTTGTGAACGGGGATGGCGTTGGTGTTGGCTCTCAGCTGAGTAGCCACAAAGATGTGGATATGATCAGCTTTACAGGCTCTGCACGGGCTGGGAAATTGATTTCTCAGAACGCGGCGGAAACACTGAAGAAAGTTCATCTTGAACTTGGTGGTAAAGGCGCCAATATCGTCTTTTCTGACGCCGACGAAAAGGCTGTCAAACGTGGGGTTCTGCGCTGTATGAATAACACAGGTCAATCTTGCAACGCGCCGACGCGCATGTTCGTACAGCGTCCAGTCTATGACACGGCTGTAGAAGCCGCCGCTGCCGCCGCGCAAACTGTAACTGTGGGGGCTGCATCCGAAGAAGGGCGTCACATTGGACCCGTGGTTAATGCGACCCAGTTCAACAAAATTCAGGATCTGATTCAAAAAGGCATTGATGAGGGTGCGCGTCTCGTTGCTGGCGGCATCGGTCGTCCCGAAGGCTTCAACAAAGGATTTTACGTGCGTCCGACCGTCTTTGCAGATGTGAATAATTCAATGACCATTGCGCAAGAGGAAATTTTCGGCCCCGTATTGTCGATCATTCCCTTTGATACCGAAGAAGAGGCTATCGCATTGGCCAATGACACGGTCTACGGTTTGACCAATTACATCCAGACACAGGATCAGGACAAAGCAAAACGGGTCGCGCGTTCTTTGCGCTCTGGTATGGTGGAAATGAATGGACATACGCGCGGGGCGGGTGCCCCCTTTGGCGGGATGAAACAATCAGGGAATGGACGCGAAGGCGGAAAATGGGGGATCGAAGATTTCCTAGAACTTAAATCTGTCGCAGGTTGGATGGATTAAATCCTCTTAGCGCTGGGACATTACACAGGTTGAAATGTCCCAGCGATTTTTCTGGGATCTTTGGGACAAAGCCTTGTCGCAATAAATAGACCCTAAGCCCGCATATGTGCGCCATTTGCGTCATATACTGGCCTGCCGAGAACTTCTGCGTCATACATGACACCCATGATTTCCACCTGCAGAGCCTGACCTGGGGATGCCATATCCGCGTTGACATATCCCATTGCCATGGATTTTTTAACATGATGGGCATACCCGCCTGAACTGACGTAACCTACGGATTGGCCATCGCTCAGGATGGCTTCGTCACCGCTGACGTCGATCCCTTCGACATCCACAACCATTGTGATGAGCTTGCGATCAGGGCCGGCGGTTTTGAGTTTTTGTGTGGCATCCTTACCCACAAAATCCTTGTTCCAGTCGATGAAGGCATCCATACCGCTTTGCAATGCGTCAAAATCGGGGCGGTAATCCAAAGTCCAGACACCCCAGCTTTTCTCAAGCCGCATGGACATCAGCGCACGCGCGCCATACCAACGATACCCAAGTTCCGCACCTGCTTCTTCTATCGCTGTGGCAAGGCGCAAAAGATATTGGGGTTTACAGTATATTTCGTAACCCAACTCCCCGCTAAAACTGATCCTGTTCAGGATCACAGGCACGCCTCCAACAAAACATTCCCGCACATCGCGAAACGCCATACTCTCTGCAGATACATCGTCCCTTGTGATACTTTGCAGTAGTCTGCGGGAATTTGGACCACTGAGCGCAACGCCATGCCAATCATCTGAAACGTTTTGGTATTGAACGTCTTCAGGCAGGTCTTTTTCAAACCAGCGGCGATGGGCCTCTTGCATGGCGCCGGATCCAAAGAGCATGAAATGATCTTCGCTCAGACAGGCCACCGTCAAATCACCGTAAAGCTTTCCTTTTGGCGTCAACATCGGCGAAAGTGTCAAACGCCCAGGTTTGGGAATAAATCCTGCCAATGTCCGGTTAAGATAATCCCGCGCGCCTTTTCCTTTGAACTCATGTTTGGCAAAGTTTGCTATTTCTATACCGCCGACTGCTTCCCGTACCGCTTTTACCTCCCGAGCCACATACTCGTGGCTGCGATTTCGTTCAAATGTGGGATCTTCGTGTGCGTCTTCTGGACCATCCGCAAACCAAAGCGCGTGTTCTAGGCCAAAACTTTGTCCCATCCGTGCACCTTTGGCGACAAGCCTGTCATATAACGCAGTGGTTTTCTGCATCCGTCCCTTGGGAAGGGTCTCATTGGGAAACGTCATCACAAAACGGCGTTCGTAATTTTCCGTAGATTTGACCGTACCCCAGTCCGGTGTTGCAAATTCTCCAAATCTCGCCACATCCATTGCCCACACGTCAATTGAGGGCTCTCCGTCGATCATCCATTCCGCCATGGTCAACCCGACACCGCCGCCTTGACAGAACCCCGCCATAACGCCGACCGCGACCCAGTAATTGCGCATGCCCGGAACCGGTCCGATCATTGGATTACCGTCTGGACCAAATGTGAAAGGACCGTTTATCGCATCTTTGATCCCTGCATTTGCAAGCGCCGGAATGCGTTCAAAGCCAAGCTCAAGGCGATCCGCGATCCGTTCCAGATCGGGTTGCAACAATTCATGGCCAAAATCCCACGGCGTTCCATTCACCTTCCAAGGTGTGCCTTTGGGTTCATAAGTGCCAAGCAACATGCCTTCGCGTTCTTGGCGGAAATAGATATTAGCCTCGTAATCAATTCCACAGGGTAGGCGGCTTGGATGGTTCACCACTCCATCAATTTTTTCGGTCAAAAGGTAATGGTGTTCCATGGGCTGTACAGGCAGGTTGATGCCCTGCATGTGACCCACTTCGCGTGCCCAAAGCCCCCCGCAATTGACGATATGCTCCGCATTGATTGATCCGCGCGGCGTGGTGACATCCCAGCTTCCATCTGCGCGTTGGGTTGTGGCGGTGACAGGTGTATGGGTGAAAAACTGCGCCCCATGTACCCGCGCTGATTTGGCAAAGGCATATGTTGCGCCGGAGGGATCAAGATCCCCGTCCTGTTCATCCCAGAGGGCCGCCAAGTAATGGCTTGGATCGATGAGCGGATGGCGTTCTGCGACCTCTTTAGGGCTTATAAATTCCTGATTAAGCCCCATGTAGCGCGCTTTGGAGCGTTCACGTTTGAGGTAGTCATACCATGTTTTGTTCGAGGCAAGGTAAAACCCGCCCGTCATATGAAGCCCGACAGAATGGCCTGAGGTTTCTTCGATCTCTTTATAAAGATCAATCGTGTAACCCTGAAGCCGGCTGATGTTTGGGTCACTTGAAATCGTGTGGATTTGTCCTGCCGCATGCCAGCTTGATCCCGATGTCAGCTCATCCCGTTCCAAGAGCACCACGTCTTTCCAGCCAAACTTTGCCAGATGAAACAGGATCGAACATCCCACAACGCCACCCCCGATCACAACAACCTTTGCATGGGACGGAAGCGGTTTTTGATTTTTGTTATCTTCTTTTTGTATTTCTGGCATAGCTGTCTCCCTTGGGCCAATGAGCCTCAATACCACGCATCCGGCAGTTCCTCTTTTCTTTTGGCGATAAACGCTTGTAACGCGTCATCTGTTGCCTCGTCGATGGGCGGTGGTTCGTATTGGTTTAGCAATGTGTTCCAACGCTCGTACGCTCGGGTGCGCATGTCTGTTGATCCTTTTTCTTCCCAGCTTTCGACATTTTCACTGTCGCTGAGTGCTGGTTCGTAAAAGGCGGTTTTGTAATTGCGCATGGTATGGGAAGAGCCAAGGAAATGTCCCCCCGCATCCACTTCTTCATAGGCATCGCGCGCAAGGCTGTTGTCATCCACCTCAAGCCCACCCAAAAGCTTTTGATAACTGCCAAGCCGATCAGCATCCATCACAAGCTTTTCAAAACCTGTGCAAAGTCCGCCCTCCATCCAGCCGGCTGCGTGCAGCACATAGTTTGCCCCCGCCAATATGGTGGAATGCATAGAATCCGCGCTTTCATAAGCGGCCTGCGCGTCTTCGATCTTGCTTGCCGTCAGTGACCCGCCGCAGCGCAGAGGAAGCCCAACGCGCCGTGCCATCTGTCCAATGGCGTAATTGGACAGCACGGGTTCGGGCATACCAAAGGTGGGTGCGCCGGATTTCAAAGACATGGACGACAGAAAATTTCCCAAAATAAACGGCGCGCCTTCTTTGACCAGCTGCGCATAGGCACAACAGATCATCGCCTCTGCCATCGCTTGTGTCACTGAGGCCGCCGTCGATACCGGACCCATCGCGCCTGACAGGATAAAGGGCACAACAATAATTCCCTGACCCCGTCCGCAATAAACGCGGATCGCTTGCGTGACGACCTTATCCACCAAAAGGGGAGAGTTCGTGTTGACATTCCCCATGATGACACAGTTGGTGTCCATGACCTCTTTCCCATGAAGGATTTCGGCCATATCCACGCTGTCTTGCGCCCGGCTCATTTCCGTGATGGCCCCCAGATGAGGTTTGTCGGTAAAGCGCATATGGGTGTAAACCATATCAAGATGTCGTTTGCTTACGGGCACATCGCAGGGTTCGACAATGACAAGACCCGTGTGATGCAAGGCAGGTAACATCTGTGTCAGTTTCACCAATTTGGTAAAGCTGTCCATGTCTCCATACCGGCGCCCGCCCTTGAGGTCGCGCACAAAGGGTGCGCCGTAAATGGGGGCAAAGACCTGATTTTTGCCACCGATTTTAACTGAACGATCTGGGTTGCGGGCGATCTGGGTAAATTCGCTTGGGGCCTTGGCGCAGAGTGCGCGGATCCAATCGGCAGGCGCGCGCACGATATCCCCGTCCACCTCAGCCCCGGATTTTGTCCATAGTGCAATAGCCTCCGGATCATCTCGAAACGCGATGCCGACATTTTCTAAGATCCAATCCACCTGCGCTTCGAGTTTGGTAATTTGTTCTTCGTCAAGCGGGTCAAAAAATGGCAGCTTGCGCGCAATAAAGGGAGAGGGGGTGCAAGACGCAAGATTTGCAGTGTTGGATCTTTCAGATCGTGATCGTCTGGCCAATGAATTGCTCCTCTACCTTTGGCGAGCATAGCTTTGGGCAGATTATCCGCGATAGATCAAATGAGACATTTTCTATAAAATAAACGAACGTCTCTGTGAGAGTGGGCAAATTTGCTGACCTGCGCTCTTTATTTCTAGTGTTTGCGAACAACATTTATAAATATGGCTACTAGGATTTGCCGTCCGCACTAGGGGTATTGATCGATGTGCAGTCGATTTTAAACATCCAAAATCACCTTGAAAAAGAGCCGTTTATCAAGAAAAGACCAATTAAATTGGTACAATGGGACATGCTCGAATTATCTCATTTAACGGAATTTTAATAAAAATTTTTCTATTAGTCGTGCTCTTAGAGGCTTGGACAAAGGAAATCTCGTTGATTTTTGACAACTATAAGGGTAATTATAAGGGTATAACATTATTTTAAAATTGTAGGTTGCCCCGTGTTTTGTGAAGCATTTCTGCATGATGTCATGGTTTCAAAACACGGGTTTCGGTCTGGTTAACCATTGGAAAACAAAATGAACAATCAAATAGAACGAGAAGTCTGGCTCACGCTGTCTTATGAAGAGGCGGAAAAATCACTGAACTATGTGTCGCTTTTGTGTGACTCTTTTGATCTCATGGCCATTGCAGGTGAAGATATTTTTGCAAAGGAAACAACAGATTTGGCCCATACGATGCGCCACCGGCTGCAATCTGCGTTAGATGAAATGCAAAATCGCAAACTCCAGTAGGATTTTATGTCTTATGAGTCCTTGGATGGACGATGGTCACTTTCCCGCCATTTGTTTGTGATAGGATATCTACGATCCAGCCAAAAGGCGCGGGGGCTCAACCGTGTACCAGGTGCCGATTGAAAACGCTTATATTCGCTCAGATAGAGTAAGCGCTCCACACGTTCGACGTCCGCACGACTGTAACCTTGAGCCTCACAATCCTGCAGAGATCCGTCTTGATCCACCAAAATTTGCAGGATTCCGTCTAGGATTGGGTAATCTGGAAGGCTGTCGCTGTCTTTTTGATCTGGGCGTAATTCGGCACTTGGGGCTTTGGAAATGATATTTTCCGGGATCACGGCGCCAGATGGCGCTTTCATCCAATCTCGGTGCGTGTCATTTCGCCAGCGACAGGTGTCAAAGACGCGGGTTTTGTAAAGATCTTTGATCGGGTTATAGCCGCCTGCCATATCGCCGTAAATGGTGGCATATCCAACGGCGACTTCGGATTTGTTACCGGTGGTGAGAAGCATTTCCCCAAATTTATTGGAGAGCGCCATTAACAACAGTCCCCGCAGACGTGATTGAATGTTTTCTTCTGTGAGGTCCGCGTCCAACCCATCAAATAAGGGGGCCAAAGTGTTGCCGATTGCCTGACGCCCTTCTGAAATCGGTACAAAATCATACCGGCAGTTCAAGTTCTTGGCTAATGCTTTTGCATCGTTCAGCGACGCCTCAGATGTATATTCAGAAGGCAGCATCACGCAGCGGACATTTTCTACACCCAATGCATCTGCTGCGATGACTGCAACCAAAGCGCTGTCGATCCCCCCAGACAGTCCGAGAAGCACTTTGCTAAATCCAGTTTTCGCGCAGTAATCTCTAAGCCCGACAACCATCGCGTGATAATCCGCTTCTTGCTGATCGGGGATCGCGGCTTTGTCACTTTCTTCTATGACCCATCCGTCACTCTGACGCTTGAGGACAATATCTGTGATTGCTTCGGTAAACATCGGCATTTGAAGCGCTAGAGACCCATCAGCATTCAGAGCAAAGCTACCCCCGTCAAAAACCTGATCATCCTGCCCCCCAACCATATTAAGGTAAATCAGAGGAAGCCCGCTTTCCACAACGCGGGAGACCATGATGTTCAACCGTGTATCCCGTTTGCCGCGATGGTAAGGTGACCCGTTTGGGATCAAAAGAAATTCTGCACCTGTTTCCGCATGGGTTTCCACCACATCTTCGTGCCACGCGTCTTCGCAAATGGGGCTTCCAATGCGGGTGTTTCCTACAGAATACGGACCGCCAATCGCCCCACTGTCAAAAATGCGCACCTCGTCAAAAACGCTTTCATTGGGCAAATGGTGTTTTTCAACGACTGATTTGATCTGGCCTGAATGCAGAATAAAATAGGCGTTAAAGACGCTGCTTCCTTCTTTCCAAGGACCCCCGATAGCCAAGGCTGGTCCCTCTGCGCAGGCCTGAGCCAGTCTTTGAATGGTCTCAATTGCTGCCATATGAAAGGCGGGTTTGGATATTAAATCCTGCGCATTGTAACCGGTGATGAACATTTCCGGCAGTGCGACAAGGTCCGCTCCGCCGTGCTTGCCCTGTTTCCATGCCGCAAAGGCTTTGTCTGCATTACCGTTCAAATCCCCGACTGTGGGGTTGAGCTGTGCCAAGGTTATTTTGAACGTATCAGACATTGTCGGGCCCCAAATGCTTTGCCCTTACTTAGCAGATTATAAGCCGAGGAAAAGAGAGAGGTGCTAAATCTCTTCAACCTGCAAGACACCTTCAAGGCTTTTGAGCGCGCCCTTGATTTGCGGGTTCAACGGGAAATCCTCTCCTGCACTGATGGTGACCTCGCCCGGCAATGACTGATCCAGCAAACAGAACTCGATCGGACCTGCAGGCGCTTTGATGCCCTGTGATTTGGTCTGGGCCAAAACGGAGGCCACAGATGTCACAGCAGTTGCATTTTCGACAAATATTCGCAGGCCCATCGCGCCAGCCCCCGCCAACGAATTGTCAATCGGAGCAACAGAGCGCCCCAGAAGTTTGAGCTCATCCGCCTCAAGCGTCGCCTCGACGGTGACAAGCACTTTTTCACCGGTTTCCAGATAATCACGCGATGTTTCCAGCGTGTCAGAAAACAATGTTACCTCATAAGCGCCACTCACATCACTGAGCTGCACAAAGGCAAAACGGTTGCCGCGGGCGGATTTACGTTCTTGTCGGCCCGAAACAACGCCCGCCAATTTTGCAACACGGGGGCCGCTTTGCACCTTTTGCAAGAGCTCTTCCATTGTCATTACATCTTGGCGGCGCAAGGTGCCCATGTAATCATCCAAAGGATGACCCGAAAGATAAAACCCGATGGCGCGAAATTCCTCGCCCAAACGCTCTGCTGGAAGCCAATCTGGATGATCTGACAGTCTGGGTTCCGGAAGGTCTTCACCCGCATCACCAAATAGGGACACCTGATTGGATGCTTTTTGTTCATGGATTGCGCTGGAGTAGCCGACCAAAGCATCGAGAGCCTCGAACACGCGCCGCCGATTTGGGTCAAGCTGGTCAAAGGCACCCGCGCGCGCAAGCATTTCAAGTGGCCGTTTTCCAACCCGTTTGAGGTCCACACGACGGGCAAAATCGAAAAGGGTAACAAAGTCCTTTTGAACACCGTCAGTTTCGCGGGCGGCGACGACCAGTTTCATCGCGTCTACGCCCACGTTCTTTAGCGCTCCAAGCGCATAGACGAGCGCGCCATCTTTCACGCCAAAGGTCGCCTGAGACCGGTTCACGCAGGGTGGGATATAGGGCAATGAAAGCTCTTTTTTCACTTCTTCAAAATATACGGCGAGCTTATCGGTGAGGTGGATATCGCAATTCATGACACCGGCCATGAATTCCACTGGATGATTGGCCTTGAGCCAAGCAGTCTGATAGCTCACCACCGCATAGGCCGCAGCATGTGATTTGTTGAAACCGTAGTTTGCAAATTTTTCCAAGAGGTCGAACACTTCGGATGCTTTTTTGGCTTCTACCCCATTTTCAGCGGCCCCTTTTTCAAATTTGGGCCGTTCTGCGTCCATCGCTTCTTTAATCTTTTTCCCCATCGCACGGCGCAAAAGATCCGCTCCGCCAAGCGAGTAGTTTGCCATCACTTGGGCAATTTGCATCACCTGTTCCTGATAGACGATGATGCCTTGGGTTTCTTCAAGGATATGATCGATGAGCGGATGAACCGATTCCCGTTCCCGCAGCCCGTTTTTCACTTCGCAATAGGTCGGGATATTTTCCATCGGTCCCGGACGATAGAGCGCGACCAAGGCAACGATGTCTTCGATACAGGTCGGTTTCATGCGCTTGAGCGCATCCATCATGCCGCTGGATTCAACCTGAAACACCGCCACCGTTTTGGCTGACGCGTAAAGATCATAGGTCAACCTATCATCCAAGGGGATTGCAGCAATATCATCCTCTGCCCCTTCTGCGGGGGAATATAAAGTGACCCCATCTGCGCTGACATGAAGGTGACGACCGGACTTCAGGATCAGGTCAACCGCATTTTGAATGACAGTAAGGGTTTTCAGGCCGAGAAAGTCGAATTTTACCAAACCTGCCTGTTCAACCCATTTCATGTTGAACTGGGTTGCAGGCATGTCAGACCGAGGATCCTGATAAAGTGGCACCAAATGATCCAGAGGCCTGTCCCCGATCACAACACCCGCTGCATGGGTTGATGCGTTTCTGAGCAATCCTTCGACCTGCTGTCCATACGTCAGCAACCTGTCAACGACTTCTTCGTTTTTGGCCTCTTCCCTCAGTCGGGGCTCATCGGCGAGCGCCTTTTCAATCGTGACGGGTTTGACGCCTTCGACTGGGATCATTTTTGAGAGCCGGTCAACCTGCCCGTAAGGCATTTGCAAAACCCGACCAATATCGCGCACTGCTGCCTTGGACAAAAGCGCGCCAAAGGTGATGATCTGACCGACTTTGTCACGACCGTATTTTTCCTGCACGTATTGAATGACTTCTTCGCGCCGGTCCATGCAAAAATCGATGTCAAAATCAGGCATGCTTACCCGATCAGGATTGAGGAAGCGTTCAAACAGGAGCGAGTAGCGCAACGGGTCAAGATCAGTGATCGTTAGCGCATAGGCCACAAGGCTTCCCGCGCCAGACCCTCGCCCCGGCCCCACTGGGATATCATTTTCCTTTGACCATTTAATGAAATCCGCAACGATCAGAAAATATCCCGGAAAGCCCATGCTTTCAATTATGCCAAGTTCGAATTCAAGGCGTTTTTCATAGTCTTCGACTGGGGCTGAGAGCGGAATGACTGACAGCCTTTTATGAAGGCCTTCGCGGGCCTGACGGCGCAACTCATCGACTTCGTCTTCTGCAAATTTGGGCAGGATTGGGTCGCGCAAGGGCGCTTTGAATGCGCAACGCTGCGCGATTTCGACTGTATTTTCGATCGCTTCTGGAAGATCCGCAAAAAGCGTGATCATCTCGCTTGCGCTTTTGAAATAATGTTGGGGTGTCAGACGCCGACGCGGTTCTTGTTGGTCCACGTAGGCCCCTTCTGCGATGCACAAAAGCGCATCATGGGCTTCATACATTTCCGAGTTTTTGAAAAATACGTTGTTTGTCGCCACAATCGGAAGCCCAAGATCATAGGCGAAATCAATGAAAACCGGTTCGCTTGTACGCTCTGCCACTGGCAGGCCACCATCCATCGGGTGGCGTTGCAATTCAACATAGAGACGGTTTTTAAAAATCTCTGCAAAGCTCATCAGTAAAGCTTTGCCTGCCGCCAGTTGAGAGGTACAAATCAGCTGACCAACCGGCCCCTCGGCCCCACCGGTCAGACAGATCAAACCATCTGAATGGGTCCTAATTTCTTCTATCGTCAGATGGGGCAGTTGGCCTTTTTTGTCTATATAAAGACAGGTATTCAGCTTCATCAGGTTTTCATAGCCCCGTGTATTTTGGGCAAGAAATACCATGGGCGCGCGAAGTGGGGCTTTGCTGGCGTTGTCAGAACCGGAATAACTGACATCCATCTGACATCCAATGATCGGCTGGATGCCCGCGCCTGCTGCCCCAACAGAAAATTCCAGCGCAGCAAAAAGATTGTTGGTATCGGTAATGGCCACCGCCGGCATATCAAAGCTGTGACAAAGGTCTGCCAGCCCTTTGACCTTTACCGCGCCCTCCAACAGCGAATATTCGGTGTGGACGCGAAGGTGGATGAATTTTGATATGTCGCTCATGCTCAGTGAGATCATTTCTTAAGGGCAGACTTGGGATGTTCCTTACCCTAACGCGCCCAGATTCAGAGGAAAAGCAATAAACCGATTTTACGTCATAAAAAAAACTTCTTGCTTTTTGAGGACCCTTAAATGTAGCCTTTTCCTGATTTCGCCCGCGTATTTTCTACGCCGCATCGAGGATATGCAAAACACGGGCTTTGGGTAACGCGGCATAATTTATCTCATGGATATTAGGTTTCTTCTCAACGGAGAGGTGATCGTGTTGGACCGGATCGACCACCACGTGACCTGTCTTGAATTTCTGCGTGAAACGCGTGGTCTTTATGGCACAAAAGAAGGATGCAACGAAGGCGATTGCGGCGCATGTACGGTGATTGTGATTAATAAGAACAGCGTGAAGCCGCTGAATGCCTGCATTCTGTTTTTGGCGCAGCTGAATGGCAAGGCCATTCGCACAGTCGAAGGCATAGGACACAAAAATGAACTTCATCCGGTACAATCTGCCATGGTTGACAAACACGCCAGCCAATGTGGATTTTGTACGCCCGGGATCGTGATGTCGCTCGTCGCCGGCCAAATCAACGAACGTGATGATCACGATACTGTGTTGGCGGGAAATTTATGCCGCTGTAC
>Ga0075480_10000827_pt1 | contig 18775 bp, 18 predicted proteins | sample DEB08_DNA_7_FD_81590 | JGI IMG/M metagenome (GOLD analysis project Ga0075480, IMG submission 81590) | Aqueous microbial communities from the Delaware River and Bay under freshwater to marine salinity gradient to study organic matter... | ecosystem: Environmental > Aquatic > Marine > Coastal ... | reverse complement strand
TGACTCGCGCTAAGCGTATTCAGGCTTCTTTCCTTGGTGGATCACCTGCTGGTGGAACCGCTAAAGGAATCACTGACCTGATTGTTTCTCCTGAAGTCGTCGAGAAGCTTCGCGCTATGGCTTACAACCCAATCAACACCTCTAACGGCCCTGCTGCTAGTGGTGGAACTGGGGCTGACGGTATTGCTGCTCCTGACGAGCTTCGTATGAGTGTTTACAGCAACGCTGGTCTCCCTGAGTTCTACGGCATTTCCATTATGGAGATTCTTGAGCTTGGAGCTGGCAAGAAGTTCACTAACGTGTTCGACACTGCTCAGACCTCCAGTGACGCTTCTACGGGCGCTCAGTTGTTCACCACTAACGACGATCTCGTTATTGGTATCGACCGCTCTCGCGAGTCTCTTATTCGCGCTGTTGCTGTTGACGAAGATTCTGGTGGTGAGTTTAACCTCATCGCTGATGATCAGTACAGCATTCGCCAACAGAAGATTGGATACTTCGGATCGCTTGAAGAGGGCCGCATGGTTCTTGACAACCGCGCTCTTGTCGGATGTATTGTTTCCGCCTAATATCAAACTCCACATTAAGAGTCGCTCCTACGGGGGCGGCTCTTTTTTTTGTTTATTTTTCTACATAATGTGTATAATAGTATATGGACAATTTTGAGAACGTATCATTTGGTAATGGCCAAAACAATTATTTTGGCGCAGAAACTACAGCTGAGCTTACTGAAAAGCTAGCTTCTTATAGTAAACCTGAACTTAGGGGATTAGCTTCAAAGGTTGGATTGAACCCAAATTACCCAAGTAGAGTCTTAAGGGACATGATCCTTAAAGAATTTAGATCTTACAAAGCTAAGAATTCACCAATCCCAGCCCCAAAACAAATGTTTGCTGAAGCTTCTGAAGAAATTCAAGACATGCTTAAATCTGTGGGTAAAGTTTCTGCTGACGAAAAAGCTAAAAAGAAATGGAATAAAGATAAGAACCCCAAGAAAAAAGATAATTAATAGTGTAATATAAAGCATGAGTGTAATTAGCGATTTGGCATCTGATATCTTTACGGATGAATTTGATAGCGATACAGGTATTGCTACATCAGGTTCTATTCAAGCTTGGCTGGAAAACAACTTGGGCGAACTAAATAATTTGATCTATAAAGACTTTAGTGGGACAGGTGCTGATTTAGATACTGAGGCTCAGTCTATTCATAAGGAGCTTTATTTACATAGTTACTATAAAAAACAGTCTAGGAATGCACTGAGAGGGATAACGTCTTCAACTAGCGATAATAAGATACTATCTTTAAAGGACGGAGAATCGTCTGTGACGTTCGTTAATCGTAATGAGGTGTCTAAGGTCTACAGAGGGCTTGCAAACGATTCTAAAGCTAAGCTAGACGATTTAGTGGCACGTTATAATATCTATGAGGCTAAACCTCAACAAGTGGGTGGTATTGACGGGGTGGTTTTGACTGGTAGCGACAATACTTAATATTAAATAAACGTTATACATAAAAAAGGGCGGTATTTCTACCGCCCTTTTTATTTAAGGTTTTATTCAAGGTTAGGCTGTGAATACAGACTCTGTTCCAGCAGCAGTAAAGAATACCCCATTAGCTGAGTCATTATTTCCTCCAATTTGAGTAGAAAAAGTTAAATCAACAGTTTTATTAGATCCAATACTTGAAGAGAAGCTCTCGCTATCTAATTTACACCCTTTGAGGGTATACTTCATAGCCTCTGTTCCATCAGGTTTTTTAAGGGTAAGAGTGATATCGTCAGTATCTCCGCTATCGAGAACAGTAGCGAGGTTTTGCGCAGTAAGATCATTAACGATAGCGCTCACGCTTAAGGTTGCATTAACTGGGAAGTCAACAGTCCTAGCATAAGCAAAGCGAGTTCCAAGTCTTTGAATTGGCGAACGGCCAAGTGGGACGCTAAGAGACGCACTTTGAATATGGATAGATTCTTCACTATCAGAACCATTTATATCTGAAAGTGTAAAGCCATCTAAAGCAGCGATGTTGATTGTAATATCTCCGGGTCGAAGAGCTGTGATGTCAGATTCTCCAGAAGCAACTGTTGCTGGAAGAATTGCACTACCATTAACTCCACTACCGTTAGTAATGTCTACAGAGGGTAAACTAATCCCAGTAATTTGACCTACAGCTCCAGATCCTAAAGTTGTATTTGAATTAATGTTGGCGCACTCCATAGATACAGAAACGGTAGGTAAACTACCAACTGCGAGATCTAAAGTGTAATCAGTAAGGAATGCATTACCCAAACCGATTACAGAAGCAACATCATCTCCAGAAACTCCAACTGCGTCTGAACCTTCAGCAACGGTAGTAATGTAAAAGTTTTTACCTGAACTTTGTATCAAATGTCCTGAAGCAAATTGTGTTGATGCTCCAGTAGCAAATCCTAAAGCTCTTTCGTTAAATCCGTCCGTTGCATAATAAGTGAAGTCCAAACCAACAGTAGGAGCATCCATGACAATGGAGTCGATGCGAGCGAGTTGTCCGAATTCGTTGACATCCTGCCTGTTGATTGTGAAATTATAGTTTGCGCTTTGAACTCGCGTAAGCTGTTCATGCTTAGCTTCAGTAGTAGAACCTGCGTTCTCACTGACGTAAAGCGCTTCCGATTGATAAATTACTCTATTTCTGGCCATAATAAGTTATTTTTTAATGTTTACAATATTTTTGATGTTTTATGAAATTAAGAAAATCTAAATCTATGAATCTTCAGGTCAAAATCAATAAATCCGACATAAAGATCATTAGCTAAAGACTTCCTTGCTTTGTCTGTTAGTTTTGAAGTAGTCACATTGTCTACTAAAAAGGGTTTGTTGCTATTATACGCGCTGGATAGCGTATCGTAGGAATAGGAGCCTCCTTTGAGGTCTCCGTATTCGTTGACGGGATGTCCACTCATAGGTATTGGGTAAAATACTTCATTATGAGAATCCCCGAAAATTGATAAGACTCCATCTAATTTGTATGGGTCGTCTGAGAGAACCACAGCATTAGCTCTTACTGTGGTGGACTCTTCCCCGCCAAATGCAAGACCTTCATTCTGCATTGTCGCGGTTGATAAGAAAATTGCTGGAACTACTTGATCATATGGAGCGATTCCAGATTCATTGTATGTTGGGATTCTGGAATTTAGTTCATATTTGTTTTCCACAACCAAGTCATCTTCTGTTTCGTTTGTGAAATAGATGTTGAAGTCTTTAACTGCGAAAGTTCCTGTGATTGTTGAATCTGATGTGTAATTAGAGCCTGTTTCTACAATGCGCCCATTATCATAATCAATATAATGAGAATCACCCGCAATACCTGTTGGCAATGTTACTCCTGAGATAGAAGAATCAGTTACAAATTGTTTGTATGGGCTAGAGAATGAGACATAAGAATCATCTAAGAAATCATCTGGGGTGTGGTAGAAAGTTCCAGTTTGATTTGAGTAAGCCTCACCTTTTTCCAACAAAAAGTGATCGAACCAGAGCATAAACGAATTGGTTAGCGTATGTACAAATTGTTCTTTCATTTGATGTTATTAAATTGTTTTTTATATTTATTTATTAAGGCTGATATGTAGCTTGCGTTTTGGAATCTACCTGATCTAACCTTCCTTTTTGTTTGTATAGCTTTGCCTGAGCGACCATTCTCTTTTCTGAGTAAGTAGCCAAGACCTGATATACCCGTCTCTATTCCTCTTGCCCAACTCCTTCCTGAAGCCCATGGCATTGGAGTCGCCTTGAAAATTTCAGCAGCTTCAGGGATGTTTATATAATACTTTACCCCAATTTTAGCTTCTCCTGAATAATTATAATTCATATTTTCGAACATTTGCAATATAGGCTCAATTGGTTTGTCCGAAGCATCGAATCCAATAAAAGCAAAAAGATTTGAAATCCCGCCTAAAGTCCCACTTATATTGGTGCTATTAGGCCCAGCCATAATCTCCATAGTTACAGGATGACTGAGGAATTCTTTGATCATGTCAGATTTGACCTTAAGAAACTTTTTCTTAAAATCTTTTTCGAATGGTCTTTTTAAAGCTTTTGGGGCTTGTTTCTCTAAGACCGCTTGGACATCTCTAGGTAAACGAGCCATTATTCGTCAGTTGGGGTGAGTAAGAAAGTGTAAAATTTATTTGTGGTTAAACCGCGAGGTTCGCCATCGCTTTTGATTGCGAAGCGGATACCATCAAGCTCAACCCTTCTGGCTTCTTGAAGAAATTCATACGCATCACTTTTTACAACAATTTTTACAGAGCCACTAGGGAGAATAATCTTATTTTGGGTTCCTTGTTGATTCTCATTATTAGATAAATACTCCTCTTCCATATTGATGTAATAAACTCTAGCCTCAAAAGATTGGGACTCTGTTGTATATTCAATATTTGATTTTGAGCCTGTATTGGTTCTGCCGTAGATATTGTTATACCTTGAGTTGGTAGAGATTACAGTTCTTTTGGAGTTCTTGAAAACAGTGATAGTTTGCGCGAAAGTCTCATGCAATGTATCATACATTGTATTGATTGTAGACTCCATATTAGATGATAAAAATCCAGCCATGTAGATAATTACACATTTTTTCTTATAATAACTTGGATAAAGGATGAATGCCAAAAAAAATTTAAACAAAAAGTCTGGGGATGAAGTATCTTCATTGTTCAAGATGATGTTGATTATGGTTGAAGATATGAAAAAAGACCATGATTTTCACTATCAAAAATTATATGAGGGAATACCTGAAAAATACCACCCAGTAATTAAGGCGGCTGATCATTTTACCCCAGATAAAGTATCTTGGATTAGGAAAAGGATTTTGGACTTTGGCAACGAAAGCTTGCGTAATGTGCAAAATGAAATAGAAAATTACAAGGTTGAATTTATATTTAAATAGGAATATGGAATTAAAATTATTATACCAATTTACGGTTGATGAAGAAAAAGAGGTTGAAAAAGAAACCTCTAGGAAAAATCGTAAGACTGGAGAGGTAACTATTACAAAGAAAAAGGTAAAAGAAAAAGTACCTGTTGAGGTAAAAATCAAAAAACCTTCTCGCCGCGAGTTAGAAGACGCTGAACTTCAATACACTATCGAAATGAGCAAGTGTGTTAAGCAGGGTATTCTCACCAAAGCGATGCTTGCAAAAAAATACGGTGATACTGGAGGAGCTTTTACTGAGGAAGGTCAAAAAGAGTATGGTAAGCTATACACGCAGATTTTAGAATTTCAGAATGAATATATCAAACTTGATTCAGCCACAAAACTCGACGAAAAACAAAAAAAGAGGCTAGAATTCCTTAAGGAAGAGATTGCCCGAGTAAAAAGAGATCTGGTTGAAGTAGAGTCAAATCTACAAGGTTTATTTGAACACACTGCCGATGTTAGAGCGCAAAACAAACTCTTGCTGTGGTATGCTCTTCATTTAACCTTTATCCAAAGGGAAGAAGATGAGGAGCCTATCCAGTATTTCAAAGGAGCAGACTATGATGAAAAGCTTGAAGATTATTACGATAAAGAAGAAGAGGCTTCTGAACTTTATCAGCAAGTAATTAAACAAGTTTCGACAACTCTAGCTTTCTGGTTCTATAACCAAGCTTCAACCCAAAAGGAGTTTGAAGATATTATGGATAAAGTAGAAAAGGGTGAGTTATAGTGACGAATTTTATACTTCCCTAATAGGGGAGATATTTGATGGATACAGCGTCTCGACTTTCGAAGGTCGAGACGTATTCATTAAACACATAAACATAAGAGACCAAAAATATATACACTCTTATTATGAAAAGTATAAGAATATAGCTTTATCTAAAGGTATTGATTCTCAAGAGGAAAGAGAAGCTTATATTAAAAAAGAAGATCTGTGGGAGGAGTCTGATGATATGAAGATATTGACTCTCACAGAAGAGGTTAAAAACCTTAAAAAGACAAAAGAATCTGTATTCTTACCTTCTCAAAAACAATCTTTTCAAAAAACTATCGAAGAAAAGTGTGTTGAGCTATATGATTTAAATCATAAAAAAGCTGAGATTGTAGGCTTAACTGCGGAAGGCTACGCTTCAAAGAGATCTAATGATGAAATGCTTAGGTTTTGCATCTTTAAAGATTCAGATCTTAGTGAGAATCTACACACTGAAGAGCAGTTTTCTGATTTAGAGGTGAGAGATGTCATATTGTTGAATAAAATTATGACAGATGTTTCTGAGAAAATGTCTGAAGATAATATCAAACACGCTGTCTTGAGGCCATTTTTTGGCATGTATATATCAAACTGCGAAAATATTAGTGATTTTTATGGCAAACCTGTAATTGAACTATCTGCTTATCAAATGAAAGTTGCTATGTATGCGCGGGTCTTCCATAGCATATTCCAATACACTGAAGATATCCCAGATAATATTAAAGAAGATCCAGATAAATTGATGACTTACTCTGAAAGTCAGAGAAATAAAGACTCCAATAAAGGTGGTTTGAGAGATGATGCGGACGCTTCAGCTGTCTTTGGTGCGACTAAAGAAGATATGGATACCGTAGCTAAAGATTCTAAATCTATATCTCTGTCAGAAGCTGCAAAAGAAGCTGGAGGTAAGCTAGACATGAAACAAATGATGAGATTAGCAGGTCATGATGTGTAATATTAGTGTATATACACATAAAGGAACAAGATCATGCCTATTCAAGTACCAGTCGTCCAAACAGGTTTAGAACAAAGTATTCAACAAGCAGCTGCCAAAGCTGGTAAGAATCTTAGAATTAATATGGGTCCGGGGGCCAAGAGTATTGAGTCTCTGTCAAAGCCTTTGGGTCGTTTAACTGGTAAAGCTGATGAGTTCACTAAGTCCATGGAGGCTGCTAACGCCCGTGTTTTGGCATTTGGCGCGTCTGTAGGTGTTATCGCTGCTGTTTCGAAGGGTCTTCAGGAGTTAGTTAAAACAACTATTGAGGTTGAAAAAAGCCTAGCTAATATTAATTCTATTCTTAGGCAGACAGAATCTCAGCTTGATAGTTTTAAAAATCAAATTTTTGACATCGCTAGAAATACAGGTCAAACTTTTGATACCGTAGCGGAAGCAGCATTGGAACTTTCTCGTCAAGGTCTTAAAGCTGAAGAAGTTACTAAAAGACTTAATGATGCGCTTGTTCTCTCTCGACTTTCTGGTTTAAGTGCGGCTGATTCTGTAGCTGGTTTAACAGCAGCTGTTAACTCATTTTCTTCTGCTGGTCTTACAACTACTGAGGTTCTCAACAAGATTTCTGCTGCTGCTGCAAGTGCTGCTGTTTCTGATAGAGATTTGATCGAGGGTCTGAAGCGTTCAGGAGCGGTTGCTGTTGCATCTGGTGTTCAGTTTGATGAACTTATTGGTATTATTAGTGCGCTTCAAGAAAGAACTGCGCGAGGTGGAGCTGTCATTGGTAACTCTCTAAAAACAATTTTTACTAGAATTCAAGATATTGAAAAGTTAAATGCTTTACAGGATCTTGGGGTTCAGGTAACCGATCTCAGCGGTCAGGTTTTATCATCAAATAAAATTATTGAAAATTTAGCGCCAACATTCGCCAAGCTAGATCAAGCATCAAAAGTTAACTTGGCTGATAACCTTGTTGGTAAATTTCAGATCGCTCCTTTTCTTGCTCTGCTGGAAGATTACAACTTAAAAGTTTCTAGAAGTGGGGAGGTGGCAGCGACTTCATTTAATGCTACAAACGAAGCTTATCAACGTAATGAAGCATTGTCTAAGACTTTAGCTGACGCTGTAAATGTAGCAACTGTTAATTTAAAAGAGTTAGCAAATACTCTAGGTGAGATAGGAGTCACTGATAACTTGAAGAATATTATTGGCGTTTTTAATAGCGTTGTATCTAGTATTACAGATATTTTAGATGGTGACGGAATAGGATCTCAATTTGCAAAAGGTTTGGTTAAAGGTATTGGGGGGGTTTTAGCTGGACCCGGATTAGCTTTAGCTTTAGTTGCCATTGGAAAACTTCTTTTAGATTTTGCTAAATTTGGAGCTGGGGCATTAAAAACTTTCTTTGGTTTAAATAAAGCTGCCGAAGCTCAGAAAAACTTACAGGGCCAGATAGCTGCATCCCTATTGAATGATAAGGGTATTCGATCTGCTATCTTGTCTATTGAAAAACAGAATATTTCAGAAGGAGAGAAGAAGAAGCTTCAGACCCAGTTTTTTACTAAAGCTTTAAATGAACAGTTGATGGTCATGCAAAAGATGCAGGGCATCGCTAGAACTATCGCTCCCGGTGTCATGGCTGGAACTGCTTCAAGGCGAGGCAAAAGAGCTGCTGGGGGATTCTTGCCTATTGGCGCGGAAAGTTCTGATATTTCCAGAGGAGTAGGTGGCGCACCCGCTTCTGCAAAACCTGTTGTCATTCCTAACTTTGCATTTGGCGGGGGCAAGCGTGGAACAATGGTCGCTAATGATAGTGAGTATATTGTTCCTAATTATGCTAATGGTGGAGATGCTATTTTTAACCAGCATATGGTTTCATCAATGGGTCTTCCAGCTAATGCAAGGAAGGTAAGAGCTGCTAGTGGGTATATTCCTAATTTTGTAAAATCACCTCTTGAGAAATTTACTAAAGCTTACGATCTTCAAAGAATTGAATCGGCTAATAAATCAGTTTTTTTTAAACCAGATGGGTCTTATAAAACTAAAAATATTAAAGATGTAGTTGAGCGGTATCCAGACTCAATCTACGCCAAAGCTATACTAGCAAAAAGAGGTAAAATTTTTAATGCAAATGCTCCTTTGAAGTCTGTTATGCTTGTGCCTCAAGAAATGAGCTTTAATAACTCAGCGGCAAACCATAACTTTCAAAGTCCTTATAAAGGTTTTAATCAGTTTTTAGGAGGTGTAGCTGGCATCAATCCAAATTTAAATGAGAAAAATTCTAAGTTTTATAAGCTATTGCAGCTTGATGCAACTCTAGATTCTTCTCTTACTGATGGAGTAAACCAAGCTCTAAACAAAACAATCTCTTCAAGTAAAGGTTCTTTAAAAGCTGTCCCCAAAAGCTATTCAACTAATGAAGTTAAAAATATAATTCTTCAGGAAGGTGGCTCTGGAGCATTTGGAGCTTTAAGAGGCGCTATATTTGAAGCTATTATTAATGCTATATCGGGCGGATTAAAAACTGAAAAAGGTGGGACTTTAGATGTTTTATTTGATTCTAATAGAACTGTTCTAGAGGAAATATTTGGAGTGCAAGGCATGGATTTCTATGGAGGAGATTTTAAAAACAGTCTTGGCCAAAAAACCAAATACGCTAAACAAGTAATTAGTAATAAAGCTGTATTTAATAAAGCTGCTTCTGGTTATATTCCAAACTTTGCTAAAGGAGCTTTAGAAGATGCTATTGGCAGAGAGCAAGCTGCTGGTTTACCCATAAGCCAAATTAGAGTCAATCAAAGCGGCAAGCTCCGCAACGCCAAAAATCCAATGGGTCTTGCTGTCACGAATACCCGTGATGAACCTACTGGGGCTATTCCTAATTATGCGAAAGGGGGAAATAAAGATGCTGAAAAATCTTTAGGTGACGCAGGAATGAAAGCTATGATGTTAGCTAGTAGTTTAGCTTTTGTCTCGTCAGCTTTTTCTGATACAACACAGGTTCAAGACAAGGCTAATCAGTCTATGATTAAATTTACGGACGTTTTAAATATAGCTATGACCGCTATTATGACTCACGCTGCTTTAAGTATGCTGCCGACTAAAGGCATATCTTCTGGTTTGGTTTCTAAAGGAGGTTCTTTAGTAAAAACTGGAGGCTCACAATCAATATCTGGAGTTATGAGAGGTGGTCCAATGGGAGCGTTAATGAAAAGTAGTGGAGGTCTTCTTAGAGTGTTTGGAAGCTTAACTAAATTCGTAGGTAGGCTTATTCCTTTTATTGGCCCTGTGATTTTAGGTTTTCAAGTTTTTTCTGGGATTATGAAGAAGTTTGGGGTTGATTTTAAAGGTACTACCTCAATACTAATGAACGCTTTGAAAAAATTTGGCAACGTTATTATGGATGTCGGAGCTTTAGCTTTTAAAGGTATGAGCTTTGGGGTAAAGAAAATACTTGAGTTAGTTGCTAAGATACCCGGAATAGGAGGTGGAGCGGAAGATGTATTAGCTTTCATAAACAACATTCAAGGTTCATTAGATACCAATAGATTTACAACTCAAACATTCTCGGAATCTCTAGCTACGGCTAAAGCCGAAACGTCCGCAAGAAAGGTTGAGAGTGAAACTAAAAATGGAACAACTGAAGAAGAAAAGAAAAAAACCATAGCAGAGCAAATAAAAAGAATCGAATTATCAACAGCTAAACAAAAATTAAATTCTCAGTTAGAATTAGCAAAGTTAGAGCTTACTAGAAAAAGTAACACTGAAATAGCTCTCGAACAAGCTAAAGCCCTTAATAATGTGTCCTTTGAAAGATTGCAAACTCTTGAAAAAGCTGCTGAAATAGAAAAATTTAATGCTGAGACAAGTGGTTTATTATTAGATAACGTTATGCAGTCTACCGCAGGGGTTGAAGGGCTTACTACAACTGTTGAGAAGCAAGCTGCCGCTGAGAAAGCTGTAAGAGAAGCTGTTAAAGATGGTAACATCTCCAGAGAAGACGCAATTAATATAGCTAAAGAATTAACTGGTTTGTCTGATCAGAATGAGAAGATGAATCAACTAATCGTCAAACAAATAGAGCAAGGTGTAGGTCAATTAATTGAGCAAAGAGATTTGCAGAAAGACATTAATATAAATGAAATTAATAGAAATCAATTGCTTGATTTACAAGTTAAAAAATTAGAACGAGTTAAAGATGCTGCTAAATTTAAGATAGATTTTGCTTTATCTAAGGAGTCTAGAAAAGCATTTAAAGAGTTATCTAGCGTTGATCTTGAAATTGAAAAACTTCAAAATTCAAAACGAGGAAAATCTAAAAGTGAGCAAGAGTCTATAGATGCAGAAATAGCTCGTAAAAAACTTGAAAGAATTCCTATTGAAGGAAGCAGTAAAATTAAAAGCATCGAGGGTCAAATAGCAAAACTACAGATTGAGATGAATAATGCTGGAGACAATAGCGATATGTTGCGAAAACTTACGAACCAAATTTTTCTTTTGCAAGAAGAAAAGTTTTCTGCTCAAGAGCAAAGTCAAGCTGCTGAAGAAAGGGCTAAAATGGACCTTCTAATCGCAGAAAAAGGCAGGGTATTATCAACGTCTTTCATTCAGCTAGTTGATCAGTTCGATAATTTCGCCTTATCTCAGCGATCTGAAAATCTCGAATTCCAAAAAGCTACAGCGTCCACAAGAAGGGCTAGGTTAGAGGCTGATCTTAAGTTACAAGCTATAGAAAAAGCTAAGGGAGTTTCCGATCCTAAAGAAAGAGCTAGAATCATAGCTGAAGAGCCATTAAGAAGGTCTTATAAAGATCGACTAGATATGTTAAAGAAAAGTGATTTAGAGATAAGCTCTGAATTCAAAGACAATTTAATTGAAGCTTCTCAACAGTTCAGAAATAACTTTATATCCGCTTTTGCGGAGGGTATTGAAAGTGTAGATTCTCTTAAGGATGCGCTGTTGAATACCGCTGATCAATTCATTAAAGCGATGACCAAAAACTTCATTGAAAAGTGGATGGACGGAGCGCAATCTTCAAGCTCTGGAGGTGGTATACTTGGAGGGCTTGGTAAAATTTTTGGGTTTTCTGATGGCGGGAGAGTGAATGGTGGCTCTGGTAGCCGTGATGACGTTCCAGCCATGCTGATGGGTGGGGAATACGTCATGAATAAACAGGCTGTCCAGCGTTATGGAACTGGATTCATGGAAGCTTTAAACTCTGGTTCTCTTCGTGGTTACGCGAGAGGAGGTCAAGTTAGAGACGAAGAAGGGATGTTTACAACACCGGGTATGAATGGGGCTGGAGCAATTGTTGGGGGAGCTAATTTAATGTCTTTTGCCACTCAGACTCCAGCTGCTTTAGGCAGGGACACTATCACTTCTAGTGGAGCATTTTTAGATGCTGAAAGCGGTAGAATGACAATGTTTGGACGAAGAAATAATCCTCAATTTCAGAAGGTTCAAGACGCTAAGAGGCAAGCTTTTGACTTAGCGATAAAAGAAAGGGAAGCTTACGCTCAGGCAGAAGCTCAAAAAGTCAGCTTGGGAAGTATGTTAGCTTCGGCAGCTATCAGCACTATAGCTTCATTTGGAATAAGTAAAGTTTTGGGTGGTGGAGATATGGCTAAGTTGATAGGATCTTCACTTGGGAATGTAGCTGGAACAGCAGTTACTGGAGCGCCAGCTTCTGGAGGAGTATTTGGAGCTATGGCTACTGACCCAAAAGCAGTCAGTGACTTCTTTGATATTTTTACAGGGGGAGAAAAGGTCGATTTATCTGGAGTTGGAAGCGGTTCTGGAATAAAATTCTCACCAAAAAGCGCATCTGCCAGACCCAGTGGAAATTCAGCTCCATTATTGGATCTTTATGAAGGGGCTAGATTGGGCGGAAAGATGACTATGTTGCCTAAACTAGCTGCTACAGGAGGATTGATTCCTGCCGCTGGTGGAGTTGATACAGTACCTGCAATGCTTTCTGGTGGAGAGTTCGTAATGAACGCCGCTGCCACAAGAAATATCGGAGCAGGTAACCTACAAGCTCTTAATTCTGGAGCAGGAGTTGACAATACTGATTTAGTTTCAAAGTTAGATGAGTTAATTTTAGCTACTGAAGCATCTCAATCTACAGGGGAAATTAATATTACCGTTAATGGGTCTAATGGTACAGACACTCAAACTTCAGGACAAGATACTACAGATCAACAGAGACAACTTTCTGAAAGGATTAAAGTTGCTGTTAAGCAGGTAATCGCTGATGAGCAAAGATTAGGAGGACAACTTAGAAGATAATGTTTGGATCAAGATTAAATGACGAAGTAAATATCAACATAGCTGGATCAGAGTTATCTGGTATCAGCTCTGTAGATTTCTCATACTCCAACACCACAAACATTCTTAAACCTTTAGGATCTAAGAAGGGTTTAACTACTGTTGGTGGTGGGACACAGCAGAAAGTTTCTATTAGTAGGCATCTGATTTATGATGATCCTGTTTTGGATTATACAGGCTCCAATAGCATGGTTGGTAATATTCGTTATGATGGAGAATCTTATTCTTTTTCTAGTGGTTATTTAACTAACTATTCTGTTAATTGTGCTGTTGGTTCTGTTCCAAAAGTTAATGCTTCATTTATTATTTTAGATGAGTTGCGATCTACAATTGAAGAAGTTGCTGATGAAGGTTCGGGCATTAGTAATATTTATATTCCATCTCAGGGATCTATCAGTATAACATGCGACAATTCTACAACAAATAGAGTTATTGGTTTTGATTATTCAATTACAGCTAATAGAAAGCCTTATTTTTCTATTGGTCAAGAGAGTGCTGTTGATATAGAATTGATACCCCCATTAGAATACGCAGTTCAGGTTCAAATTGAAGTGGATAGCGCTCAACCTCAAGACGCTTTCAACTTTTTAACTAATAGAGAAAATAGAACATTATCTTTTGATATAGATGGTCGGGGTGGGGATGATATTCAAGCTCTTACTATCCCTAATGCTACATTAGTGAGTGAGTCTTTATCTGCTTCTGATAATGGTTCTGCGGTTTTAAATTTAAATTATATTGGTCATGGCTTCTGATTTATTTTATAATAGAGATTCAAACATTTCTGGGGTAACAATTGAGACTGATTATGCAGATCTCAATCTAACCCCTGTTTATGGTTCGAAGGCATCTTTTAAATCAAAAAACTTTACTTATGAAGTTGATGACTTTCAGATAAATTCTGTTCCATCTTCACTCAATAGTTTAATGGCTGAATATCAAGTTAGATATGATGTCAATGAAACCAATGCCCAAAAAATAGCTGCATTTATTGAGAGTAAGAATGGCAATCAATTATTTGAATTTAATATTGATAATAGCGGCATTTATAAATCTTTATCTGGGGTCTCAGATAATTATGGTATCAATCATATGAATAATCAGCACTATGAAGTTGCTGTTTCTTATTCTGTAGATGAAGCGCCAAATCTATTCAATTGGTCTGGGATGAATTTTGTTAATTTAGATTTTCAAGATTATGCTTACTCTACAAGCTATGAAAAATATGATGTTGTTTATACAGGCGTAAGCAGCAACAAGCTTAATAATTATTATTATTGCACAGAAGATCACACTTCCTCCGCCGCCAACTCTCCAACAGGAGCTAGTTCTGCGTGGTCCCAAAGCTTTTTCTTTAAGCCTGATATTGGTTTCCAGAACGATGTAAAGCTAAAGAATGAGGTTCTTGAATTTAAAAACTCATTTAAACAAAGAATCAAAACAAAAGATAACAACGCTTCATTCCCAGTTAATTATACTTTTACAGATATTAGCGATAAGCAGCTAAAATGTATGCTGCATTTTTTAGAGAATAAGGCTGGATACAGAAGGTTTAGACATGATATAGAATCTGTTTATAATAGACCAAAAGTTATGTATTGTCCAGAATGGGATCATACGTGGAAGTTTTATAATGCACATGATTTAAATGTGGCATTAGTAGAAGATGTTTTAGGTGTAATCCCAACAGGAAGTTGATATGGCTAGAGATATTTTAAAGAGTAATAATTCAATTGTGATCGCTGGTCAACGACCTGCGTTTACAACTGGTGACAGAATTGGTAGCGACATGAGTGGCGCTTATATGAGCGCAGTTCAGAGTGTATCTGTCGGTTTCTCACAGCAAAGACAGAAGTCCAAACAAATTGGTAGCAAAGATCTAGCTATTAATGACATAACTAGAATGCCTGATGTTGATCTTTCTATAAGTTATTATTATACTCCAGCAATGTTTAATGAGAATATGTTGGGGCTTATTGACGCTAACCCTTCTTATGATGGAACTGGCTTCTTTAAAGATTACACTAATGAAGATCAAAACTTTTATATAATAAATCATGAGGATCAGGGGTCTGATATTATTAATAATGGAAACTCTGAAGTAGGTAATTTAACAGAAGATTCAGAAGTTATTTCTATAGGCAATGCTTTTTTAACAAATTACTCTTTAGGATTTTCTGTAGGGTCTGTTCCAATTGTTTCTACATCCTACAAATGCTCAAACATTAAAATGGAAAATGGAGCTTTTGACGAATCTTTAAATCCAGCAATTAATTTACAGTCAGGAAACAACACTAACGTTGGTGTTGTCCAATTAGAGAATGCAAAAGTAAGTGGATTTGATTATTACAGCAGCCTTAATAGATTTAATCCGCCATTATGCTCACCTACAGATGTCAATGTGACATTGCAGAATTTGCAGATTGGCGGTGCGCCTATCAGTGGTGACGCTCACCTACAATCATTCTCGTTCAACATCCCAATCAATAGAGTGGATCTGTTTGGTTTAGGGAGCGACTATCCATATGGAAGGAAGATTCAATACCCAATTACCTCATCTGTTAACCTAGAGTTTTTAGTGTCTGGTTTTGCTACGGGGGAGATTGCATCTTTGATTACCAATGAGTCTGGATATGATTTTGATATCCAAGTCATGGATACAGGAGAGGAATATCAAAATACATTTTCGTTTGAAGATGTTAAGTTGGAAAGTTCATCATACCAGATGGATGTTAATGGAAATATGACTTACTCTTTAGGATTTAGCTTTGAGATAACCAATTAAAATTATGGGCTTAAAAATTAAAAATAGTAAAAATATTGTTACTGATGGTTTAATTTTCCATTTGGACGCTTCAGATAAATTATCTTATTCTGGAAGTGGTTCGACATGGACCGATAGAATAAATAACAGTAATCAGACTTTTAGTGGCGCTGTTTTTCAGAGTAATAATGGTGGGGGTATAACTTTTGATGGCACTGATGATAAGTTGCCTGTTACTTTTCCTACTTTACCTTCAAATGGTGGGAGTATAGCTGTATGGATTAAGAAATTAGACAGCACGAATAACACCTTTATATTTAACAAGGTAGGTTCTAGCACCAATAGGTTCTATATAAGGATAGATGGGCAAAATATGTCAGCAGTGAGGGGTAACCCACTATCAAGCGCTTCATTTGGATCTTCAGAGCTAGGAGATTACAACTATTTAACAATGACATGGGACTCATCTGAACTTTATGCTTATAAAAATGCGGTTATGAATTCATCTAATGCATACACAAATCCAAACACTAACATTACAAGTGGACATTTCGGGACTGCTGGGTTCGGCAATTATGGGAACTTTACGCTAGCGTCTACTAAAATTTACAATAAAACCCTATCTGCTACAGAGATCCTTCAAAACTACAATGCTACCAAAGGTAGATTTGGTCTTTAATCATATTCGATCTTGACATTCTTACTTTCGTAAGTTTGCTTTTTCTCTGCTATGTGCCGCTGACCATTTCTCTTAGCAGCATAATCATCAAAGTATTTTTTCTTAATAGGATCTACTCCTCCAGATTTTTCTGCTCGTCTTGCGCTCATTTCTGATGAGTAGTCAAGCATATCACCCATAGTACCCTTCTTTGCTCCTGTGCTGTCCGTGAACTGCCTTTGGCTAAACGGATCAATGTTGGAGTCGATAGAGGCGTTAGGCGCGTAGAATACCCTCTTCCACTCAACACCAAAATCATCTATATAAATATGTTCTTCGTCCATAGATTGGAAAAGATCTTTATGTTCATCTGTTTCTGGGTGCTTATAAGTATATAAAGGCATAATTTATTATAAATAAAAACGGGGGCGTTTCCACCCCCGTTATTTTAATTGACTTTAATTTTGGTTGGTTTCGATCTTCCCTTTTTAGGTAGGTTTATAATCAGCAATCCATTATCCATTTCACAGGTAATAGATTCTGTTTCGACCTTTTTAAAAAGTTGAACAGAGAAAGTTTTCTTTCGACCTTCTGGATTAGTCTTAATTGTGAGCCTATCTTCAGTAGCTTCAATATCAACATCCTCTTTAGAGAATCCAGCGAGTTCCACTTTTAGTTCAAAGGAATCTCCTTTATCTTTAACATAATTTTGGTTATTAAAACCATAGTCATTAAACAAGTCGTACAATAATGTATCAATCATACAAACTCTTTAACACTTCTTATGCCAGATCGAAATCCTTGGAAATACGGGCTAAAATGACATCCACAGTGTTCTCATAAGTCAACTTGTCTGCTAACTTTTGTCCTTCTGTGTTAACTTGTCCCACTTTCTTTTCAGCTTGTTCCATAGCGTTGATTACATCCTCTTCATTCCAATCATAGAAAGTTCCTTGATTGAAAGGCGAACCTTTTTTAAAGAAGACTTCATCATAACAGTCTACTTCTCCTGAAGGTTCGACGAGGATAGAGTTATCTTTAGTAGCCCAATCTTTGTGAGATGTGGCATTAAGAACAATGCTCCATTTGCCAAGACAAGTTGCGTTAAAAGCAGGAAGATTCCAGCCTTCTGCTCCAGATAATCCAGTAAGATCAATGTCGATTGCATTTAAAAATTCATTAACTTCAGAATTCTTTTCTAAATGAGGTAAGAAATTAATATTAGTGTATCTTTCCCCACCTAATACAGCATTGATTGTAGCATCCATATCTTCTTTCTTGTAGAAAGGGTTAGTAACCAAACAAGATAATTGATACTTCGGATCATTTCCGTATTTCTTTAGCCAAGTCTGAATAATTTTAGCGGTATGCTTTCTATGTTCAAACTTGCCCATTAAACCAAAATGGGTAATACCACTTAGGTATTCTTTTTCCGTTTCTTTGAAGTCTTTATCGAAACCCAACGGGCAGAATACATCGCCAAACAACTCAGCAGCACAGGAAGAACTAAAGAATGTTTGAGTTTGGCTTGAAGAAATTTTCTTCTCGATGTCCGTGGGTTGGTTGCATTCATAGAATGTTAACAGATATTGGTTAGAATTTTTTCTATTCTCTGAACCGTTCAGATGCCAAATTTTAAGGCTTGGAACATCACTGCTCAGATAATTATATCTATTATTGATACTATTTTCGATTTTCTTTTTCAGATCATCGTCAATATCATAAGCCTTCAGGTCGATTTTACCTGTTGGCCAAATACCCACATCGTGACCCCGCCCGATAAGCTCTCGGATAATGTTAAAAGAAACATTACCGAGGCTTAACGAGTTCAGAGGGGCTTCGATTAAAATCTTCATTAAAATGGAGGTTCATCATCAGATGCTGGACCAGCTGAGACTGGAGCTGCATTTGAAGGAGAAGAAGATTGACTATCGTCTTTCTTACCAGAATTTAGGAATTGAATATTATTCCCTCTGATAAAATACTTTGATTGAGGTTTTCCAGTTTCTTTGTTTTCCCAAGTGTCCATTGCTAGTTCGCCAGAAAACACAAACTCACGACCTTTAGTCAGGTACTTTGATGCGATTTCCGACAACTTGTCCCAAACCTCTAAATCAATAAAGCATTTGGTTTTAGCATTGCTTGGGGAGATACCGACACGAAGACGTGTCACCGACTTACCGCCATTAAGTTGACGTGTTTCTGGATCTTTTACAAGATACCCTACTGCTGTAATACTGTTATACATAATTTACTGATTCTTTTTCAAATTTCGATAAGCATCTGTTGTGAATGTTAATCACTCCTTGTATGCTCATCCCTAGAGATTTTGCCACCTTGCTCCAAGGTGTTAGCTTATTAGACCATGAATTG
>Ga0075480_10000825_pt1 | contig 18785 bp, 15 predicted proteins | sample DEB08_DNA_7_FD_81590 | JGI IMG/M metagenome (GOLD analysis project Ga0075480, IMG submission 81590) | Aqueous microbial communities from the Delaware River and Bay under freshwater to marine salinity gradient to study organic matter... | ecosystem: Environmental > Aquatic > Marine > Coastal ... | reverse complement strand
CGTAGGCACCGACAGGGCCAGAGCGCAGAGCCGTCGATGGGTTGGTGCCGTTCCACCATGCCGAGGCAATGGGGTTGGTCCCACCCACGTCGAGGATGCCTCGGTTGGCGATGAGGATCGTCATGTCGATGTCGTCCCCGGCGATGCCGGCCAAAGGATCGCCCGGAGCAAGACGTGAGGTCACGCCGTCGCGGGTGCGGTCCACCACAATACCGTCAGCGAGGGGCAACAGATCAACGCCCACGATGTTCAAATCCACGATGACCGTGAACACGCCAACGACACCGTTCTGAGCGTCGAAGGCCACGATGCCGTCACTGGAATGGTCGTCGTTGGACGGCGACCCGTCGGTGGTCGTGGGCACGGTGTAGGTGCAGCACGCGATGCCGCTCCACCTGCTTTCTTGCGTCGTGGAAGGACTTGAGGTCGTGTCGAAGTTGAGCGAACCGGTCGCTCCTGCAATGCTGTATTCCATGTACGCCGAGCTGTAACGGTCGATTTGGTCGGAGAAGCATGCCGAGTAGGCGGCCGGGGTGATGACGTAGTCCACGTCAACGTTCACCGTGCTGGAGGGCAAGTACGCAGGGTATTGCGTGGACAACTCGAGGGTGGTGCAGCGGCTTCCGGGGTCCGAATCATCGACCACGCCGTAGGAAAACTGGGGATTGTATTCCTTCAACGTCCAATCGATTTGGAAGCCCGCGGATTGCTGAATGCGAATCCATGACGCGCCACGAACCGCCGGACAATACCATTCGAATCCAGTGGATGAGCCTGTCGTGTTCCACTGGTTGATCTTGTAGGAATCGTCGCATCCGCTGTATTTCAGAGAGGAGCCGTCTTGGAAGGTTGCAGCCCCGGAATCGGTGACCGCCCATGTGGTGTTCTCTTGGGTTGTGGTGTCAAAATCACTGGGATCGAAATAGTCCGAGGAACCGCTGACCGTGGTGGATTGGGTGTAGGCCTGCGACCAATTGTCACCGGAACGAACGGGGTGATCACGGCTCTCCTTCGCCGGTGAGTATTCCGTGTCAAAGGTCAAATCGGCGACGCCGACGCGGATGAAATTCAACCCGTAAAACTCCACCTTGAGGTCGAAGGAGGAATCGATGGTGGCCATGTCCGAAGCCCTGATGACGTCCACGCCGCGGTACTCGATGTCCAAGCGACCAGAAATGCCGTTGAAACTCGCGCCCCAGTTTCCTGATGTGAAATCGCCTTCGATGGTTTGGGTGTAGGCCACGACGTTGGTGCCGGCCGGGTCGTTCATTGGTTCAAGACCGATGCTTTCGATCTCCATGGTGGTGTCACCGGAGAGGGTGCTGACGCTCGCGGAGACGCCAGAATTCGCGATGAGCGTGGCCACGTCGAAGCCCGTATCGTAGACCCACTCGTCGCCCACGCGCCAAGTTGGAACCTCATCCACGGCCACAGAACCGGACGATGGCGACGGTGTAGAAAGGGCACCGAGCGCGGTGTCTGCAACAGGTGGTTGCACCATTGGGACAAACAGCGCCGAAAGGAAGAGGGCGAGCAAAAACAGGCCGGGGCCCGCACGCGAGGGGTTCATCGGTTGGGCAGATGGCCTCCTGCCCTTAATCCAACGCCCCAAATGCGGCTTCTGCGATGAACACGGCGTCCACCGCGGCAAGTGCTCCTAAGCCCGCTGTGAGCACCTTGTACGCGCCCTCGTCGTCGATGTGCTTCATCCCTAAACCTCGAAGCAGATTCCGGGTGAAATGGCGCTCTTCTTCGCTCGGAATGCCGCGAAGACGCTTCTCCCAATCCGTGATGATGCACTCCCCGGTGACGTGCCAGTGGTAACGAACACCGAGCAAAAACACGAGGTGGACCAATGGCCCAGGCATTGGAAGGACCCACCCAAGGGCCCCATACGTCAAAACCAGCACGTGGAGAACGTAGACCGCCCAGGCTATGGCGAGACGCACGAGGCCACGCTCAGAGCAGGTCGGCCAATTCGTCCTTGATGATCTCGACCGCTTCGAGGATCTCGTCCTTGTGTCGGGCGCCGGTGATCACCATCTTGCCGCTGCCGAAAATCAAACAGACGACCTTGGGGTAGTCCAAACGGTAGATGAGTCCTGGGAATTGCTCTGGCTCGTATTCGACCTTGTCGAAAGGCAAGTGGAAGGTCAGGTGGTTCAGGTTCAATTTGCGGGGCGCATCGGCGAGGGGCTCGCCGGTGAACTTGTCCTTGCCGTCGTAGTCCACAGGGTAGTGGAGGGCATAGGTGGCGACCATGTTCTGAACCTCGATTTCGACGTCCTCGACTTCCCACGTGGTGATGCCCGCTGCACGGAGGTCAGCGATCATGCGCTCGATGCCGGTCTGAATGTTCTGTTCGTCCTTTCCACCGGTGCACACGGCGCGGCCGGAGCGGAACATGAGGATGGCCAACTTGGGGTCGACCACACGGTACACCACACCGGGGAACTGCTCGGGTTCGTACTCACAGTTGAGCTGGATGGCAATGTCGGGGAGATCGAGTTCCTCGGCCACGCGGGTGCTGGCAACAACGTTCACCACAGTTAGGCGTTCTTCATCGGTGGTCATGGGTCCGGTGATTGACCACCCGTATTTAAACAAGGGGCCGACGTAGACTTCCCACATCGTTTGGAAACAAACGGTGAGAGGGTGGTCCTGTTCGACGTGCTGACAAGGCAAAACGCATCGTGGAGATGCTCGAAAACCTCTACCCAGAGACGCCCGTTCCGTTGGACCACCGCAATCCCTTCGAATTGCTGGTCGCGGTGCTGATGTCTGCACAAACCACGGACCTCAAGGTGAACGAAGTCACGCCTGCTTTGTTTGAACTCGGTCCAACACCCGAAGCCATGGCTGCTCTGGACGTCGACGTGATCCAATCCACCATCCGATACGTTGGCCTCGCTCCGACCAAGGCCAAGAACATCCGACGGCTTTCTGAAATGCTGGTCGAGCACCACGACGGGAACGTACCTGCCTCCTTTGAAGCGTTGGAGGCACTCCCTGGCGTTGGGCACAAGACCGCTGGCGTGGTCATGGCTCAGGCCTTCGGGGTCCCTGCCTTCCCCATCGACACCCACATCCACAGGCTTGCAGCGCGATGGGGGCTCTCGAACGGTTCGAACGTTGACCGAACGGAACGTGACCTGAAGGCCGTGTTCCCGAAGGAGAAATGGAACGACCTCCACCTGCAGATCATCTTCTTTGGACGGGAACACTGCCCGGCCCGGTGGCATGACCTCAACACGTGCCCCATCTGCAGTTGGGCCGCCACCAAGAAGCGCATTGAGGAAGAACGGCGGATGAACGACAAAGCACGCCGGCGTTGATCAGCTGATCCCGAAGACCGAAGACGCACGTTCGAGCAACACGGCCGTGATGAAGGACGCGATTCCCGCCACCCAAAGCAGTTGGATGGCTTGCCCCAGCGCGCTCGTCAAACCGCCACCGCGCAGGCGCGTGGCGATGAGGGAGACGGCCACCACCTGGCCGAGGATAAGCACGGACACGATGATCTTGAACATGCGAATGTTGGTTTCCACGGACGACGAATCCTCCATGATGGGCAAGGCAATGCCTGCACCGAAATCTGCGAGGGCCGAGACGTCGGCGTTGTCGGTGATGCCCGAGGCCACGCCCGCGACGGCTTCCCCGAGCTGCAACACGATGGCGATGGTCACGTTCAGGGACGTGACGCTTGCGATGAGCAAACCAATGGCGACGCCCCACATGGTGTTCGCCGACAAGGAGCGTCGGTTGCGGAGCGACAGCAAATTGCCGACCGAGCGCGAAACCATCTCTGCGGTTTGTGCCGGCTGACCGGAGGACTGCGAACCTTCGATGTAAATTCGCGTGTACCTGGAGATGACGGCGGAGTTGGTGTCGGCGTTGAAGTAATCCCAAGCTCGGTCCGAGTTGATCCGGGTGGAGAGACGCTTCTCCAAGCGGTCGATCGACGCGTCAAGCAAACCAAAATCGATGCCGCGCAGGGCCTTGATCGTCGCGGAAGGCTCCGAGGATCGCGCTTGTGCGGTGCCACCGAGGGCTCGAATGAAGTCAGGGTAAGTCTCGTCCCGACGGAGCACCTGCCGTTCCTCGCGCATGATGAGGGAAGAGGGAATCAGCATCGGGGTCAGAGGAATGGCCAGCAACAGCAGGCCGTACTTGTCCCAACTTGATCCAATGGCCGACCAATAGATCACCACCACGATCGAGGTCAGGAACAACAACCCGAGCGTGACGGCGCCGGAAGCCAGCAGGGCGCGTCGGGCGTTGAGGCGGAACGGCGTTTCCAATTCGTCACGGGCGAAGGTGGCGTCGTCAGGGATGGTGGCCCGAAAGGCAAACACCGCACTGATGTTGACCAACATGAACATGAAGGAAGCGAGGAGGAGGAAGCGCAGTCGGCTGGCCACCTCGATGGGCGTGTCGCTGGCTGAACCGACTTCGAAGAGGACCAAGTGAATCCCTGAAATCACGAGACCAAACAAGCCCGCGGTGACCATGGAAACGTAGATCTCTTGCATCGTGTCAACGCTCTCGAGACGTGTGTCGTAGAGGGTGCTGTATTGCTCTGCGACGGTTTCTTGCTCGGAACGCATGAATTCGTCGATGGGTTGTCCGGCTTCGATGGAGAAGGCCATGCGGTCGAGGAAGTCCGTCCACAGCGGCGAAGGGGACTGTTGAGCGACGATGCGGGCGGCCTCTGGTAGGGCCGTATGCCATTTGTCCACCAAGGTCTCAATGCGCTTGACTTCGCTGGCCAATTCACCGTAATCTCGCATTTGCTTGAGGATGTCGAACATGGACTGAGCGCCCACTTCACCAAGGGAAAGGATGCCCATACGCGTGATGAACATGTGCATTTCTTTCTCGATGCGGTTCGCAGCACGCTGGACTTCGAGCAAGGGGTAGGCGGTCGTGGAGGCCGCGAGAATGAGGGGGAGCACCACGAGCAAGGTGATGCCAGCAAGGCCTGAGAAGAGGGCACCGTCGGCGAAGCCACCGGTGGCAAAGATGAGCACAATGGCGCTGACGAAACCCGCCAAGGTGGCGCCACCGACGTAGAAGGCCAGGTAGCGAGGAAACGGCATCTCAAGCCGTCGGAGGGCAATGTGCCAAATCGGCATGCGCTCCATCGTGATGCCCCCTTCAACGGTCGTTCACGCTGACCCACGTGTTGACCGCCGATCGGAACGCATCCCAGCCGCTCTGATAGTAGACGTTCAACAAACCGAAGACGTCGTCGTAATGGGTCAAATCGCGGTCGGCCATGTCTTGAATGGCTTGACGGCGACGCTCAAGCTCGTCGTAGATGTCGCGCTTGTTGGAGAATCCAGCCATGGCTGCAATCTTGTTCTCGAGCAGATGGGATTGGAACATACCACGGAAGTAGTGCTTGTCTTTCACCGGGTCCCACTCGAACATGCCACGGGTCAGCACACCGTCGCTGTGCTTGTTGTAGCCGATGACCTCGTCCACACCGGTAATGCGACGGGCAATGCCGCCACCAGGTGCCTCGACGACTTCTTGGAACAACGCGAAGTTGAGGTTGTCGAAGAAACGAATGGGGACGTTGATCGGATCACCGGTAAACCGCTGAATCATCTTGACGATGGACGAGGCGTGGAAGGTCGCGATGACGGGGTGACCCGTCTGCATGGCCTGGAAGGCCGTGGCGCCTTCAACACCACGGATTTCACCGATGATGATGTAGCGAGGTCGGCTACGCAGGGCGGCCTTGAGCAGGTCGAACATCTCGACGCGGCTGTCTTCGTTCTTCGAGTCACGGGTGACGAGGCGCTGCCAAATCTTGTGGGAGACCTTCACTTCAGGCGTGTCTTCAGCCGAGTAAATCTTGACGTTGTGGTCAATGAACGGGAGGATGGCGTTCAGCGTCGTCGTCTTGCCGGATGCCGTTTCACCGGACACCAGCACGGACATGCCGTACTCAAGGCAAATCCAGACGTAGGCCGCCACCTGGGCACTCATGGTGCCCCACTTGATCAGTTGGACGATCGAGATGGTCTCCTCGGCGAACTTCCGGATGGTGAACGAAGGTCCGAGCATGGACACGTCGTCGGAGAAAATGATGTTGATACGGGACCCGTCAAGCAAGGCACCGTCAATGATGGGTTTGTTGTCGGACACAGGACGTCCGATGCGCTCAGACATCGCGCGGAGGTAACGAGCAAGGACGTCGCGTTCACGGAAACGGATGTTCGAGGTGACCATCCCGAACACCTTGTGGTCCATGTGGATGTACTTCAGGCCCACCGAGTGAATGTCTTCCAACATCTCGTCGGAGAGCAGGGGCTCAAGTGGACCGTTTCGAATCAAATCTCGGATGATGATGTACCGCAGGCGAGCACGTTGGGCGTCGTTGACCGCGAGACGCTTGTCTTCAAGGCCGAGCAGGTCCCACATGCGGCCTTGGCGACGGGGACCGACCGGAAGGTCGTCTCGGAGCACCGTGTACCGTTCGATCATTTGGGAGAGGATGCCTTCGAATTCGTCGTCGGTCGTGAAATTGGGGGCGGCAGGAGCCTCCTGCAACAGGACCTCAACGAGTTCACGGCGGATGTTTTCTTCTTCCTCGGTGAGTTGGGGTTCCAGGCCAATCCAGAGGACTTGCCCTGCGTCATCTTCGTCCTCAGCAGGCTCGTAGATGTGAACAAAAATGGGCTCCTTCGTGATGTAGATCAGGTTGAGCGGACGTTGCTTTTTCGCGTCCCGATCGAGGGGGCCGTAGTAGATGGGCCGAGACCCATAGCGGGCTTCGAAGTCCCGCACCCACTCCGCCACGTGCGGATGTGCGGCCATCACTCCGGCCAAATCGCCACGGGCGAATTTGAGTTCCTCGTCGGCCATGATGATTCCCTCCTCAGCTCACCGCGGTGATGTCCACGATGAAGCCCATGCTCGGTTCAACGCGCCATCCGATGTTGGTTTGGACCGGGCCGGCTGCCCGAAGGAAGCGGGTCACGGTCAGGCTTCGCTTGATGTCGCCGCCAATGAGGGCGGTGCTCATGTCCAGCACAAGTTCCGCGCTGCTGCGCATCATGTGAAGGGTCTTCGCGTCCGTTTCCTCAGGGTCCACGGTCAGCAAGATGGAACGGCCGTCGGCCACGACTTCGCGCAATCGCTGCATCATGCCAACGCGCTCTGCGTCGGACTCGAGCACCGGCATGATCGAACTGGCCGTGTCCAAGACGATGACGTCCGCTTCTTCGATGGCAGGTGAGGTAAACACGTCGTAGAGGGACACGTCAGGGACCGGTTCAGCGATGGTCCCGAACCGTGAGAAGACCGTCAAACGACCCTCTGTGAGCGGTTCGGTCACGCCGTAGCCGATCGATTCCATCTGCTCAATCCAACCCCGCGTCGTGAGTTCGGTGGTGACCACCAGGATCTTGCAACCGTTCTCAAGCATGCCGTGAACGAGGCGTTGCGACACCAGCGATTTCCCGGATCCGACGGTTCCCTGAATCAGGTACAGGGAACGGTTGGGCAAATGCAAACCCATGGAATCCGCAAGGGAATCGGTTTCGACCCCGAAGGGGAAACCGTCCTCGACGGGTTTTGGTGCGTGCTCAGACAACGAGCCTCACCTCCGCGTCAAGCGTGTCTGTGCCTCGGACGTTGTTGACGACCTCAGAGGACACCACGACGGTCACCACGACCTCGCTGTTGTTCGTGTAGGTGAGCGTGTTGTCCGAAATCTGCACCTGCGCCACCTCACCCGAGGACCAGTCGCCGCCGTTGAGGACGGTGGTGGTCACGTTCGAGGTCTGTTGCACGCCATCGATCAGGACCACCATGGTGCTTTCATCCAACACCGCGTTGCCTGAATTCATCAGGTAGAATTGAATCTGACCTGTCAGGCTGTAGCGCACGTTTCCAGGGTCTCCGGCCAAACTTACGTCGGTCTCCGCATCGATCGCTTGGGCCCGCCGCTCGACTTCCATCGAGCGGGCGACGTCGCCCCATTCTGCGATGAGGAAGGTGCTGACGCTTCCCGCCACCAGCAATGCGGTGACGAGCATGATGAACGAAGTTGCACCACCGTCAGCCATGAGAACACCTCAGATGAGCTCCGTCACGACCGTCGTCGGACCGACGGAGAGGGCCAAGCGTTCCCATGAGGTGGATGAGCCTTCAAGCCACATCACCCACATGGTTTCGCCAGAGTACAGGTTGGTACCGATCGGCTCAGCCACCACCAAATCAGGAAGGTGCTCGACGTTCTCGCCGTCCAGGAAAGCCCAGACGTCGTCAAGGGAAAGCACGGTGCTCCCAACGTTGGTCACGTTGGTGTGCACCACGCTCCCCAAAACGGCAGAGACGGCGCCGCTGGAGCCCCCAACGGAGCTGATGGTGAGGGTTGGAGAAGAGGTGAAATCTCTGTTTCCTTCCATCGCTACGCTGAGGTCCAACAAACCGCCGCTGCCGTCCACTTCGGTCACGGTTCCGACCACGGTGGTGCCGTCGAGGATCTCGTCCCCGACTTGGTAACCGCTTCCAGCCGTGGTGATGCTGATGTCGGCCAATCCGGAGAGGTCCACGTTGGCGTTCACAAAGGACACCTGCGGTGGAGGATCACCCGGTTCGGTCACACTCAGGTGCGTGGCCAGGCGTGCGTCCAGGGTCCCGACGAAGATCACGAAGACGGCCAACATGGCCATCCCCACAATCAGTCCACCGATTCCCGTCGACGCACCCACTTGCTCACGCCCTCATGTTGGCGGCAGCCGAAGCTGCCGCGCGCTGTGCTTGGCTTCGCCAGGCGCTCACCAGAGCCGAGAAGGACAGCAAGGCCCGGTTGGGGAGGTGATCCGCCAAGGCGGCCTCCGTTTCACCGGGTTCTGCCAGCTGGACGATGGCCATCACTTGACGGCCTTCGTCGGGGCTGAGCATCCCTGAATCCATTGCCTTCTGCGTGAAACTCGATGCCGCCATGCCCGACATGTGGTCGAGCAAGAGGGCCGCCACGGTGGGGGCCCCAATGCGGTCGCTCGAACCGCCGCCAAGGGCGTCGGGAGCACGCAAGAAGGGGTTCGCGGCCAAGGCTTGTGCCTCGTAGAGCTCCACGAGGGGCGCTTCGTCGTCCGGCTTGAGCCGTGAAGCCCCGTCGCCGGCAGGGATGCGCTCCCCGGACGCCGTGATGATCACGTCGCCGCTCATCGCCTCGGAAGCCTCGCCGTCTTCGCCTTCATCGCTGAAGGTGACCGTCGGTCCGGATTCCATCGCTTCGTCAACGCGGGTCTCGACCATGCGGAGCACGTCTTCAACCATGTCGAGGCGGCTGCTGATGAGCCGCTCGAGGCCGGACGTGTCCACGGTCGCGTTGACCTGCGCTGGCGCTGCGGGCGCCAAGGCTTGCGTGGTCGAAGCCACGCTGCCGATGCTGTTCAGTTTGGCACGTGCTGGACCTGGACGGATCGTCCAAGCGTCCTCCTCGGACAGTTCCCCCTCCTCAGGGTGAGGGACCTGTTCAATCGGGACGTTCGAGAGGACTTTCAGATGACCTTCGGTCATCCTTGCGTCATCGTCCGTCGCTGTCCGTGCACCGCCTCCAAAGGGCCATGCCATGGTCATGCCTCCTCTGCACCCCGTTGCCGGGGGGCATTAGGGCGCAGAGCGGATCAGACCACCACAGCGCCTTCGGTGGCGTCGTTGACCTTGAGGATGTCATAGGTCGTGCCGCCGCCGACGACGTGAATGTACAGCGTGGCCTTGACGTTGGCGTTGAAGAGCGCGGATGGGCTGCAGTCGTTTGCTGTCGCTGGTGCAACGGCGTTGTCGTTGGCGTCGAGGGTGAAGCGGTAGGCAACACCGGCCTCGACGGAGTCAACGTCGGTAGCGGTGTCGTCGCCAAGGCCAATCACGTCCCCGTCGGTATCGCCGAAATCTCCGGCGATGTACTGGAAGTCGCCGTTCTGGTCGCTGCAGGAGATCTGCCACAGGATGCCGGTGTCGGCCGTGTCGTCGCTTCCCGCAGCAAGGCGGAAGTAAACTTCGTACGACTCAGCATCGTCGTTGACGAAGACGTTGAGGATTTGCACCTTACCGGACATTTCGTCCGTGGTGTCCTCACCGGTCGACTGAGCGTTCTGCTGGAGCTTCTCCGCGGTCTGAATGATGACCGCAGCGGCCACGGCAGCGACGAGGATCAATGCGATGAAAACGATCATCGCACCGATGCCGATCGCGGCCATGGTGTCCTGTTCTTGCGTGTTGTTGTTCTTCATGTTCGTGTTCTTCATGGTACTCACCTCAAACGACGACGTCCCCGACATCAGGGTCGCTTCCGTATTGGAGTTCTTCGTAGGTCTGGCCGCCGCCCACGACGCTCAGCACAAGGATGTGAGCCGTGTTGGCCACTGGGGCACAGTTGGAGATGTCCATCTGGACGACGTAGGTCACGCCCGGATCCAAGGAGGGCAAAGCCGCCTCAGCACCGGTGAGTTGTCCATCGCCTTCGTGGTCCTCAGCGCCGCCGAAGTTCCCGGCGGCGAAGGCCGTGCCACCCGCACCGTCATCGCAGACGACGGTGAAGGACACGTCACCAGGCACCACAGGGTTGCTACCGGCGGCCAGCTCGAAGGTGCTGAAGAGCGTCTCCGAGGCAGCTGTGTCGTCCCAGATGACGGTCGAGAGCAGGACCACCTTCGTGGACATCTGTTCTTGCGTGTCGTCACCCGCAGACTGGGCGTTCTGTTGCAGCTTTTCAGCGGTCTGAATGATGACCGCCGCCGCCACCGCTGCCACCAGGATGAGGGCGATGAAGACAATCATCGCACCAATCCCGATCGCCGCGGAGTTATCGCGCGTTTCGTTTCGTTCGTTGTTCATTTTTGTTCACCTCATGTTGTGTGTTTTTTTCCCCCCCGTCGTGCGGGGGTGGAGTTTGAAGATGGGCCTTCACGAGGCCCACCGATGTCAATGCGGAGTGGAATACGGATGTTCGCCACTTCGTCTGGTTCCAGACGAGGCAGCATCGGAAGTGCGTCCGACGTGTAGCCCGGGGGATACCACGGGTCGATGAGCACGTCAACGAGCGGTTCCATGGAGCGGTTTTGCGCGCGTACGGTGCAGACGATGTCGCCTGAGCGCATCTCATAGCCGACGGTAAGCGCCAATTTTCGAGCCAACGGGATTTCGTCGGCGCCGTAGCGGCGGTCGGCGGTGATCTCGAAGCGAACGGGGAGGTTGCCGCCGGGAGCGATGCTGGGCACGTCGATGAGTTCCGGGTCCGACGTCCATCCGGCGGGCACGGGTGGGTGCATGCGCATCATCGGGAGGGTGATGGGTCCGTCGTTGATGATGCGGACGATCATCACGCCCATGTCGCCTCCAGCCGGCCATCGGGTGTCGATGCCGAGCCAGAAGTGGCGGAAGAGGAAGGGGTTCAGCGTCGACGTGTCGCCTCCGATGAGGTCGTCAACCAGGCCTTCGACTTCACCGGCCGCCACGCCGACTTCGCCTGCTTCCGCTGCACCGGTCGCGTCGCGCAGACGAAGAAGAATGTGCTCGACCTCGCTGTGGGACACATGCGACTTTTCCTTGAGCAAGCGATGCAGCAAGGCCATGGAACGGCGCAAATGAAGCACAGATTCCTTGAGGTCTTCGAGGGCCTTCTCCGCGCGAAGAACGGTCTTCAGCGCACGGCGGAGGCGGTGGCTGTTCAGGTGCGAGCGAGCTTCAGCGACGTCGAGTTCAGTGCGCGCGAGGGAATTGACCTGCCTGTTGAGCACCGTGGTGACGGCCGAATCGAGGTTTTGGCGTGCCGACGCCATGGCCGGACGGTCTTCCTCTTCCTCAAACGCGACGTCCTCGAAACCCTCCTCCTCGAACTCCTCACCGTCGAAATCGTCCTCCTCAACGTCGACCTCATCCGGCACATCGGTGTGTTCGACACCTTCCTTCGGGAGGTCGTCCATGGGCACGGCCACGTCCTTTCCCTCGGCGGGCTCGAGCGGGACCTCTTGCTTCTCGACGTCCTGATCATCAGGCATCGTCGGCCACCTCCTGTTCGTCCCAATCGACGGTCTCGCTGAGTTCACGAGCGGCTTGGCTGGCTTCGTCAAGCAGGTCGGCCAACCCAAGCCCGTCCTCGGCGAGGTCGCCAAGCAGCCGGGCTGGATCGGCCAAGTCGCGCTCGATGCGTGCCGAGGCGGTTTCGATGTCCGTCAATCGACCATAGATGCGTCCGTAAGTCTTGTTGCTTCGGCGGAGGAGATAGATGACGCCAAAGGAGACGACGATGAGGTAGGCAAGCAACGTTGCCCCGTTGAGGTTGTTGTCTGGCACCTGCGCGGGGACGCCCATCACGATGAGCATGAAGCCGAAGATCGGGAGAGAGAGGATGGTGGTCAAGGCCCGTTGCGTGTCGCTGAGGGCCTCAAAGTGGTCGGCGTACATGGTCGAGAGGCCCTTGCGTTGCCGTTGGTAATCCTCGTGCAGCACTCGGAATTCCTCTGACGCGCGCCAACTCATGCGCCACGTCCACAAAGCGGCCACGGCGAGGACCACTGGGCCCCACCAGACGATGGAGAGCAGGTGGAAGGAGAAGCCCAATCCCAACAGGCCGGCGTACACCGCAGCAAGGCGGAAATTGTCGTTCTGATTTCGAAGGGCCACAAAGAGCGCGGCCAAAAGCAATCCCGCGGCAGCTCCTGCGAGCACGACAATGGGACGAGGGGACCAAGCCACGACCTCTTCCTCGATGATCAGGACGTTGTTGTCGAGTTCGTCACCGAAGGTGTCGGATACCTCTGAGGTCCAATCCGCCGTGCACCGGAGTTGCGAGGAACTGAGCCACCAGTCCATGCTGGTCGGCTGAATCCCCCACTGAACGTTGACGGTTTCACCGGGGCTGATGAGAGCGATGAGGTCGGGACTGCTCAACACCTCGGCCCCTTCGCAGGTCAGGACAGGCTGAACCATCACCGCCATCGATGTCCCGTAGTTGACGAGGTCAAGGCTGAGGTTCGTGGACACGCCTTCCATGAGGCGGTCTCCGGTGATGCTCCATTCCTTGGCCACGTCTTCGAGGTCGAAAGCGGGGTCGGCCTTGGTGTCAAGTTGGTACCTGTAGGTCGCTTCCGTGTACTCGGTGTACCCGTTGTTCTCGTTGGGATGGTACAACCGGAAGGTCAGGTCCCAACCGTCGCCTGGGAGGAGGTTGGGCCGGTCAGGAGCATCGATGGCCATCGTCGGGGCACCAGAGGTGTCCCATGCTTGCCTCAACGGGAGGGTGATCAGGTCGTCACCAGCGCAACCGGAGGCAGCGAGGTCCAGATCATGGGTTTGGGCGGCACCGCTGCCCGTCACGAGTTGGAAGTCCCACAGCAACGACGAAGCGTCGATGCCGGGGGCGAGGATGGCGGGCTGGACCAAGCGCTGCGCGGAGCAAAGTTCGAGTTCGTAAACGGCTGCCGTGGAGGCGCTCGCTGGAATGTGGGTCCACATGAACGGTCGGTTCTCGACGCCGTCGTTCAGGCCAGGCATGAACACGTCCGGTTCGTTCTGGAACATCCTTGACACGGCCAGGTTCGTTTCCAGCACTGCGGAGCCGCTCACGCTGGTGTCCACGGGCGTGAGGGTCACGCGCAGTTCGCCCTGAAGCGAGAGAAGGGGTTCGAGTTCGACCAATTCCACCGTCACGTCAAGCGTGGTGTCCACGCCACGACGGAGCGTCACGACTTGCGTGGCGGCGCTGACCAAGGCCCAGTCATCGCTGACCTGGTCCGTTCCGGGACGGAAGAGTTCGACATCGACGTTGACGTCGATGTCGGCGTTGCCGATGTTCCTTACCGACGCGCTGATGTCTTGCGACAAGCCACGATGGAAGAGCAAATCCGCCGGCCAGTTCGGGCTGCTGATGTCGAACAGTGGTGCGATCACCACGTCCACGGTGCCAATCGTTCGCAAAGCACCGGTGGCGGTGTCGTTCGCATAGATGGTGACCTGATGCACGTCGCCGCGGTCGAGCGAGGCTGCGCCTCCGAGGGCAGGGACGATGACGGACAACGTGCCGACCTGACTGGCATCGATGGCCAATTGGGCGGAATAGACGTCCAAGTTGGCGCCCCATCCGTCGTCAATTTCAGTTTCCAAGGTCAGGTCCTCGAGGTAGTTGCCGTTGTTGGTAAGGGTGAACGGCAGGTTCACCGTCGTCCCTGGAATGGCGTTGTGTTGGACGCCGGTGGTCCCCGTATCGTCGTCCAAGGACGTGTCGAACACGAGCGCCACATCGTCCATCTCGCTGACGTTGGCCTGAATCACGGCTTCGAGAACAGGGCCGTCGGTCACCGTGACGACCACGGTGGCCGAATAATTGACGTCCGCTGCGGCTTCTGCGGTGGGCGTGAGTTGAATCTTCACGCCGTCGCTGAAACCGGCGCCAATGAGCACCGAGGGGCTGCTGGTGAGGGTGAAATCGACCTCGTCATCGGGGTCCACGATCGACACGGAAAACTGAGCTGGGGTGTTCCCGGTGTTCGTCATGGTCAGGCTGGTCAGCGGCGATTCGAAGATGCTCAAGTTCACCAACCTGTAGTTGGGGTCCAACTCGGCGTCGACGAAGGCCTCCACGGTGATGGGAATGGACGCCTGGCCAAGCACGTCCCCCGTGTCGCTGTTTGAGATCTCCAAATCCACGTAGGTGATGGAACCGGCCTGCGTCAAGGGGTCGGAGGTGACGGTTAGGTCAAAGGTGGTCTCGTGGGCGGTGCTGGTCACGTCAGGATACACCGCGACGGGAGACGGCAAACTGCTCACGGTCGTCATCAGACCACCAGAGGTGCCGAGGGAAGCCGACCACGTGACGGGGAGGGTGTTGAGGAGCGTGATGGTGTAGTTGGACACGTCGTTGCCGGCGTTTCGCACACCGATGGGGAAGGTGGAGGCCACGCCAACGTCGGCCGTACGGACGCCGCCTTCGATGATCTCACCGTCGTTGACGCCAGGGACGGAAACGCTCACGGTTCGCGTCACGGCCTCTGCGCTGACCCCTCCGAGCGTGTGCGTGGCGGAGAGCGTGGGCGTCACGGTCACGTCGGCTTCGAGAAGGCCTGCCAGCGGCAAGGCATCGGCCGGACCTTGAACGGAAAGCACCGCTGGATTGGTCGTGCCAAGGGTCATGTTGGTGGCGTTTTCAGGTGAGGGGGTAAACGACCATCGCGAGGTCTCGGAGAAGCCACCAGCGCCGCCGTACGACGTAAAGCGAACGTCAGAAACCTCGACCGTGGCGTTGACCAATTCGTTGACGTCCTGAACCAAGTTATGCCGAACCTCCAAGTCCATTGGCACCACGGCGTCGTATCCGATGCCGTAACGGGAAGCACGCACGTCGGCTTCGCTCAATTCGAGCAGGTCGGTCTGTAGACCGGGGTCGACCACGATGACCGGGGCAACGGTCAGTTCCAGTTGGTCCGTGACGGGGATGCCGTTCACGGCCGAGGCACCAATCCAGATGTCGAGCACATCGCCCTCTTTGTTCAGTTCCGCAGGATTTAGCGGTGAACTGATGTGGGCGGGGGTCACGGTCACCTTGATTCGACTGGTTTCCCCGGGAGCGATGTAACCCGTCTGGGGCACGGAGATCTCCGCATCCCAACCCAGCGGTGCGGGGGAGAAGCCTGCCGTCAGTTGGAAGTTGGTGTCCACGTTGCCTAGGTTGGTGATGTTGAGGGAAATGTCGGTCGGCGAACCGGGCACCACACTGACGCTGGTGTTGTCGAGGTCCACCTCGGCCAAGTAGAGCTCCCCCGCCGTGATGAGAACCACGGCTTGGAGCGTGTACTGTGGACTGGAGCCTTGGGACGTAAAGGTGACCGTGAGGACTTCGGTGTCGCCGCGCGAGGCCGTGATCGGCACGTCCACCGTGGCCACAAACTCAAGGGCGTTTCCTGGAGCAACTGGGCCGCTGTTGACGGGGAAGGACGAGGTGTCGGTCCAACCAAGCAAGGTGTGGGTGGCGATGTTCCAACTGTCCAGTTGTTGTCCGTTGTTGTCGAGTTCGAAGGTCAGCACCTTGGAGGTACCGGGTTGCAACGTGCGGTCGTCCGGGGCGTCGAGGACGGCGGCATAGTCGGAAAAGACGACATCAAAGGCGGCCACTTGGGTCACGTCGGTCCACGACGGCCCGGTGAACTCCACCGTCATCGTCACGTTCCAACCACCGGACAAGCCAGTGGCATCGACCGAGACCAAGAGGACATCCGACGCCGAGGGTTGGTGCAAGGAACCGGCCGCAAGCACGGCGATGGTGTTGGAGGTCAGCGTTTGAGAGGCGCCGCCGCCAAGCGGCGTCAGGACCACGTCCATCTCTGCGCTGACCGGAAGGACACCGTCGTTGCGCACCGTGGCGGTGAGGTCGTGGGTGCCAAGCGAGAGCCTGGCCGTGGATTGGCCGGGGCTTGGTGTGGGGTGGGAGGTGTCGATGGTGTTGGCTTCGAGGTACCGTTCCACGTCCAAGTCCAACTCGCGCTCGTCGTTCATGGTGTTCCCGTCTTGGAGGGACTGCACGCGTGCGAAGAGGGTCTGATCCTGCCCGGTGGCGGCGGTCCACGTCATCAAAAAGACCGAAGGAGCGGCGCCGGGCGCGAGGCTGCCGGTGGACATCTGATCCACGACGACCTCGAAGGCCGTAGGAGAGCCTTGGTGAACGAGTTCAAGGGTTGCGCTTCCGGCAAGGGTCCCGACGTTGGCCACCTCAATGCGCACGGTGTGATCGCCCGGTGCAGCGACGACGGTGATGAGACCTGCATCGTCGACGAGCACCGATCCATGGTTGTCCAAGGTGAGCGCAGTGACGCTGAAATCAGGGCCCGCCCTTCCAGAGGTTGCTTCTGCTGCCGGCGTGGCCAAGGGGGTGACCAGGGTCAGAAGCAACAGGGCGACCAGCCCAATGGAAGACGCACGGCCGACAAAGGTCATGCGCTCGCCCTCTTGAATGCGTGAACTGCGACGGTCTTGCCTTGCCGCTTCATTTGCTCGACGAGTTGGTTGAGCAATCGATCGTGTTCGGTGTCGCTGATGCCGAGTCGGCGTCGCTCTTCCCAGAGCAGAAGTTGTTCGGTCCGAGACAGCACGGCGTCCTTCAGGTACAGCTCCAACGTGCGACGGTAGGCGTCCCGGTCGGAAATGGCGTACACGATGGTGTCGCCGGGCAAACGGTCTGCGTGATGTTGGATGACGTTGCCCAAGTTGAGGGCCTCGTCGTAGGAGAGGTGCCGGCGATCCAGGTCATTTTGGATGGAGGAGGCGATTTCCTGCAGCGCGTATCGGCTCGGAGCACGCTGAATCCGCTTGAGATAGCGGCGGCAGCGACGAGACATACGTGTCGCGGCCATAGAGACAATTCCACCCTGCCGGTTCTTGAAAGAATCGCCAACAACTACGGACTTCACCCGGAGTGGTTTTAGAATCATTCATCATGAATAAACAGGCTACACAGGAGAAGTTCTCGCTTTCGCCACCGACCAACACTTGATACCCTCGCCGCACAAGCAAACCACATGACGGACCCGGTGACCTTCGAAGCAGGACAACACGCCCCGGCCTTTACGGCCACGGACGCTGCAGGCAACACGCACGACTTGATGGCCACGCTTGCCGAAGGGAAGCACGTGATCCTCTACTTCTACCCGCGCGACAGCACGCCGGGGTGCACCACTCAAGCCTGTGATTTCCGCGACAACATGGCCCGACTGGGTTCCGAATCCTACGTGGTCTGGGGCGTGTCAAAGGACAGCGCAGCATCCCACGACAAGTTCACCTCCAAACAGGAGCTCAATTTCCCCCTCTTGTTGGACGAAGACGGCAGCCTGCACGAGACCTTTGGAACATGGCGGATGAAGATGAACTACGGCAAGGAGTACATGGGTTGCTCCCGGTCGACCTTCGTCATCGCCCCGGACGGCACCTTCGCCTGGGCGCGGTACAACGTCCGGGCCAAGGGACACGTGGACATGCTGATGCGGGAACTTGGCCTCGGAGCGTGAAGACCTGAGCGAGGAAGCGAAACGTACCGTGGCCGCTTTTCTTGAGCGGTGCATTGGTTACGCCAGCGCCTCCATCGAACGCAAGCACGAACGTGGGGAATCCACCGCATCGTGGGAGGCGTACAAGGAACACACCGCCTTCGCACGGGACGAGGTGAACGCCGGTCGTCTCGATGCTTGGTTCGAGGACAAGGTGGGGCACGATCCTGCCCGCACCCCCCAACGCTTGCTCGGTGAGCGAAACGTGGTGCGTCTCGAGAACCTTGAGCACCGCGAACGTGCGCAGATGCTGACCTCCACGCTGTCCCCACGTCCTCTTGTCCTCGTCGCCACGACGGACGCCCAAGGAAGGCACAACCTTGCCCCGATGACCTCGCTCAGTGTGGTGTCCAACAGCCCACCGCTCGTCGTCATGTCCCTCTCCAGCGACCGGGAAGGTCGGGCCCGCGACACCTTGCTCAACCTTCGCGAGCGCCCGACGGCCACCCTCTACGTGCTGCTGAGTGGCCCAGATGATGCCGCCTTGGTGGCCCAGACCGCGACGAGCCTGCCCCGTGGCGATTCAGAATGGGACGCCGTCCCGCACACCGTGGACGACCACGGAAACCCCTTCCTCGACCGGGCTGCTGCAGCCCTTCACGTCCGAATGGTGGACGAACTCCCGCTCCCTGGCGCCGTTGCAAAGTTGGCGGTCTTGGAGGTGGACGAGGTCCACCTGCCAAGCGGCGTTGAGGGCACGTCGGCCCTTGACGTGCTGTGCCAGCATGG
>Ga0075480_10000813_pt1 | contig 18932 bp, 16 predicted proteins | sample DEB08_DNA_7_FD_81590 | JGI IMG/M metagenome (GOLD analysis project Ga0075480, IMG submission 81590) | Aqueous microbial communities from the Delaware River and Bay under freshwater to marine salinity gradient to study organic matter... | ecosystem: Environmental > Aquatic > Marine > Coastal ... | reverse complement strand
CGCTCGGTGAGACGACCATGAACCAGGGGATCTCGATGGAGGTCTGCGTGACGCTCGGATCACCGAAGTCGACGTCCTTCACCGGGATGGACTCACCCGCGGGGTAGGCACCGAGGTTCGTGACGCGCGGGGATAGTTGCAGCCAGTTCAACAGTCCTTCGCGGTCCGCGGAGATCCCGACTTTCGAGGGCATGTCGAAGGCGAGACGGCTGGGGAGGGCGAGACGCGCTGAGACGGGTGTTCGCGGCCGCGTACCGGTGACGATCTGCTCGATGAGGGCCTGCGGGCCGAGGTCGACGACCATGATCGCCGTCGCCGAGCTGCTCGACGGGACGAACCGGGTGCCTGCGGAGTTCAACTGGACGTTGAAGAAGGAGAACTCCAACCTCTGCATGCTCTCTCGGTCGCGCAGGGTGAAACTGACACTGGGTCGAGCGCGGGTGGAGGCGGCAACGGAGCGAATCGCGGCTTCGGCCGCGCCTGGAATCGCGAGCACAGCGGCGGCAATGCCCGCGCCACCGAGCAGGCCGCGCCGACTGATATCGGGCAGTCGCGAGCCCGTCCCCGTGGAGTCGTCGGTCATGGGGGCACCCTCCACTCATCGACCCGGCCGAGAGGTCATTGGGCGGCAGCCTAGGTGGGGTGGGATCGGCGAGTCCACCGATTCGGCATCAATTCACCTTGATCGGGGTTCCAGCCCCCCGGATTCACCCCGAGAGGGGATCCACCCACCGCACGCCGGGAAACCGAGCAAAGTCCGCATCGGCGGACCACACGGTGCCCCCGTTCTCCCAGGCCAACGCCGCGAGGTGGGCGTCCGACACCAGTTCACCGGCTCGTCCCGAAGAGTCGAGCAGGCGCTCCATCACATGGAGATGCTCCGGACCCGGCGTCAGCATCTCGACGAGGGGCGAGGACAGCCACCGGCGCAGATCGGATGCGGCTTCGGCAATAGTGAGTGGATTCGCCATCACCCTCGGATTGGTCATCAGTCGCAGATAGGCAAGACCGACAGACCAACTGAGTCCGATCCGCTCCGGTCCTTCCTGAGCGGCCTGCCACCAGGCCCACGCACGCGCGTGATGGGGGCTTTCGGAGTTCATGGCATAAATCAGGAGGTTCACGTCGGGAATGATCACGGCAGACTGCCCAAGCGTCGTTCGTCGTCGAGTGCGTCGGCTAGGGAATGGGCCTGCGTGAGATCGACCAGGGGGCGGCCCATCGATCGAGGTTGGGGGATATCGATCTCCAGTCGTGCAGGTGCCTGAGCGAGGCCCCGCCGCAGGCAGTCGTTGACGATCTCTTTGAAGGGGCGCCCGGACTCGCGGGCCTCACGTTGCAGGGCCATGGCGAGATCATCGTCGAGAGTCAAGGTGGTACGCATCCCCCCACCCTACCCTGTGGACATCAAGACATCAATATGTGATGTATCGATGTTATCCGTTCTCAGCCGTGGTGGGGCGGGACCTCTCGGAGGTAGTCGTCGTCCTCATAGGGGTCGACCCCTTCGTCGGAGGTGATCTCCGGCAGTAGCGGCTGATCAGGAGGGGGCGTCGTCACCAGGCCAGGCTAGCGTTGGCTCATGCGGATAGTGCTGCTCGGAGCGACCGGGTTCACCGGTCGGCTCACCGCGGAGGCGATGGTGCGGGCGGGGCTCGCACCCGTTCTCGCCGGCCGTCGCCATGACGCCGTCGCCCGGCTTGCCGATCGCCTCGCGCCCCTCGCCCCCAGCAGCGACTCTGAACCGACCATCGCGCTCGCCGACGCTGATGATCCGGCCAGCGTCCGCAAACTCATCCACGATCCCTCCGACATCCTCGTCACCACCGTCGGGCCGTTCATGGAGTTCGGCCACGCCGCAGTCGAAGCCGCCGTGGACGCTGGCGCCGGCTACCTCGACTCCACCGGCGAGCCACCGTTCATCCGTGAAGTGTTCGAGGTGTTCGGTCCGCGCGCGGAACGCTCCGGTGCGCGACTACTCACCGCATTCGGCTATGACTACGTGCCGGGAAATCTCGCTGGCGCCCTCGCCATCGATCGTGCCCGCAAGGCAGGCACTCCTGCGTCTCGCGTCGATATCGGCTATTTCGTCGAGGGCGACTTCGCGATCTCATCGGGGACGCGCGCGAGCGCAGCCGGTGTTCTTCTCGCGCCCTCCTTCACCTGGCGCAATGGCGTACTCGCGACAGTTCGCGGCGGTTCCGGAGGGACCCGCTCCTTCGATGTAGGTCGCGATCGTCAGTGGAAGGCGATGCCGGTCGCCGGCAGCGAGCACATCACGTTGCCGCGACTGGATCCCGCACTCACCGATGTCGGAGTCTGGCTCGGCTGGGCCGGCAAGTTCACGCCTGTCGCTGCCGCTGCGGGAACGGCGCTCGGGGCATTGGGCAGCCTGCCCGGCGCCGACTCCGTGCTTGGTGGTCTGCGTCGCCGCGCTGCCCGGACCACCGGCAAAGGGCCGGATGCCCGCACCCGCGCAAACGCCCGCAGTCTTGTCGTTGCTGAAGCCTGCGACATTGTTGGTCGGCCCGTCGCAGATGTCCGCATGGTCGGTCCTACTCCCTATGACCTCACCGCCGAGTTGCTCGCCTGGGGCGCGATCACTCTTGCCACGACCGACGTCACTCCGGGCGCACACGGGCCGGTTGATGCATTCGGGTTGGAGCGGCTCGAACGCGGGTGCGCTGACATGGGTCTTGTCGCCGTCACATGATCACCCTCGACGAGGCGGAGTGGCGCGAACGCCAAGGCGTGTATGAAGCGCGGGTCGATGAGTGGATCGCTCCACATCTGGAGCGCCGCCGTCGCGGCATGGCGCATCCGGTGTGGGATTTCATGTTCGACTACTACACTCTCAGTCCCGCGAAGTTGCGCCGCTGGCATCCAGGATTCGGTGTCACTCTCGCCGGTGACGTGCGGGAATTTGTTCGCATGCGCGGCTACATCGTCGACGAGTCAGGGGCGCACGTCGATCCCGTCGCCGTCGATTCACGACTGGTGAAGTCAACGCTGTCCCTGCTGACCGCGACGGCGTCTCGCGATGCTTCCTTCGGCTGCTTTGGTCGGCACGAGTGGGCAATGGTCTATCGGTTGAGGCAAGACGAGGTTCGGCATTCGACCTGGCCGTTGCGGTTGAGCGATGCGGAGATCTCCGATGTCGTGGAGTCTGCGCCACTGCGCTGCACCCACTTCGATGCGTTTCGCTTCTACACCGTGGCCGCTCAGCCATTGAACGCCGTGCAGCCGACGCGCGCGACACAGGTCGACCTCGAGCAACCGGGCTGCCTGCACGCCACCATGGATCTGTACAAGTGGGCGTATCGCACCTACCCGGTCGTTGGTTCGGACCTGCTGGCCGATGCCTTCGCGCTCGCGCGCGATGTCCGGGCCGTCGACATGCAGGCCGCGCCCTACGACCTGTCCGATCTTGGATTCGAGCCGATCAGGATCGAAACCTCCGAAGGTCGAGCCGAATACGTTGCGCACCAGCGCACCTTCGCTAAACGTGGCAAGGCCCTTCGCGCCCGACTGATCGAATGCCTCAGCGCGCCTGTCGGGCTGCTTCCCGCCGCACTCTGACCGCTCGATCGGCGGCCTCGCGTATCTGCGCCACCACACTGAGCGCAAACGCCTCCACCCGATCATCGGCATAGTGCCAATCAGAGGTGTCCACCTCCGCATCATCAAGCCACTGCAGCGCAAGCACATCGGAATCAGCCTGCAGCAGCGGCACATACGCTGCATAGGCCAGGCCCAGATCGATCAATCCCTCACCGAGTTCAGCGAACGCTGGCTGTGCCGTGGGTAGGCGTACCTCGACATAGCGCGACCCAGATCGACGTGCCGCATCGAGGGCCGAGTCGACCACGTCGATCAAATCTTGGCCCACGACGGTCACATCGATGACCGCAGACCGATTCGCATGGTCGTAGCTGATCGAACTCACCGACCCCGACGGAGCCTCGACATGTGATTCTGCGTGCCGAATCGTGCGCGGCCAATCGGCAGTTGACAGCACGGTGCGCAGGATCGGCTCGTACACATGCGGGACATAGATGTCGGCAGGATCGAGCGGACGAAGGACGGCGTAGGCGACGGTGAGGCTTGTCCGATGCGATACCAATCCATCAGTGATACCGACCTGCGCGATCGCGTGCCCGCAATTCGCGCGCAGCCCCACCATCACTGCACCCTCTTTGAGCGCGATCGCCTGCGTCGCCGTGTGGGTGAGAACTGGTTCACGGAACCGGCCGAGGGCGCCCATCTCCCCGAGTCGTTGCAGTAGTCGCTCACCGAGTTGGCCGGCGATCCCACGATGGCGGTAGCGCGGATCAGTCACGGTGCTGCCGGACTCCACGACATGGGGACCGTGGCGAACCGCACCCCAGTGCGCGACGAGTTCCCCGTCGCGATTCACCGCGACCTCTCCGAGCCGCGCCCCCGCTGTGATCGCCGAGGCGATGCGATCGGGGTAATACATATCCGGATGGGCGTAACTCCAGCCATAGCACCGATAGATCAGCGTCGTGAGGCCCGCGGCATCATCCGCGGTGAGATCGCGGATCGTGACTTCGTCGCTACTCTCCGGCGCATCAGCGTCGAGGACATCGATACCGGAATGATCGAAGACCTCGTGATGGGCCTGCAGCGCCAGCCGCACCTCGGTGACGTTCGCGTGCCCATCGGTTCCCGTGCTGGAGCCGGTGACGACACCGAGCATGACCAGCGGATTGAGAGTGGCAGGTTCAGTCTGGCTCGGCGCACCCCCGTCACGCAGCGTGAGAACCACCTCGGTTCCCTCGACGTCGATCCGAAGATCGACATCCCCGGCATCGACACCGTCGATCTGTCGCGACTGCACATCCTCGAGCATCAGTCGCACCACGAGCGCGCAACCGTCTCCATCGCCACCGAGCCGTTCCACCGCCATGCGCGCTGCCGCCGCAAGCGCCGCCGATCCGACCTCATTGGGTGGCGCAGAGATGGAGATCACGGGTGCGGCACCCCCAGCGAGTTCAACTCGTCGATGATCTCGCCATATCGATCATCGATGCGACGCGCGGTGTCGTCGTCATAGTCCTTGCGCCAGCGACCGACATGTGCCTGCGCCGCCATCACTTTCTTGTCGAACCACTCGCGCATGCGACGGTCCGGGCGAAGACCGAGGAACTCCAGGAGTTCGGTCAGGGTCTCGTCCCGGCGAGTAGCCGCCAATTGCTCGAGATCGACACGCATCACTCGGCCCTGAGGGGCGCGCTGCTCGGCCTCATGCGCCTCGATCATCCGTGCCCGCCATTCCTCCAAGCCTTCGAATACCTCATCGGGGCCGAAGGGCTTGGAGACGAAGGACGCCGAGACGTCCCGGCCATCGCGCATCATGTGCACGACGCGGCCCTCGGGGAAGAGCGCAAGAACTCGATCGGCAGCACGTGCATTCGCCGGAGTGGTGTCGACCCAGCGGAGCTCGGGATCGCGTTGCGTTCGCGAGGAGATGATCGTCTCCGCGAAGCGTCGCGACGCGGTATAGGCGTCATCGGGAAATAGAGTGAGGTATTCGTCGACAAGGCGGTCGAGTTCGTCACGTGTGATGCGTCGATACAGCCCCGACTTCACCCCTGATGGCTTCACCCGCTCGTACCAGTGCTCCACCATGTTCTTCGCGACTGTCGCCGGGGTGCACCGCCCGGCGTAGGCATCAGCGAGGCCACCGGCCGAGGCGATGAATCGCAGTTCGCGTGGATTAGTCGAGCCCACATCGCGATGGTGGCCAAGGAGTCGTCCCCCGATCGTCGTCCCACTGCGACCGGTACCACCGACGAAGATGGGCTCATTCGGGGCATCCCGGATGACGAGTTCCACATCGCGGAGCCTAGTCACTGCTCTATGACTCGACGCGATGCGCTTCGGGGTGATGCGCGTGGATTCAGCGACCCTCGATCGCGTCCCGAAGACGAGTGCTGAGTGGCTGCGAGAGATCTGCACCGATCGACTGGCCTCGGGGCCGAGTGCTCTCATGGGCTGGACATCTTGTCCGAATGTCCGTACATTTATCCCTGTGTCTGTCTCCGCTGCTGATCTCGGCGCCCGTCGGCCCGATCGCGCCAGCCCGGTCCCCCTCTGGGCCCAGGTGTGCGAGGACCTGCGCCGGCGGATCTCTACCGGCGAGTTCGAGGCGGGCTTCCCCGGAGAGTTGAGTCTCACCGAGGCCTACGACGTCTCCCGGCACACCATCCGCGAGGCCATGCGAGTGCTACGCGAGGAAGGCCTCATCCGCCGTGAGCGCGGACGCGGCACCACACTTGAGCGGCCACGCATCGCCCAAAGCATGGGCACCCTGTACTCGCTGTTCGACACGATGACCAGCCACGGGGTGGAACAGGCCAGCGAGGTCCGCCGGCTAGGCCGCACCGTCAACGCCGTGGTCGCCGCGAAGCTCGAACTGCCTGACAACACCGAGTTGGTCGTCATCGAGCGGCTTCGCTTCGCAGGCTCCGAGCCCCTCGCCGTCGACACCTCCTGGCTGCCTGCCGTGATCGCGGAGCCGCTACTGGACGTGGACTTCACCTCCACCGGCCTGTACGCCGAACTCGCGCGCCGCTGCGGTGTCACCGTTGACTCCGGCTCGGAGCGCATCACGTCCCTCACCGCCCCGCGCAACATCGCCGAACTCCTCGATGCCACAACACCTGCCGCCGTGCTGTCCATCGAGCGCCTCGCTCGCTCGAAGGATGAGCCTGTCGAATGGCGTGAGACCTACATCCGCGGCGACCGTTTCGCCCTCGACATCACGTGGTCACCACGTTCCTCTGAGGTCACCGCCTCTACCGAGCCCAGCCCCAACGACTAGTTCTACTCCACCTCACGAAAGCAGCCATCCATGGGAATCCTCGCCGTCATCGCCGCCGTCCTCGCCGTGTTTATCGGCATGGCCGTGGGACTCCTCGGTGGAGGTGGCTCCATCCTCACAACGCCGCTGCTGGTCTACGTCGCAGGCTTCGATCCCAAGGAGGCCATTACTGCGAGCCTCTTCGTCGTCGCGATCACCTCAATCTTTGGCCTCATCGGCCACGCGCGCGCCGGCCGCGTCATCTGGAAGACGGGCGTCCTGTTCGGCGTCGCCGGCATGGTTGGCGCGTTCATCGGGGGTCAGATCGGGTCACGACTTCCCGGCATCGTGCTCCTCGTCGCCTTCGCGATCATGATGGGCGTCACCGCAGTCGCGATGATCCGTGGACGAAAGCAGGTCGCCGGCAAATCCCATGGTGGACGACCGATCGTGCGCATCCTCATCGACGGTCTCGTCGTCGGGCTCGTGACCGGACTTGTCGGTGCGGGTGGCGGCTTCCTCGTCGTGCCGGCGCTGGTGCTTCTCGGCGGGCTTGCGATGCCAAATGCCGTTGCGACTTCGCTCCTCGTCGTCGCCATGAAATCCATCGCCGGCTTCTTTGGCTACGCGCTGTCCTTCGGTGGCGGTTCAGTCGTGCAGTGGAACCCTGAGATCCAACTCGATTGGCCAGTCATCCTCATCGTGACCGGCGCCGCGATCATCGGTGCTCTCATCGGCTCGCGACTCGTCGGCCTCATCCATCCCGATCTGTTGCGGAAGATTTTCGGCTGGTTCGTTCTCGTTATGGCCGTGTTCATCCTGGTGCAGGAGATCGGTGAATGGGTGCTGGAGTTCGCCTTATCCAGCCCACTTCAAGCCATTGAAGTCGTGGTGGCCCTGGCGGTAATAATTGCCCTGTTCACCTGGGTGATCAGGCGCCCAGCCCAGGTTGCCGTCGCCGACTTCGATGAACCAATCCCGGACGATTCATCGAATCAACCGAAGACCTAACTCGGTCACAGAATCCGTTCGCTGATCTGTATGACCGGGGGGACATTGGTGAAGTTCGGGATGTCCGCCTGCGTCTCAGGTCCATGCGCGGCCAGAGCGGCATTCAGGCTATCCAGATCATCGAAGTCCAACTCCGCTACGACCGGGAATGCCGCATCGCTATCAGCCTTCATCACTCGAGTCTGCCGCATACCCATGGGCTCGAGGAGTCGCTGAACGAGAGGCACATGGCTGCTCATGTAGTAGTCCATATCGAACGTGTCGTCGGACCCGACGGGGTACAAAACGCTGATGATCATCATCGACGAAGCGTGCCACACCATATGCTCCCGCGAGAGGCCCTCCTCGCTTTCGCACGGATGAACTGCCGCACTGCTCGACAACAAGGCCGGTCGCTACTGTTCATCTCATGCATCGGACCCTGGTATTCGCCATCGCTGCTCTCGCCATGGCAGCGCTCACTCTGCCGACAGCAACGGCGGGGTCCATTGACGCCGGGTACGTGCGCCAAATCGGAACCTATGACTATCTGGTGTCGCCTGACTACGACGGCCTCGCACCACTCGGGGACGCCACCAACGGGACCACGATCGGACTCGGCACTTTTGACCACCTGAACGGTGAGCTCGTCATGCTGGGCGGAACTATCTACCGCGTTCCCACCACCGGCGTGCCGGTCGAAGTGTCTCCCTCGACCCGCACTCCTTTCGTCCAGGCCGTCGATTTCACACCTCAGGCGAAGGAACGTGTCCCCCGAGGGACCAAATGCGCCGACCTCGGCCCCATCATCACCAATCTCGCCAGCACCACGAACGGCATCATCGCGGTGCGAGTACGCGGGACATTCACGGCCCTCACCACCCGCAGCGTCCCGCGCCAATCGAAGCCTTACCCTCCGCTGAGCCAGGTCGTCGCCGAACAGGTCGAATTCGACCTCGGCCGAACGAAGGCGACGCTCGTCGGGTTCTGGCAGGGTCCCTCGATGGCCGGCATTGGAGCACCCGGATTGCATCTACACGGCCTCACCGCCGATCGCGAGGCCGGCGGCCATGTGCTGTCGTGCACGGTCGGCAAGGCGAGGCTTGCCGTGCAGACAACATCCGGTGTCATCATCCAGAACATCCGCTAGTCCGGAAGCGAAATACGCACGAATCTCGGCCGGTAGTTGAGCGGATCCGTCACGAGCTCATCGAGATCGGTAGAGCCCTGACTGTAGGAAATCACGACACTGCCCGACTGTTCGAACAGATCGGGATGTGCAATCACCAGATACTTCAACTCCCCGGCCGACTCATCGGTGACCAACTCCAGACTCACCGGATTCGCGGTGTATGGGCCGTTGGCGTCCGGTGCCTCCCACACCACCACCGAATCGCCGAGATCCCCGTCCAAAGTGCTCACCGCGAACCATCGGCCGTCGCGTTCGAACACCGACAGAACCTGAGCGACGCCGCCCTCGGCAGGGATGATCGTCGCCGCCGTCTCACTCTGGTCGCCCCACCTCATTCCATCCCAGTACTGCCACCGGGACGGATCAGCAAGGTCGGCGACGCGAGCCCTGGCCGCATGCAGCGCCCACCCGAAGACACCGGTTCCCTCCGGATTGCTGGTGCCAAAGACGTGCACCCATCCGTCCTCGCTGGGCCACATCGCCGCACCCCATGTGACGCGCTCACGAGACGGGTCGTCGGGCCCGAAATCGACGGTTCCACGCAGAACCGGCACCCCACCGACCGGGATGTGCAGTCGCACCAGGCTCGTTCCTAACACGATGAAGCCCAGGTCATCGCTCGGGCTCGCAGCGACCCGCTGCGCCATGATCGCAACATCGTCCCTGCCCCCTCGGGAGGTGACGATGACAGACATCGGCCAGTAGCCGATCCCATCGGATCGGTCCGGGATCACCTCTGCCCCGCCGGGACCGGTGAGAACGCAAGCCTCTCCCGGCTCGACGAGCATCATCGAGTTCCGGACGAATGCACCACCCGGATAGTCCTCTGCGCGAAGTGTGTCTCCAAATAGCACGAGCCGTCGACCATCGGTGAGCAGCGCCTCCATAGCGCCATCCCCTCCGGCGAAACCCGGATGTCCTGCGTAGGAGATCGCCGCCTCGTCTAATTCCTCCACCTTCATTGGCCAGGGCGCATCCCGACAGTCGGCGGACAAAGCAGTGACCTCGACACCGGGCCGGATCTCCTGTGACTCCGCCGATGTCAGAACGCTGCATCCGGCGAGTGTCACCGTAACCGCGAGACCAAGGCATGCTGAATGAAGAGACCGCACGACGACATAGCCTGGGGTCGAAACAGGCGGCCACCAGACGCGGCGACGGTCACTGCCCGGTCTGGACTACCTGCACCCCGCTGGGATTTACGAACTATCCCAGTAGATCTCTTCCGCTGAACCGCTTAGGGCGCGATCGGATCGCAGGCGGGTCCGCGAAGTGGCGCCGGCAGACTGCTTCCGTCATTGCAGGCATCGCTCTCGCTGACCCGCTTCCATGTCGAGCCATCCGCCTGGAAGATGTAACGCTCGAGCACGATCTGATCGGGCTGATCGCCGATCGCGGCCAGCACTACGGCCCAGCCACCGACGCAGGTGTAGTCCTCCAGGTATTGCAGCGGCGGATCGGCCGGATCGCGCAGCGCGTTGATGATGTCGGTGAAGACCTGGCTGCCGCACACCGCTTGATCAGTGGGCGTGGGTGTGGGAGTGGGCGAGGGTGATGGCTTCGCCTTACCGATCGTGATCACCACGACCGAATCGCGAGGTGCTTCCGTTCCCGCTGGAGGATCCTGACGCAGGACGACGCCGACGTCATCACTTTCCTCCTCCTGCTCTTCGACTCGGAAGCCTTCGTTTTGCAGCGTGGCCCGCGCCTCGGCGACCGGCAGCCCCACGACATCGGCGACTCCCACCTGACCATTGGAGACCCGCAGATCCACGAGCGCACCGGGATCGACCTGCGCACCAGCGGCCGGAGTCTGGGAGATCACCTGCCCGGCTGGTTCTGCAGACGCGGAACGTTCGATCTTGCCCGGACGCAGGCCCGCGGCGATCAATGCATTCACCGCGTCGGTCTCCGACAAACTGGTGACATCGGGCACGATCGGATTCGCATCCCCGGCCACCACCAGGTCGATCCGGCTTCCCGGGGCTAGTTGCGAGCCAGCTGGGGGATTCTGGGCAAGGACGAGGCCGGTCTCGACATCGGAGGGCTCGAGGGTGATCTCCCCGACGATCAGGCCCTGGCCCTCGATCGTCGTCGTCGCCTCCTGGATGGTGAACCCGACGACACTCGTCGTCGTCACCGAGGTGGGTGCGTCATCGCCGCCGGATCGACCCACGACCAGCCAGGTCAGCCCCGCCGCGATGAGGCCCACCACGACGACGATCACGATCCAGATCGGGGTCGACAGCGGGCTGTCCTGGCTCCACACGCTTTCGGGGGTATCGGAGGAATTCGGGGTCGAGGGGCCCTGAGCAGGCGGCTGCGGCGACGTCATAGTTCGAGACTACGACGGACTCCTCCCGGATCTCACTCTTGACCCGCCACTGCCTCGACCAGTACGGCTCCGGCTCATGGGACATGTGGATTGCTCACCACCGGGCACCCGGATGAGTCCGAACGGTGTAGCGTCCGACCCCATGCAGGGTCAGCTGACGTGACGGGTTCCACCCCAGGCGGAGTGCCATGGACACGCGCCGTGGACGGCTGCTTCTCCAGGCAACGGCTACCGGCAGCACCGGGGTTGTCTCGCCGATGAACCAGCACTGGCGCTCACGCGGGTTCCTGGTCGTCGGTGGTATGGGTGTTGCCGGAACTCTCGTTGGCCTTCTCGGAGCAACATCCGCCACAACGGCTGCCTCGACAGGCACCGGAGGGTTGACGACTGCGATCTTCCTTGCCCTGATCCTGGTGAGTGCCGGTCTGTCCGGCCTCTTCACCGGTCGGCTTATGCGCCGCTGGTCGCTCCGAGCGATCTTCGCCGCAGCCCAGGCGGGAGTCGCTGTCAGTTGGATTCTTGGCGGCGTCATCGAAGCGACAACCGATTCAGGCCTCCTCGTACTCTTCGCGGCTGCACCAATCTTCGGCATCTTCTCCGGGATCACGGCTCTCCTGACTCCCTTGGCGACGCGGGCGTACCTGGGGAAGAAGACACTTGCTGCGTCAGTTTCGTTGCGGTCCGCAGTCTCGGGAGTGGCGGCGATCATCGGGGCCGTCGTCGGCGGCCACCTGATCAGTGAGACTTATCCCGCCGTGGGCATCGCGGCTAATGGCGTGCTGACCATCCCTCTCGCACTCTTCGTCATGCTCGTGAAGCCATTCTCGGATCAGCCGACGGCTCACGAACACGGCTATTCGGTGCGGCGGCTCGCTGAGGCTGTGCGATCGAGTTCACAGTTGCGACGAGTTCTCATCCTCATTGTCGGTTCGGTGATCTTCATCGCTCCATTCCAGAGCCTCATCGTTCCTGTCCTCAATTCGGTGGATCACAATCCACTGCCGTCCGGGGCTGGTCTCGTTCTCGCAGGATTGGCCGCTGGTCGACTTCTCACCCCCACACTCGTCAAGAGATTCCAGGCACGACAGGATGATTTTCCTGCAGCAATCTGGGCAACCTTGGGGGCAGCAGCCTTCATGGCGGTGTTCGGCGCGAGTTTCCTGCTTGAATTCTCTGAAACGGAACTCGTCCTGTGGACACTGCTCGGCTTTGCACTCGGATCTATGCGTTTCACCTATCGAGCCCTGCTCATTGGTGCTGCCGCAAGCGCCCTGCCGGACCAACGAGAGGTCGAGGGTCTCGCAGCAGCAGCCACAGTTGGAATTTTCTCAGCGCCGATCGGAATTCTTGCCTGGGGAGTCATGCTGGATTTCACCTCCGCCCCAATCACGATGGCCGCCAGTGCGATATGCATGGTCGCGCTCGCGATCCTGATGATGGGTACGAAACGGACGAGAGTGCGGAACTAACACCTGGCTCATGGGCCGAAGGACCTCTTCCGTGCCCGTCAGATCTCGCAGGCGGGTGCGTTCTTGGCGGGTTCAGCAAATAATGGCGCTCATGCAGCGAATGGCTTGACGGCGCTGTTCATCGCAACGGGTCAGGACGTGGCCAATGTGGCCGAGTCACCACGTCCTCACGAAACTCCTGCGGACAGGCCTTCGGCATGACGACATCCTCCCAGCGGAGCACAAGCCCCACAGATCAGGAGTCAACTAAAGCCGGGTCAGTCCCGTTAGCTGAGGGCGATCCTCCACCTTTCACACGCAACATCCCCGGCAGCCGCATGCCCGAAAACGCCCAAACTGCGGATTAGACACCCATTTCGCGACTAGAAGCTGGCTGAACTAGAGCCGTCCACCACCGAAATCGCTCCCGAACCCCACCGGTAGAATCCAATCCGGCTTCAGCGCGGGTCATGCAAACGCACACGAAAACGGATGCACACACGCGCCTCGGCCCCGTAGCTCAGGGGATAGAGCAGAGGTTTCCTAAACCTTGTGTCGGAGGTTCGAATCCTCTCGGGGCCACCAGCGAAACATCACTATGTATCGGCCTGAGTTAAAACCCCCGGGGTCAAGTTGGTGGATGTCTGGCGCTGCCCAGCCTGGGTGGGGGTCTGACTGTGTGCCGCCTGCTTCGTTCCGGCACCCCCTGGGGGGGTCTGATGGGTGACGTTGGCCGGGCTTTGCACCATGTGTGGGTGACAACATTCTGACAACATTTACGTTGTCACTTGGTGGCACTGCCTGGTACTTGATGCCACTTTTCCCCCACAGGGCAGCACCTATTAACACCCCGGATTAATGCCTCAACGCACCTCGATGCTGTGGGCCACGTGGTCGTTGCCTGGTTGTGGCTTGATGTTGAGCTCACAGCTCAAGGCAACCCCTATCTGACCTTGGACGAGTCCGCCTCGTGATCACGAACGTAACCGGGGCGGGCGTAGGCAAATAGTCCGAGACACACCACGCCGAGCCCGCCAGCGGTGAGGGCGTCAACGCGAAGTCCTGCGATGAGGGCTTCACCGTGCAGTTCCTGCAACGGCTTGTCTCCAGGCAATTCGATGACGTACAGGGTCGACTGTTCGGCAGGACTCGCGCTGGTTTGGATGGAGTAGGTCAACGACGATGCCAGCAGGGGTGAAGCACCCTCCTCAATAATGCGTCCTTCCAGGACGTTGCCGATGGTGATAAAGACCAGGGGTGCAACCAGGAGGGCACTCAGGCTTGCCGACACCGCTGACGCAGCCTTTTGATAGGACGAGGTGTTACCGGATTCAGTCACCGGGCGTGAACTCATGATGGCATTGCTCAACACGACCGCCACTCCGGTAAACGTGCCCGCCCACAAGCTGGTCATAAGCATGGGGATCCACACGGGAGCCGTAGGCGAAATGAGCATCAGCATGAAAGTTGCGATGATATATGCGGAGAACAATAGGAGACCGGATCGATAGATTCCGTGCTTCTTCACCATGGGGCCGGCGATGAATCGCGCTCCGACGATGCAGGCTAGTTGTAAGGGAACGAGAATTACCGCCGTTTGTAATGGGCTGAGACCGAACAGGTACTGCCAGCCCATGGTGATGTAGAAGAACACATTTGCCAGCGGAAACAGCACCGCGACTATCAGCAACGGCGTGGTGGCCCGCGACCGCAGTGGGGCCAACGTCAGCGACGGCAATGCCACGCGGTTCCTCGCATAGATGAATCCCACGAAGGCGGCACACGCCACCGCGAGTGGAATCCACACGCGCACACTGGATAGTCCTCCTGCGGGCCAGTTATTGAGGACTTGAAGTATTGCGGCGAGAAAGAGTCCGGCAAGGATCGGTGAGACGAACTCCTGACGCTTCGAAGGACGGTCGACGGGCTGTAGAAAAACAATGGTGGCGAGCACGACGAATACCGCAAGTACCGCCCACAGCACGGGAATCCAACGCCATGAGGCGAATTGGGTGAGCGCGCCAGAGAGAACTGGCATGGCGATAAAGACGGCCGGCGCCACCACGCCCAAAGTGGCGAAGGCGGTCGCTCGTTGTGCGGGCTCGGAAATTCTAGAATTCAGTAGGCTCAGCGACACGATGCTCAGCGTGATTCCGCTGCAACTGACGATGAGAAGCCCAAGTGTAACCAGGCTGATGTCCGGTGCGATAGCCACAAGAAGTGCGCCGGCAAAATAGGTCGAAGCGGCAACGCCGAGAGTGCGCCGTTCACCAAAACGCGCCCCGAGCACTCCGGCGACAAAGACAAACAGTAAGCCCCCGATACCCGGAATAACCAACGCGTTAATGGCCTCATCCTGGGTGAGGTTGAGATCCCCGAGTAGTGGCACGATCAAATAACTCATGCCAGCGGCAACGACCGATGTCGTGCTTGCCGCCAGGCACACCGTGAGAATGAGTCGGCCGTTGGAGACTGCGATCACGCATACTCCTTAGGAATGGGACACGAATACCTCACGTGTGGCGCTAATTCGGCCTCCGCAGTGTAGGCCATCGGACCTAGCACTTCAGTAGAGTCGCGATATGCTTTGGGCGCATGGCCGCAAAGACCGAACCGAAAGCTGTAGCCCCGAGAGTTCGACGCGCAGGCTGGTCACTCGGCTCGACATGTCCTTTCGGCTGCAAGCATTGCTACACCGCAGTCAGTCGATCGACCGCCGGTGAGATCACTGTTGAGCAGATCCATCATGTCATCGATACCTTCACTCGACTCGGTGTTGAGTCAGTCGTCCTCGGCGGAAATGAACCAATCTATGCCGGCAGTTCTGAACCCAAGACGTCACTACTTCCGTTGATCATCGACAGCCTTGTCGCCGCCGACATTAAGCCGATCCTCATCACATCGGGGCTGACAACTCGGTTTCTTCAGATGCATTTCGCGGAGAAAATCCCGCTTCTGGCGGCCATGGTGATCAGCCTTGACTCACCAAATGCCGACGACCACAACGCTAATCGCGGCGCGCCGCTGTTCGAAATTGCAAGGCAGGCGAACCACACGGGTGCGGAGCACGGCGTGCCGACGCTCGTCTGCGTCACGCCCACGAGGGCGAATTTCACTCCAGATTCCCTCAGGGGGTTCGTGGAACTCGCCCACGAATGGGATGCCCTGCTGCGCATGAACACATATAAGAGCGCCTCGGGCCTCGATGATCCTCAAGCGGTGACCGTCGAGCAGTACTGGGACGGCTTTGGCTATCTGGTCGACCAATGCACCACGTTGGTGGTTGATGAGCCGCCACTGTTTCCGTGGTTTGACCGCACCGCACCGCCCAACTGCGGTCGATCCTCAATCCGGGTCGGATTTCCCACATTGCAAGGGGAGATACCGATCACCCCTTGCCAATATCGCCCGGAACTGCGCAGCCATGGCTATGGCGGACCCATGGAGCCACCACCTGAGCGAAATCGCCTATGTATCGACTACCTGGCCTATGGCGATCCCCCCTTTACCCCCACCTCAGCTCGGGTTGATCGATCGCCGACGGCCGATCTCTTCACCGACTATTTGTGCACCTGGATTGGCCAGCCAACCTAAGGCGGACGAGGACGCCGCCCGCTTCGACGACGACAGCGTCGCCGCTGCCATGATCGACCGCTTCGTCTACCACGCTGAAATCATCAACATCAAGGCCGATTCCTACCGGCACAAAGACCGAGATCTCGGACGCACCCACCCGCCAGCACGACCGACTGAACACCCAAGGGGGTCAAAATTCAACGGGTGTCGATACCACATACACATTTAGGCTTCCCACATGTCTGACTTTGTGATTTCGGGGGCCTACTTCTACACGTATTGGTTCTGTGGTTTAAGAGCCCCGGGTCAAGATGATTCTTTACTTAGGGTGTGAATCGGATGTGCGACTGGTGGTACGGACGAGTTGTGATCCGCACCCAGTCACTTTTGAGTCACTTCAGTCTTTGCCACAACCTGCAAATTATTGTTCCTTCATCCCTCTCCCTCCCCGTCGACAGCCACACAAGACATCTCCGATGATGAGGTGGGTAGGTTTCCTAAACCTTGTGTCGGAGGTTCGAATCCTCTCGGGGCCACCACCTAGCCGTCACTGCGTCAACTGTCAAGATCACGCAATTCAGCGAGCAGATCGATTCGAATATCGCGATCCTGCTTCCCCTTGGAGGTTGGGGCAGGTGCCACCGTTCCTACTCCCTGGGGTTCCGCAGTTCCAGGCTCCGATTGCTGGAGTTCTGGGGCATACATTCGGATCAGGTCCCAATCGACCTCCCCACCGGATCCGTCCAACTGCAACTCAGGAGCAATCTCGTCCAGTGAGGAACCTCGACCCGCCGCAGCCGCGAACCACTCCGGGGTCGCATGGTCGCGCATCGGAAAGTGTCGCTCGGCGGAACCCTCAGCGATCTGATCCAGAGTCAACCGCTGGTGCAGAGCGACCGCTGCATACGAGGCCTGCATCATGGCCTCAGTCAGAGTGTCATCCGATGACATGGTTGGCCTCAGCGCCGAAACAAACCGCGTCGCCGCGGCTCGGACTCACTTGCGGGTTCAATCGGCAGCGTCGGCGGAGTCGATGGGTCAGGAACTGACTCCGCCTCACCCTTCCAGTCGGCCAGCGTGTGCCCCGGCAGACATGCCTTTGCCAGTTGGTTGTAAGCCGGACCGATGAGCGGATGGGTCAACAGCTCATGCATGCGGTTGAGATTCGTTGCCGTCAGAACATCCTTGGTGGCGAGCGGGATCACTCCCACCACCGGAACACCAAGACCAGCTGCCAAGACCTGTTCACGCTCCATGCCGACATTCGCGACGGACTGATTGACGATGATGCCGATCTTCTCGCGCGGAACCCCGAGACCCGATTCATCCACGGGCGCAGTGATCTCGCGTAGAGCACGTGCCATGCCCTGCACCGCCGTCGATGCAAGAGTCGTCACAAAGAGAATCTCATCGGCTTCCTTCAGGGCAACTTCAGCGATCAAGCCTTCGAGGTACTGCACAGAAGTGTCCATGATGACCACGTCATACATGCGCTGAAGGCTGCGTACGATCGTTCGATAGAAGTCAGGGCCGACCGTGTCAGCGGTACGAGGACGGATGGGCGCGAGGATCGTGTCAATACCCAGTTGCTCGGCCTGGACGACATTGCGGCGGATTCGTTCTTCATCCCACACAGGCTGCACACGAATGTTCAGTGCCGTGGGCATGAACGTACCGATCAGTGAGGCCACCTGACCGTCACGGGTATCGAGATCGATCAGGCACACCGACAGTGGCTCCCCTGCGTCACGGCTCGCACGCGCGATCGCGGCGGCCAGCAGGATCGACGCGGTTGACTTTCCCGAGCCGCCCTTGCTCGAAGTGACGGTGATTGTCGTCTGACCCGGCGACCGGGGACGCCCGAGCAGATCCATTGATGCTGCCGCGGGGTAACCGGTGTGGGTGATCTCCGCAGCATCCGGCTGCTCCGGCTGGGTCTGCGGTGCCGCAGCCATAATCGGGGGGACACTGGGTCGACTCGAGGCTGCCGGTGACGCAGGTGAGGGAACCGAAGGGGGCGTTTCCTGCCGGAGATCGGCGTCACTGGCGGAATCCCAATCGCTCGGGAAAGTCACGAAGTCCTGGGTGTGGGCTCGGATTGCATCAAGCAGCGCGTGGCCACCCTTATTTGTGGGCAGCAGGTAATAGGTCAACGGCGACTCATCGAGACCCTGCGCCTGCGCCGCATCACTGATCGAATCGCGCAACGCATCGACACTGTCGAGATCCCAGGTCACCACGAACACCCGTGCGCCGGCATTCGCCATTGCCGCGATCGCCCGAGCCGTCTGAGTCCGTTCGGCCGAACCCGAGGGCCCCAGTCCGTCGGAGAAAACCAGGATGCGCGATTGCTGATCGAGTCGACCACCCGAGAGGGCATCCCACATCGCGCGCACATCCGGTTGACGCTCCTGAACATTCCAGTCAGCCCCGGACGAGGCGAGAAGGTCGTGCACTACCGGTTCGGCAACAACGATGACTCCGGCGCCGGGCACGCTACTCACGCGATCTCCAGCCCCGCCGGACCGTGAAGAATGAATGCCCGCCTCTGCTCTGGCGTCGCCT
>Ga0075480_10000812_pt1 | contig 18932 bp, 11 predicted proteins | sample DEB08_DNA_7_FD_81590 | JGI IMG/M metagenome (GOLD analysis project Ga0075480, IMG submission 81590) | Aqueous microbial communities from the Delaware River and Bay under freshwater to marine salinity gradient to study organic matter... | ecosystem: Environmental > Aquatic > Marine > Coastal ... | reverse complement strand
GTTCACCGTGGACGTGTAACTGAGCCAAACTTCCAGACCCTCAATGCCGTCGAAGACGTTGAAGGGCACGGTTTCTGCCTGCAGTTGACCCGAGATTTCCGTCGTGGCGCCCGCGCCCACGATGGGCGCGTTGACCGCCGACGGCCCAAGATGGGTCAACGTGCTGTTGTCAGACACGTTGACGGCACTGGTGTATGGAATGCCCCCGTTCGACACGTAGCCTTGCTCAACGTGCTGAATCACGATGCCGGCGAAGCCGGGTGCAATGGGTTGTGCGGGGATGCCGCTCATGTTGAAGTTCCCGTTGGCGTCGGTGAAGGTCGAGCCGATTTGACGGTCTGGGCTGGCGGCGATGCCGGGCACGTTGCCGACCTCCCCAATGGGCACAAGGAAGGCAGCCAGCGGCTGGTCCGCCACCGGAGTGGAGTTGTCGGCATAGCGGAGTTGGCCGCTGAGGTTGAACGACGTCTGTGCGTTGCGTTCCCAACTCAAGGGTGAGAGCGACTGGTTGACGATCTCCAAGGCTTCTGCGTCGGGGCAGGCCTCGAAGGGAATCCAACCCATGTCGGTGTTGCCGTTTGCGGCGTCTTGCTGCAGGTGAACTTCAGCCCACGTGGTCCGGTCGTCGTTGGTGACCGCGTAACCGTTCCCAGTCCACGTGCCACCGGCGAAGCCGGACACGGACCGTGCGGGGAGCCCGGCCAAACGGGCCATCGTCACGAAGGCCGTGGTGAATTCTTGGCAGGTCCCCTCGTTGGCGACCTCCAGCAGGTGGACCGTGAGGTCTTGTTCGCCGTCCAATCCGGAGCCGTTGTAATTCCGCTTGAATTCAGTCGTGGCGTTGCCTTCCTTGAGGAAGGTCGCGATTGCGTCTGCCGTGCTCCATGCGTCCGAGGCGCCGGCTTGGGCGACGACCGCCTCGGTGATGTTCAGGGCGATGGACCAGGGGTTGCTCCGGTTCCTCAAGCGGTCGTCGAGGAACAGCGCATACGTGTCGCTTTGGTTGGCGATGGTGGTGGACGCAAGGGTGTCCCAATCGAACCAATATTCAGGTGAGAGGGCGATGAGGCTCTGAAGGAAGCCAGATTCCACGGTGACGATGAACGTGTCATTCGTGCGTTGCAATTCCGTGCTGGCATCGGCCCAGAACGAGTGGTTGATGGTGGACAGCGGAAGGGGGACGCCCGTCCCGATGAACTCAACATCGTACTGCATGTTCCACGACACTGTGCCGTTGCTGAACGCAAGGTCTGCCATGCCGGAGAGGTTCTCGAAATTCACGAACAATTCGTTGCTGGGGTGAACCGCAGCGATGTGCGCGTAGGTGGAGCCGGTCGGGAAGTCGTTGGTCACTTGCCGCCATCGGTGCACTTGGTCCAAATCGACGGTCCCGGAGGTGTTGTTCGCGTAGAAGAGCACCTGAGATTGAGGGAAATCGTCCGTGGGATCGAACGGGTTTTGGGGCGCACCAAGACAGCCGGTGGCCCAGAAATTTCCGGGACACTCCACGCCATCGGAAACACCGCCACCGTCGGTGTCGGGGTTGCGCCAGTCGGTGCCGGTCAGGTTCTCGACCGCGTCGGGAATTCCATCGCCGTCGAAATCGTCGGGCAGCACGTCGTCGGAGGGGTCGTTTTCGGGGTTCGTACCGTCGAAGTACTCGTCAAGGTCGTTGACGCCGCCTGCGTCCGTGTCGAAGTCGTCTGGGTCCGTGACCCAGACGTCAGAGGATCCGTTGAGGATTCCAATGCTGTCCAACGTGCAGCCTGTGGAGTTCTCGAAGTAACTGTTCAAACCGTCGCCGTCGGGGTCCAGGGCGTTTTTGCAGGGGTCCAAGGGGTCGGTGTTGTCCCGGACCACCTCACCGAAATCGTTGACGCCGTCGTTGTCCGTGTCGGCCAACGTCGGGTTGGAGAACCAGCCGAACACGCCCAACAATTCCTGCCAATCCGCGAGTCCGTCGCCGTCGGAGTCCGTGTAATCGTCGTCGCAGTAGGTGCGCGTCGTGCTGATGGTGCCGTCTTGGGTCGCTTGCGTGTGGCAGAATGAACCGTTGCGGTTCGCAACGTCCGTCACCGAGGGCGGAGGTGCGAGGTTGACGCCGATGAGGACGTTGTTGACCGTGGCCGCGTAGGCGAAGGACGTCCACGAGCCTGAGACGTTGTACCAGCCGGTGCCGCCATCGGGGTTGAATCCGCTGCCGTTGGCCACGGTCAAGCGGTTGACGCCGTTCCAGTTGGCCACCGTGGTCACGAAATCGACAAGCGAGTCACAGGGGTCGGTCCCATGCGACACGTTCCGCTCGTCGCCGTCGTTGACGCCGCCACCGTCGGTGTCGGCGATGTCCCATGCGGTGCAGGAGAGGTTCTCTTCCCAGTTCTGAATGCCGTCGTTGTCGAAATCTCCGGCGTCCTCACGGCGCGTTGGATCGGTCTCACCGGCGTCCACGATGCCGTTGCCGTTGGCGTCTTCATCGCCGTCGTCGAAGGCGTCGCCGTCGGTGTTGTTGTCCCGTGGGTCGCTTGCTTGAGGCGGGTTTCCGTACGCGGCGTTGACCTCCACGCCGTCGTTCAGACCGTCGCCGTCGGTGTCGGCTGCGGTCGGGTCCGTCAGCAAGGTGAAGGCTTCGTAGGAGTCGTTCAGGCCGTCGCCGTCCGAATCGGCCGCGGTCGGGTTGGTGGAGGTGATGCCGTCCACCTCCGCGGTCAGGGTTGCGCAACCGCCGGGGCCGATGCCGCTGACGGGGTCGCAAGGCGTGATCGTCTCGGTTGGCGTCCCGGGTTCAGGACGGAAGCAGGGCGAGGAACCGCAGTTCGTGGTCCATGACGGGTTGATGTATTCGAAGAGGTTGGGCAACCCGTCGTTGTCGGGGTCACCGTTTGGTCCGTCGTCGTTGGACGCGGACGTGGCGTTCAGGCCGTACGAGACTTCCCAACCGTCGGGCATGCCGTCGCCGTCGGTGTCGTACCCTCGGCGGTCTTCGTCGATCAGGCCGTCCCCGTCGTCGTCGTCGCTCAAGCAGTCGGCATCGCCGTCGCCGTCGCTGTCCGCGCCGTCAACGGCGCCGTCCTTGTCGTTGTCAAAGCCGTCGGTGCAGATGTTACCCACAGGGTCTTCGTCACAGAGGATGACGGATCCGGTGCCGTCGCTGCCCGTTGCGCCGCATGCCGGCGGGTTGAATTGCATGGCATGCTCTTCGGACCAATCGTTCGTTGGAACGGTGCCGTTCCACCACACGCCGTTGTCCAGCACTGCAGGGGTCGTGGCGATGTCCCAACCGGTGGGCATCAGGTAGGTGTACTCCTGGAGGTTGGACATGCCGTCGCCGTCGGGGTCGCCGACCGCACCGTCACCGAAGCTGGAGGAAAGCGGGTCGAGGCCGTGCTTCCACTCCCAGCCGTCGGGCAGCCCGTCGTTGTCGGAGTCTGGGTCGTTCGGTGAGGTGTTGATCAGGTATTCCAGACCGTAGGTCAAACCGTCACCGTCCGCGTCGGAGGCTGCCGACACTTCCTCGCTCACCAAATCGATGCCCGCAAAGAGGGACAGGAGCATGAGGATGGTCAGTCCAAGGGCACGGCGTCGCACCCCAGCATCCACGGCTCGAGGCGAGGTCGCGCGTCGCTGAGACAGCATCTGCTCTGACATCAAGCGCAAGGCGGTTCCGGCGCCTCATAAGGGGAATGGTGCGCTGTTCAGACAACGCGTCGAGCGGTGCCCTCGCTTCAGAGGTCGGACAGCTCGTCCAGGAGTTCCAAATCGTCGTCAACTTCCGTCGTGACGGCGGGGGGCAAATCGAGGTCTTGTTGGACCTCGGTGGTGACCTCATCGGACGCTGGCAAAGCCACGTCCTTGACGGGGAGCGCAGCGGCGATGGTCTTGTTGGCACCGCGGCGGTACGTCCCGTAAAGGACGATGGCCACGAGCATGGCGATGAGTCCAATCGTGCTTGGCTCAGGGTCGCGAAGTTCGTTCGCCAAACACGCGACCTCGGTGCACGTGGTCGCGAACTCAAACTTGGTCTGCTGCTTGAAGTCAAGGCCGTAGGGGACCTCGTCGTCGTAGGGTTCGACGATGATGGTCAACTCCGCACGATCGTTGTTCTTGACCGTGGTTGGGGCGGTCAAATCAACCGTGAACTTCTCGTTGCTGTACGCGTCCACGGTCACCAAGAGGGTGCTTCCGGCTTGCTGGAAGGAGTTCACGCTGACGGCGCCGTTCTCCCAGCCGCTGGGTTCGTCCAAGGAGACGAGGACGGTCAGCGGGATGTTGTTCTGGTTGTCCACACGGAACCCAAGTTCCTTGCTTTCCCCGGGCCCGAAGGGCGTGAGTTGGCTCTCCAGCGTGATGAGAAGGCGCCCTGCGATGACGTCTTCCTTGACGACGACGGTCACGGGCATGTCGAAGTAGCGCGCCTCATCGTCGTCCACGCCGTCTTCGATGATGCCGACGTAGATGGTGTGGTTGCCGGCTTCGATCTGATCGCGGAGGCTCACGTCGAGGCGCAGGTCGGCGTATTCGTCCCCACTCAGCCGGACCACGGGTGCAGCGGCACCGGAATCGTCGGTGATGCTGTAGTCCCAGCTGGTGTAGATGCCTTCGTTGCGGGGGAGGAGGTTGGGTGGCACGATGCGCCACGTGGTTTCCACGTCTTCTTCACCCGCGTCGGTGATGCGGAAGCGGAACCATGCGTCCGCACCGGGAGCGATGGGGCCGACCGTGCCGAGCACCTTGGCATCGCTGTCGGAAATGACTTCGGCCAAGACCCCAAAGGTGCGGTGGACCGTGAACGCCACCTCGGTTCGAAGGTCGGCGTCGTTGCCGCTCACCACGAGCACACGAACCAATCCGATGTCCTGAGCCTCACGCGCATCGGGCGGGAAGACGGTCATGCGCAAGGTCAGTTGCTGGAAGGAGCCAATGGAAGGCGTCAGGCTGTTGATGCCCTCTTCCACGAGTTGCTGCCCGGTGTCGTTGTCGTAGAAGCGGTAAAGCCAGGACTCTGGAAGTTCGGTCACGCGGAGTTTGAACGCGTCCGTGTCGAAGCCGGCGTTGAACACGTCGATGTAGAAGTCCACGCCCTCTTGGGCGTCGGACATGTCCACGTAATGGGAGAGGGTTTCGTCGTACAAGTCTGGCCGGGTCGAATCGGCGATCTGGCGCTGGTGCTCGACGTCCTCGAACACCGACACGCGCGGCTCGGCGTAGACGCCGACCTCGTCAAAGTCGAGGGTGAGGTCAACGATGGCCACCTCAACGAGCTGCCCGTCGCCGTTTTCTGCGTATGCGCGGGCTTCGATTTCCAAACGGGAAGGTGCGTTGGTCAGGTCTTCGCCGACCTCGATCGAGAGGATGGGTCGGACGACGTCGCCTCCACCGTTGAGGGTGTAGCCGGCAGGTTGGTCCCACACCGGGTCAGACCACGAGGAGGGAAGCGAGCGAGCGATGTCCAAGCGAACCTCCATGGAAGCGGCGGAGGCGCCGATGTGCGTGACGAGGAACTCGACTGTGCTGGTCTGCCCAGGAGCGATCAGCACGGTGGTGGGTTGGTTGCTGGGCACACCGAGGTTGATGCCGTGCTCAACGAATTCAACGCCACCGTGCTCGTACAGCACCGTGTGCCCCTGAACGTCACGGATTTCGAGGGCGAGCGGATAGACGCCTGGCGCCATGGAACCCGCGTCGTAGGTCCAGGTGTAGTTGCCGACGAGGCCTTCGTTGTCGAGCCGGAGGTCGTCGTCGTCGAACTCCTTGTCGAAGACCGCTGAGGCCCCGTTTGGCGTCGACAGCACGAGGTTGACCGACTGGATGTCGGCTCGCCCGAAGGCGTCCCGCACGTCCACGTCAAACTGAATTTCGCGGTCCTCGCCGAGGGCGTTGGGAGCCCACGTCAAGGTCTCGGGGTCGCCCCATGCCGAGCCGGGGGTGTGCACCTTCACGGACGAAGCCGAGAGGGCGTTGGCCATGACCTCCAAACGGGAGGTTCCCTCCGTGGAGTCCAAGTCGCCGTAGGCGATTTCGATGTCACAATCGTTGCCCCCACCGATGGGGTTGCCACCGCCTTGACCCTCGCAGGAGGCTTGACCGTCGATGACCAATTTCAGGCTCTTGCCGTTTGGAACCGTCACGCCGTTGGACGAGATGTCGAAGAACACCTCAGAGGAGGTCCACGCGCAATTTTGCTGGAAGGTGGAACTGCAGGGGTCGTCCAGGTCGATGTTTTCGCTGCCGATTTGTGAGTCCCCTGCCTTGAGCGAGAACGCCACGTCGCCGGTCGAGCCTTGTTGACCGCGGAAGCGCATGTAGATGGTGAGTTGAATCTGGTCGTTGTCTGCGCCCTCGCCGTACAAGGTCAGGTCGGAGATCATCTCCGAGGATCGGAATTCGATGCCGCCGAGGGTCGAGAGTTCCTCTTGGCTGCCCGAGGGTTCGATGGTAGTGATGTGGCCATCTCCACCGGCGCTGGAGTTTTCAGCGTCCAAATACAGGCGGTAGTTCTCGAGGCCTGCCAGGCTGTTGGCGGGCTCCTCGGATGGCTCGAGGGACACGTGTGGAGGGACCTGAACAAGTCCTCCCATCGTCGAGAGGACGAGCAGGACCAGCATCGAGAGCGCGAGTCCCCGATTGGTCTGTCCATACGTCAACATCCAGACCACCGTCTTCCCCTGCCCGTGGGGGTGTTAAACCGTTTTCCATTCCGCGTGTTCCACGTGCTCAGATGCCGACGAACTGAAGGGGACCGGCGTTGTGGGGAAGTCACAGGGGTGGCCGAGCGGTCAAAAGCGCCGGATTTAAGCTCCGGTCCCAGATGGGTTCGAGGGTTCAAATCCCTCCCCCTGTACCACGAATAGGGCTTCAAATCAGACCCCAGCCACCGTCGACGGCCAGCACTTGGCCGGTCACGTATGGAGCCTCCAACAAGTAGCGCACCGCGGCGGCCACGTCTTCGGGGGCGCCCGAGCGCTGAAGCGGCAGGCGTGCCACGGTCGCCTCGAAGGCGCTCTCCTCCCATTCCGCCGACAAGATTGCGCCAGGTGCAACGGCGTTGGAGCGGACCGCCGGCGCCAAGTCGAGGGCCCAACCAAGGGTTCGTTGACGAAGCGCGGCTTTGCTGGCGCTGTAATCCCCCAGATGGGGCCAGGCCTTGCCCCATGAAGTGTCGACCATCGAGACGATGCTGCCCTTTCCTTTGGTGAGCGCACCGGCCAAGGCCTCTGTCAAGCGAACAGGTGCTTCAACGTGAAGCATCCACAAGTCGTGACGGGCTTGCGCCATGTCAGCAGGCGCCCCTTCACCTTCGCTGGGGAAGAAGATGGAAGCGTTGTGAACGAGCCCGCCCAAGCCTTCGGCGGACACCGACGCATCGGACAGCACCGCCGCTGCCAAGGTTGCCGCGCCTTCCGGCGTGGCCAGGTCGGCCTGAAGCACCCGCCCCACGTCGCGACCATGCGCATCGGCCAAATTGGCGAGAAGCGCTTCTGCTTCCGAGGTGGACCTGCGGACGTGGACGAGGGCCGTCCAACCTGCATCGACGAGGGCAGAAACGGTGGCTGCCCCCAAACGGCGGCCACCTCCCGTGACCAAAACGGTCTTCGCGCCCATGCACCGACGTGGCCGTTGAGGACATGAACCCTCGTCCGAGGCTTCACACTCCGTGACGAAGCCTTTTGCCGCTCGCCCCGTGCCCACACCATGGCCGAAGGGAGGCGCTCGCTGACCATGGCCAAAACCGAGGCCCCGCAACGGCCTCGCTTGCCGGCGTGGTTCCGAACCACGCTCCCGTCCGGTGAAGCGATGGAAGCCTTCCGTGACACCAAAGCCTCGGTCAAGGACAACGCCTTGCACACCGTGTGCGAAGAGGCACGCTGCCCCAACATCCACGATTGCTGGTCGAGCGGTGATGCGACCTTCATGATCGCCGGCCAAGAATGCACCCGAGGCTGCCGTTTCTGTGCGGTGGGCACCATCAAGCGGGCTCCGCCTCTGGACCCGGAAGAGCCGGCTCACCTCGCGCACGCTGTGGCTTCGATGCCCCTGCGCCACGCCGTCATCACCGTGGTCAACCGTGACGATTTGGCCGACAGCGGCGCATCCCACTACCGGGCGTGCCTCGATGCCGTTCACGAGCGAACGCCGGAGGTCACGCTGGAACTGTTGTGCTCCGACCTCGCAGGGGATCTCGACGCGCTGGCCATGCTCCTCGACGGCGCGCCGCTCAGGGTCTTCGCGCACAACGTGGAATGCGTCCCCAGCCTCGACAAAACGGTGCGCGACCATCGCGCCTCCTTCGACCAATCCTTGTCCATCCTTCGTGAAGCCCGTCGCCTGCGCCCAGACCTGCTCATCAAGACCTCCATCATGGTCGGCCTCGGCGAAACCGACGAGGAACTCGAGGAGGCCATGGCCCTCGTTCGTGAAGCAGGCGTGGACCTGATCACCCTCGGTCAGTACCTCGCCCCTTCATCCAAGCACTTGGCGGTGGACCGCTTCCCTGAACCGGAACGCTACGAGGAGTGGGCCGACCACGCGATGGAACTCGGCTTCCTCGGCGTGGCGAGCGGTCCCCTGGTTCGGTCGTCGTTCAAGGCCGGGCTGCTTCTTCGCGCATGCACGGAGGAGAACTGGAACGGCAGCATGCCGGGTGCCACGGTTCGAGTTCGCCCCGGCGCCGCGGCGGACCGACACCCCCATAGGCGGACCTCAGGTGGTGAAGCCTGATGCCCGAACGCCTGACCGTGAACGAGGCGCCTTACACCATTGGCATCCCTCCGTTCCGACCTGGAGAGAAGGCAGACTTCGGCGGAGGATTTGCCGAACAACCCGGCGACCTCGGTCGGCCTGACGTCACGTGTTCCGCACAGGACACAGCCACCCACGCCGTGGGCCTCATCCGCGTCCTCGACGACGAGCACGTCGCCCACGGCGAGTGGGACCCGAACCTCGACGAGGGGACCCTCCTCAAGGGATTGGAGCACATGATGCGCCTGCGCATCTTCGACGACCGCATGATGAAGATGCAGCGCACCGGACTGCTGTCCTTCTACATGCGTTCCTTTGGCGAAGAAGCGATCGCCATCGCCCAGACCATGGCCCTCAAGGAACAGGACTGGCTGTTCCCCTCCTACCGCCAGCCGGGCGCCCAATTCGTGCGTGGTCGCGACATGGTCAGCATGATCTGCCACTGCATCGGCAACACCGAGGACAACGTCCGTGGACGCCAAATGCCGGTCCACTACACGTGGAAGGAAGGCCGCTTCATCTCCATCTCCTCGCCGGTCGGTACCCAATTCCCTCAGGCGGTCGGTGTCGCGATGGCCTCCGCCTACCGAGGACTCGACGAAGCCTGCATTTCGTGGCTTGGCGACGGCACGTCGGCTCAAGGCGACTTCCACTACGCGGTCAACTTCGCTTCGACGTTCAAGCCACCCGTCATCCTCAACGTCGTCAACAACCAGTGGGCCATCTCCACCCACGCCAACCTCGCCACGGGCGGACGCACCTTCGCCGAGCGTGGCCTGGCCTACGACATCCCCTCCTTCCGCGTCGACGGCAACGACTTCCTCGCGCTGTACGCGGTCACCAAGTGGGCACGCGACCGCGTCTCCGCAGGCCTCGGTCCGACCTTCATCGAGGTCTACACCTACCGTGCAGGGGCACACTCGTCCTCCGACGACCCAATCGCCTACCGCCCGCAAGACGAATTCAAGCACTGGCCCGGTGGCGACCCCATCGAGCGCCTGAAGGGCCACCTGATCGGTCGAGGTCTTTGGGACGAAGCCAAGCACACCGAACTCACCGAGCGCATCGACGCCGAAGTCATGGCCGCCTACAAGGAAGCCTGCACCTTCGGCGACCTGGCCAATGGCCCCTACCCTCCCGCCTCGACCATCTTCACCGAGGTCTACGAAGAGGTCCCGTGGCACGTGCAAGAGCAGCGCGAGGAGCTCGGGAAGTGAGGTGGTATCATGGCGAAAATGAACATGATCGCAGCCCTCAATTCCGCGCTGGACCTGCAACTCCAGCGTGACCCCAACGTCGTCATCTTCGGTGAAGACGTCGGCTACTTCGGTGGCGTGTTCCGCGTCACCGCCGGTCTTCAGGAAGCCCACGGCGCCCACCGCGTCTTCGACTCCCCCCTCGCTGAAGGCGGCATCGCTGCCGTGGCCTTCGGCATGGGCATCAACGGCCTGCGGCCGGTGATGGAAATCCAGTTCGCGGACTACATCTTCCCCGCCTACGATCAGATCGTCAACGAGATGGCCAAACTCCGCCATCGCTCAGGTGGCGAATTCTGGACGCCCGTGACCATCCGCACGCCAGCAGGCGGCGGCATCAGGGGCGGCCACCACCACTCCCAATCCCCCGAGGCACAGTTCACCCACACGCCCGGACTCAAGGTCGTGTACTGCTCCAACCCCTACAACGCCAAGGGATTGCTCACTTCAGCCATCGAGTGCAACGATCCTGTCGTCTTCTTCGAGCCCAAGCGATGCTACCGTGGCCCGTTCTATGGCGATCCGCACAAGGTCCCCACCTGGAACAGCCACCCCGACGGCGACGTGCCGGAGGAGTACTACAGCATCCCGCTTGAACAAGCCCGCATCGTCAAGGAAGGCGGCGCGTGCACCGTCATCGCGTGGGGGACCATGGTGCACGTCGCCGAGGAAGCCATCCGCCAATCCGGCATCGACGCCGAACTCATCGACCTGCAGACGCTTGTGCCTTGGGACCGCGACACCGTGGTGGAGTCGGTCCGCAAGACCGGCCGCTGTGTCATCGTCCATGAAGCACCGAAGACCAGCGGCTTCGGCGCCGAAATGTCCGCGTCCATTCAGGAACGCTGCTTCTGGCACCTTGAGGCGCCGATCGAGCGTGTCACCGGATGGGACACGCCCTTCCCCCACACCACGGAGTGGGATTACCTTCCCAGCCCCGGCCGCATCGCCGAGGCCATTGCACGCACACAGGAGGCATGACACATGGGCATCTACGCATTCAAACTGCCAGACATCGGAGAAGGCGTCGTCGAGGGCGAAGTCGTGGAATGGATGGTCGCCGTGGGCGACACCGTCACCGAGGACCAACCCATCCTGTCCGTCATGACCGACAAAGCCACCGTGGAGATTCCCTCGCCCGTCAACGGCGTCGTCGTCAAGCGCGTCGGCGACGTCGGCGACATCCTTCCCGTCGGTGCGATGTGCATCGAGTTTGAAGTCGAAGGCGAAGGCAACGCCTCTGCCGCCGAAGCGGATGCGCCTGCACCAGAACCCGAGGCGGCACCCGCTGCCGCACCGGCGCCCGCTCCGGCCCCTGCTCCCGTAGCAGCCGCCCCACCTGCTCCGGTCACGCCTCGCGTGCCGGGCCTGCGTCCACTCGCCAGTCCCGCCGTGCGCATGAGCGCCCGTGAAGCGGGCGTGGACCTGACCTCCGTTGGAGGCAGCGGCCCCGCAGGGCGCATCACCCGTGCTGACCTCGAAGCGCACATCGCCGGTGGCGGTGCTGTGGCCTCGTCTGGACCTGCACGAACGCGCCGCACGGGCACGACCGAGATCAAGGTCGCCGGACTGCGCCGCCGCATCGCCGACGGCATGACCGCGTCCTACTCGACCATCCCTCACTTCTCGTACTTCGAGGAAGTTGACGTGACCGAACTTGAGGCGTTGCGCCAGCACCTCAACGCCAACCGTGAGGAAGGCCAGCCCAAGCTGACGTACTTGCCCTTCATCATGCTCGGCCTGGCCAAGGCCCTTGGCGAACACCCGATTTGCAACGCCCACTACGAAGACGACCGCTTGACCGTGGTCCGCCACGAAGCCGTGCACCTCGGCATCGCCACGCAGACCGAACGCGGCCTGTACGTTCCCGTTGTGCAGCACGTCGAGGCCCTCGACATTTGGGACGCGGCCCGCCAGATGAGCGAGGTCGTCACCGCAACCCGCGACGGCAAGGCCACCAGCGCCCAATTGTCCGGTTCCACCTTCACCATCACCAGCCTCGGTGCAATGGGTGGACTTGGCGCCACGCCGATCATCAACAAGCCCGAAGTCGGCATCCTTGGCGTGCACAAGGCCATCGACCGAGCGGTCGTCAAGAACGGCCAAGTCGTCGTTCGTCGCATGATGAACTTCTCCTCCTCCTTCGACCACCGCGTGGTCGACGGATGGGACGGCGCGATGCTTGTGCAGCGCCTCAAGACGCTGCTGGAGCACCCGGCGACGATCTTCATGTGAGGTGATGAGATGAAGCAACGTTCCTGTCAAGTTCTCGTCATCGGCGCAGGCCCTGGTGGCTATGTCGCCGCCATCCGCGCCGGTCAACTCGGCCTCGACACCGTCATTGTCGAAGGTGAGCGCTCCGGCGGCACCTGCCTCATCCGCGGTTGCATCCCATCGAAGGCGATGATCAACGTCGCGCAAACCGTCGACAAGTTGGCGAAGTACGCCAAGAAGGGCGGGCACCAAGGCATCAGCCTCCCCTCGCCGGCCGAAATCGACATGGCCGGCGTGGTCGAATGGAAAGACGGCATCGTCGACCGGCTCAACAAGGGCGTCGAGACCCTGCTCGGCAAGGCCGGTGTCGAAATCGTCCACGGCTGGGCGGAATTCCAAGACGCGAAGTCCGTTCGTGTCGGTGAGGGCGACGACGCCCTGATCATCACAGCAGAGAACGTCATCCTTGCGACCGGAAGCGTGCCCATTGAATTGCCCTTCATGCCCTTTAGCGAGGACGTGGTGTCCTCCCGCGGTGCACTGGACCTGAAGGACATCCCGAAGCACCTCGTCGTTGTCGGTGGCGGATACATCGGCCTCGAACTCGGCATCACCTACCGCATGCTCGGCAGCGAAGTCACCGTCGTCGAAGCGATGGACAGCGTGCTGCCCATCTTCGACAAGGAACTGCGCCGCCCCCTCGAATTGGCCCTCAAGAAATCGAAGATCAAAGTCATCACCGGCGTCTTCGCCAAGGACGTCGAAGAAGGAGAAGACGGGCTCAGCCTGCTCTATAGTCCCAAGGACGCCAAGGAGGGCGCCGAACCCGAGCGCCTCCCCTGCGACAAGGTCCTCGTGACCGTCGGCCGCAAGCCGAACAGCGCGGCCCTTGCCCCGACGGGCGTGGCCCTCGACGAGCGTGGCTTCGTCAAGGTCGACGACGGGTGCCGCACGAACATGCGTGGCGTCTACGCCATCGGAGACGTCTCCGCCATGGGCGAGATGCTGGCCCACACCGCATCCTTCCAAGGTGAGATGGTCGCCGAGATCATCGCGGGCAAGAACCGTGCTTACGACCCAGTTGGCGTTCCCGCCATCGTCTTCACCGAGCCTGAGATCGTCAGCGTGGGCCTCTCCCCTGACGAGGCCAAGGCCGCCGGACATCCCGTCATCGTCGGCAAGTTCCCCTTGGCCGCGAACGGCCGCTCCCTGACCATGGAAGCGGAAAAGACGGGCGGATTCATCCGCGTCGTCGCCCGTGAAGACGACCACCGCGTGCTCGGCATCCAAGGCGTCGGCACCCACATTTCAGAACTCGTTGGCGAATGGACGCTGGCGCTTGAGATGGGAGCCGTCCTCGAGGACCTCGCTGGAACCATCCACGCTCACCCCACGATGACCGAGATGACCCATGAGGCGGTTTTGGCCTCCTTGGGTCACGCCATCCACGTCACCAACTAAGGCCGAGACACCCCTTCTTGAGGGAAGGCACCGCCGTTGAGCCATGGGCGTGGCGCAACGCATCTTTGCTCCCATCCCAGACCATGACGGTCGAGGGACGCCGAGCGCGGCCGCGCGGTGGTGGTTGTGGATCGTGCTGGTCCCGACCGCATTCTGGGCTTGGACCACCAGCGAAGGGGCCGTGGTGCCCACGTTGGTCGTCACCACGCTGGTGGCCTCGCTGGCCTTGCCGGTCGGCTGGTGGATCCTGTCGTTGATCGCGGACGCCTTGAGCGAGCAGGCCTAATCCCATCAGGAGGTCATCGTCCAGGACGTGTTTGGCTTGTGCCAATCACGAAGTTGATCGGTTTCCAACCGCAGGCGAAGGACCTGCCCTTCGTCGAGGTCCACTTCACCAAGCTCGAACGCGATGATCAACTCGTTGTCACGGAAGGTGGAATCGTGTAATTCCTCTTGCTCGATGACGTCGCCTCCCTCCACGCGCTCGAGGAGCACACGCACATGGCATTCTTGCAGAGGATTTCGAAGGCTGCAGGATTCGCTGCTACCGTCGTGCTCCACGCGGACCTCGCCAGCGATGAAGACCGGCGCTTCGATGATCTGCAGGTCGATGAGCGTGGATTTCCCTGTCGGGGCGCACGTGCACTCCATGTTGTCGGATTCGACCGCACCTTCTATGTCCACCCGAACGTCCAACATGGCGTCTTCAACGCCTGATGGTCCAACGGTCGTCACACGAACCGTGTGCGTTCCTGCTCGCTCGAAGGCATGGCTGACCTGCAGGCCGCTGGCGGTGGAACCGTCACCAAAGTCCCACGTCACCAAGGAATCGTCCTCAACACCGCTGGCGCTGAAGGTGAAATTGTGAAGCAGCCACGTGACCTCGGGGCGTTCTTCGTTGTCCCCGTCGTCCACCTCGACCATCGTGTAGCGGTTGACGCCCGTCGTTTCGGACGCATCGATGCTCAACGGAGCATCGAGGGCACGGGCGCTGTTCACGCTTGATTGGAGAAGGGCTCCACTTCCGAGGCCGACAAAGAGCACCGCCACAAGCAGTGCAATCGTGACCCGGGGTCCTAGCGATCCGCTCGACAACATGGCCGAAGAAAGGCCATCGAGTTGATGAAGCGTTGTTCAACAGGCGTGCACTCAACTGCCGCACATGAGGCAGTCGTCAGGTGCGTCAAGGCTGCACGCGATGGCATCCATGCTGTCCACTTCCTCTGCGCGTTGCTGGAGGCCGCTGACCGTCTGATCCTCAGCGGTCTTTTGCTCAACGGTGAACTGAATGGCGTCTGCTGCGGCCTTTGTGCGCAGGTAGTACATCCCGGTCTTGAGGCCCAAGCGCCATCCTGCGAAGTGCATCGAGGTGACTTTGGCGGGGTTGGCGTCGACCATGTGGATGTTGAGCGACTGGCTCTGATCGATGTAGGCTCCACGGTCGGCAGCAAGTTCGAGCACGCGCTTCTGCTTGATTTCCCACGTGGTCTTGTACTTCTCACGCAGGTGCTCGGGGATGGTCGGAATGGCTTGGATGGAACCCTTGTGACGGAGGATTTCGTCCTTCATGCCAACGCTCCAGAGGTCGAGCGCGATGAGGTCACGCACGAGGTGCTTGTTGAGCACGATGAACTCACCCGAGAGGGTGCGGCGCACGTAGAGGTTGGAGGTGAAGGGTTCGAAGCACTCGTTGTTGCCGAGGATTTGGCTGGTCGAAGCGGTTGGCATCGGGGCGACCATGAGCGAGTTGCGCATGCCGTGCTCGACGATTTCGCCCTTGAGTTGGTCCCAATCCCAGCGGCCGCTGTGCTCGTTCATGCCCCAGAGGTCGAACTGCAACTTGCCTTCGCTTGCGGGAGAGCCTTCGAAGCTCGAGTAGGCGCCTTCGGCCTTGGCCGCGTCCAAGGAAGCGCAGCAGGCTGCGTAGTAGATGGTCTCGAAGATTTCCTTGTTCAGTTGGCGGGCCGCGTCGCTTTCGAAGGCGAGGTCGAGCATCGCGAAGGTGTCGGCCAAGCCCTGCACGCCGAGCCCAATCGGGCGGTGGCGCATGTTCGAGTTGTAGGCTTCCTGGACCGGGTAGTAGTTCACGTCGATGACGCGGTTGAGGTTGCCCGTCGCGTGGTAGGTCACGTCGTAGAGCAGGTTGTGGTCGAAGGCACCCTTGTCCATGTCCACGAAGCGTGGCAAGGCGATGGATGCGAGGTTGCACACGGCGACCTCGTCCTTGGAGGTGTACTCCATGATCTCGGTGCAGAGGTTGGAGGAGCGGATGGTCCCGAGGTTCTTCTGGTTGGACTTGGCGTTCGCGGCGTCCTTGTAGAGCATGTACGGGGTGCCGGTCTCGATTTGCGCTTCGACGATCTTGTCCCACACGTGGCGGGCCGGCATCGTGCGGCGGGCCAGGCCCTTGGCTTCGTAGGAAGCGTAGAGGGCTTCGAACTCCGCACCGTGCACGTCTTGCAAGCCGGGGCACTCGTTGGGGCAGAAGAAGGACCAGTCGCCGTCGGCCTCGACCCGCTTCATGAAGAGGTCGGGCGTCCACATGGCGTAGAAGAGGTCACGGGCGCGCATCTCTTCCTTTCCGTGGTTCTTTCGGAGGTCAAGGAAATCGAGCACGTCGGGGTGCCACGGCTCGAGGTAGATGGCGATGGAACCCTTGCGCTTGCCGCCGCCTTGGTCGACGTAGCGGGCCGTGTCGTTGAAGACCCGGAGCATCGGAACGATGCCGTTCGAGGCCCCGTTGGTCCCCTTGATGTAGGAACCCTTGGCACGAACGTGGTGGATGGACAGACCGATGCCACCGGCAGACTTGGAGATCATCGCGCACTGTTTCAGTGTGTCGTAGATGCCGTCAAGCGAGTCGTCCTGCATGGTCAGGAGGAAGCAGGAGGACATCTGTGGCATCGGCGTGCCGGAGTTGAACAGCGTCGGTGTGGCGTGGGTGAAGTAACCCTTCGACATCAGGTCGTAGGTACGAAGCGCACGGTCGATGTTATCGTGGTGGATGCCAACAGCAACACGCATCAGCATGTGCTGGGGGCGCTCAGCGACCTCGCCGTTGAGGCGAAGCAGGTAGGAGCGCTCCAGGGTCTTGAACCCGAAGTAGTCGTAGTTGTGGTCACGGCTGTAGTCGATGTGCGCATTGAGTCGCTCGGCGTTGGCCATGATGATGGCGTGAACCTCTTCGGAAATCAGGGGTGCATGCTTTCCAGATTCCGGGTCCACGAAGGTCCTGAGGTCGTCGATGATCTCAGAGAAGTCGTCCTTGGTGGAGCGGTGCAGGTCATCGATGCAGATGCGTGCAGCAAGACGGGAGTAGTCGGGGTGGTGGGACGCGAGGGCCGCGGCCGTCTCGGCAGCAAGCTGATCCAGTTCGCTGGTCTTGACGCCGTCGTACAACCCTTCGATGGTGGTCTTGGTGACGAGGTCAACGTCCACCCATTGGTTGTCAAGTCCTTCGGCCAAAGCCTCCAACTTTTCCTTGATCGCGTCGAAGCGAACGTCTTCCCGTTCTCCGTTTCTGTTGATGACCTGCATTGCCATGATGAACCCTCCATTTCCGTTATCCAAGTGAGCGACAAACTTTCCATCATCGAAGACGGCTCAAAAGTCTTCGTCCATCGAGAAGCGTTGTTGGACGGCCCCGAGGGTGCTGTCCATCACGCCAGCCTTCTGGTATTCAGCGACGCGCTTTTCGAAGAAATTCGTCTTTCCTTGCATGGAGATCATCTCCATCCACGGGAAGGGGTTGGCCACGTCGTAGAGCTTCGAACAACCGAGCGTCTGGAGCAGGCGGTCGGCCACGAATTCGATGTATTGCTTCATGTGATCGGCGTTCATTCCGATGAGACGAACGGGGAGCGCGGAGGTCACGAATTCTGTTTCGATGGCGACCGCTTCGGAGACGATGCGGTGGATGACGTTCTCGGGCGTGGGGCGCTCGAGTTTCTCGTGCAGCATGCAGGCGAAGTCACAGTGCAATCCTTCGTCGCGGGAAATCAGCTCGTTGGAGAAGGTCAGACCGGGCATGAGGCCCCGCTTCTTCAGCCAGAAGATGGCGCAGAACGAACCGGAGAAGAAGATGCCTTCAACGGCGGCGAAGGCCACCAGGCGTTCGGCAAAGGAGCCTCGCTTTCGCGAGAGCCAGCGAAGGGCCCAGTCGCCCTTCTTCTTGACCGAGGGGACGGTTTCGAGCGCCTTGAACAAATGGCTCTTCTCGTTCTCGTCCTTGATGTAGGTGTCAATGAGGAGGGAATAGGTCTCAGCGTGGATGTTTTCCATCATGATCTGGAACCCATAGAAGGCACGTGCCTCGGGCCACTGGACCTCGTTCGTGAAGTTCATCACCAGGTTTTCGTTGACGATGCCGTCGCTGGCAGCGAAGAAAGCCAGAACGTGCTTGAGGAAGTGCTGCTCATCTTCGTTGAGTTGCTCCCAGTCCTTGAGGTCCTGGCTGAGGTCGATTTCCTCTGCGGTCCAGAACGACGCCTGCTCCTGCTTGTACATCTCCCAGATGTCCGATTGTTGGATGGGGAAGAGCACGAAACGATCGAGGTTCTCCTCGAGCATCGGTTCAATGAATTCGGCGGAAAGGTCGAGGTCAAATCCGTCGGTGTTTGTGGTGCGTTCGATGACCATGGTGTGTTCCCCCTGTTTCCGGTGCGCGACGGCTATCTTCTCCCGCCATGGAGGGCCTATAACCATCACGGGTGCGGCTCCATGGAGGAAGCCTCGTTCGCAACGGTCGGGGCCACAGGCGGGAGTCTTTCGGTCGGACCCGGAGGCTTATGAGGATGGCCCAGACCCCATGCGAAATCTGAAATCTAACATGACGATTCAACGGGCTTTCTACCCCTTGATTTCCACTGGAAAAACCACGGCAAGTTGAATGGACCCCCGGTTGAATTTGGGACCATGCACGGATTGCGGGTGGACCTTCGGATGGCGCGGCTTGACGAGCGAGCCGTCCTGCCCGTGCGGGCGACAACGGCCTCGGCAGGGCTCGACCTCCACGCCTTGGAACGCACCGAGGTGACGCCCGGGGAGGCCACCTTGGTGCGCACCGGGCTTGCCATGGCCCTTCCAGCAGGATGGGAAGCCCAAATCCGCTGCCGCTCGTCCCTCGGTCGAAAGGGACTGATCATGCCCAACGGCCTCGGGACCATCGATGCGGATTACCGCGGCGAATTGATGGTGATGATGACGTGGATCGGCGAAGGACCGTCCTATGTGGTCGAAGCAGGAGAGCGCGTGGCGCAACTGCTC
>Ga0075480_10000811_pt1 | contig 18939 bp, 11 predicted proteins | sample DEB08_DNA_7_FD_81590 | JGI IMG/M metagenome (GOLD analysis project Ga0075480, IMG submission 81590) | Aqueous microbial communities from the Delaware River and Bay under freshwater to marine salinity gradient to study organic matter... | ecosystem: Environmental > Aquatic > Marine > Coastal ... | reverse complement strand
CTCATTAATGAATCTCTAGACCATTTCTCTGAGTATTTCGATAAAGTACAAATGGCTGAGTGTGACATGACTCAAGGCATTGGTGTAGATCTTAAAAAGGTTGAGTCTAGCTATCATGGTAAATTAGTTACAGGGGAACCAGTTCACGGAGAGTTATATACGCTTCCAAGTAGAACATCTGTTGAGTTGGTAACTAGTGCTCGATTAGTTGGCGACCGAGCCATTGAGGTCTTTTTTCAAGCGGTAAAGAAGGTTGTTAGTGACCTTGAAGAGTTGAGTAGTATAGAAGGCTTAAGTGACGATGATAAAGGAATAATTGAGTTTCAGATAATTATTCTAAATGATCCTGCTCTTTTGGAAGAACTGCAAAATTCGATTAGTGCTGGCCAGAACCTGCTAGGAACAATATCTAAAACTTTTGATACATTTGAGCAAAAGCTTAAAGATAGCGATAACGCTTATATGAAAGAAAGGCTTCACGATTTTGTTGACCTAAAACAGCGTTTGTTTGATGCTATTCATGAAAGTTATTCTCAAGGTGGGGTTAACAGGTTTGAGAAGTGTAAAGGGCGTATTGTAGTTTGTCGACATGTGCTCCCATCAGAAGTTATTAGCATCTATAACAGTGGTGCAATTGGTATAATCTCAAGAGAAAATACACCATCTTCTCATGCTCAGATTTTACTTTCATCTCTAAATATTCCTTCTATCACAAATGTAGAAGACCTTCCAGTGAGTATTATGTCAGGTCACAAAGCTTTACTCGATATAATGAAAGGTGAAATTGTTATTGACCCTTCACAAGATGCTATCGAAGAAACAATGGATGACTTCAAGAGTAGAACATCGAGTATCATCAAAGAAAAGGTTACTTTGAAATCCGGTCAAAATGTCTACATCGGTGTGACTGTTAATAATCCTGGCATTGAAGCAACCCACGCACAGGAAGTCTATCCGGATTTTGTTGGCCTTTTCAGAACAGAGATGCACTTTATAGGTCAAAAAAGTCTTCCTAAAGAAGATGAGTTGACCTCAGATTATCAAAGTTTGATCTCTAACTTCAGTGACAAGTTGATTGTAGTAAGAATGCTCGATTTAGGCGCAGATAAAATCAGTGGTTTTCAAAAAGCTGAAACAACTGAGGAGAATCCCTGTATGGGAAGGCGCTCAATGAGGTTATTATTAGCTAAACCAGAGCTATTTCGTTTACAGTTAAGAGCAATTCTTAAGGCCGCCAATGATAATGTTTGTTTGCTTTATCCAATGATAAGTGGATGGAGTGAATTGGAGAAAATCGAAGCCTTTGTAGAAAAGACAGTTACTGATTTAAATGATGGAGGTCATAAGGTCAAAATGCCTAAGAAAGGTATTATGGTTGAAGTTCCTTCTATTGTCACTCGCTTTAAGGACTATGTAGATCACTTTGATGTCTTCAATATTGGCACCAATGACCTAACTCAGTACGCTCTCGCAGCTGACAGGAATAATGAGTTTGTTTCTCAGTATTATAAGAGTTCACACCCTTCGATTCTGTCTATGATAAAGAAAGTTGCGGACTTGTGTAAAGAGAAGAATAAGAAAGCAGTTATATGTGGACAGATGGGGTCAGATATAAACATGCTTCCACTCCTCGTAGGGCTTGGTATCGACAGTATATCAGTAAACTGGCCTTTTGTATCAAAACTTAAGGAAGAAATAAAAAATCTGGACTATGAAGAGTGTTTGAAATTGGCTGAAAAAGCATTAGCCTGTAAGAGTGTCGAGGAGGTAGACAGGGTGCTTGGGATTTAATAAACTCATTATTATTCACTTTTTTGTCAAATAAATTGTAAGATACTAGTACCAATAGTGTAGATTAGTTTGTAGGAATAAGAATTTATGTTACATCCCGGTGTGTTGCGGATGTAGGTTTACTTAATTAATTAGGTGTATAAAATGTTCAAGAAATTAGTGTGTCTTTTAAGTTTCTTTTGCTTCGTTGGAATGGCATATTCGGCCGATACTCCATTTGATAAACTTCTAAAGGCTTCCAAAAAACTTGTTGTTGACTCAGCAGATCAAGACTCTTTTACGGTTCTTAAAAATAGTATGGATCTTTACAAAAAACCGACTGTAAAATATTCCATTGTTAAAGTCCTGAGTTTATCTCTTCTTAACTCTGATAAATCAAAATTTGATTCATTTAAATCTGAAGTTCAGGAAAAATACCCTTGGCTGGATTTTTCATTCGCAGATAGTACTGCAGATTATTCAAGTGCACTAAAAAGTAGTGTCAATCACTTAGCTTTGAACGCAAGTAGCGCTTTCGAGACTCAGGCTGGTAATGCTCCAGAAAATATATCTGTAAATCCAAGACAAGATGCAGTAGATGCTTTCGGAAGTACTGAAACAGTTGCTGAAAATACAGAGCCAGTTGAAGGTAATACCGATCCAGTTGAAACGAAAACTAAATCTGTAGAGGGAAATACAGAGCCAGTTGAAGGTAACACAGAGTTGGCCAGAGCTGATGTAGTAACTGAAGAGATGAAAGAGGCTGGTAAAACACAAGCTGGCGATATCGACAAAGACAGTATCTACTACAAAGTTTACCATGCAGCTCTAGATGCTCAGAAAGGCAATGCTTCTGGTATTCGTGATTTGGTAAAATTAACTTTTGAAGAAAAGCCTGAAGAGTTAACCTCAGCTATTGTTAAGTCAATGACTCTTGGGATGATGAGCGCAAATAGTAAATCTACCAATCCTTATATTATCAAAGTTAATAGTGTTTACCTAGATAACCCTTTCCTTAATTTCTTGGATGAAGAACCAATTTCACAAGAGTGCCGCACTTGCAAAGGTGATGGTCAAAGAGAAAGTAAATGCTCTAAGTGTTTAACGGGTTCTTGCCGTAACTGTAAAGGGTCTGGAGAGATTCGCTATAAAGGTCTTGGTGGACAGGTGGTTCAAAAAGTATGTCCAACCTGTAAAGGCGAGAAAGTTTGTGGTTCTTGCAAAGGCGATAAAGTCATTGAGAAGAAATGTTTTTCTTGTGGCGCCAGAGGTACTATCTTCAACAAGGCTGCCTTCAAACCTCAGTATAAAGAAGCTTTGCAATATGTTGTTGACTTAACACCAAAACTAGCAGAAGAAGCTGGAGTTTACATAGGTGTAGGAATTAACAAAGAAGCACTTGCTAGAGTTGATACTATTCGTCAACAAGAAAAAGAAAAGTTTGAGGCTGAAAAAGCTCGTATGCAAGCTGAAAGAGAAGCTGAGCTTGCTAGGCTTGAAGAAGAACGGAAAAAGCCGAAAGTCAAAGAAATCAAGCAGGGTGGACAAACTATCATCGTTACTGAGTTTGAAATGACGGAAGGTGAAAGTAACGAAAATCTTGATTACGCAGTATTTGAGTTTGAGAATTACCTAAAAGCTCAGCAGAAAAGAACAAAGAGTTCTATCTACGAGAAAGTTTATGGTAAGTATGAAGGCGGCAAGTCCATGCTTTACATTGAGATCTCTGATGCTTTCAACGCCAATGCAGCTTCTTATAAGCAGCAGGTGTTAGATGGTTTCTATCGCTTCTGGAAGCTTCGTTCTGGAGCAAATGGTGCTGGTGGAAACGTGGACGTGAAAATGACGCACGGTGGTAAAGTTGTTGCCGGAACTAAAGACGGCGTAGTTTACGTTAAATAAGGTCTAAAGCCAAACATCAGTTACGGCATCGCCAGGCGAGTTCTCGTCTGGCTCCGGACAGCTAAACTTACTTACAAAACTAGCTTCCCTAAGATAATTATGAAGGGACTGTCGTAAGGCTCCAGTTCCTCTTCCATGAACAATTCTCACTTGTTCCATTCCCGCAGAAAGTGCATTATCTAAATACTTTTGAACATCTTGAAGTGCATCTTCGACTCGCTTGCCGATTACATTCAGTTCCATAGATACCGCAGAGCGTTTGTATTTAAGATTAACTTTTGAACTTTTTATCTTTTCCTTTTTAGGTGCTGGAGCATTCGCTTTCCCAAGCTCAGAGGCCTTCATGTTGAAAGGCAAGCCATTTAAATCAACCTGAACCTTCTTCTTATCATCTGAGATAGATAAAACAGTTCCATGGTCTTTAAGCTTCTCAATCCAAACTCGATCACCAATTACTAGCTCTTCAGCTTTAACTGGTTCAGCAGGTTTAGCTTGAGTTTGATTTATGGAGTCTCTGAGATTGTCGCGCTTTTTAACAACCTTTTCTCGAATCTTATTAACCTCTTCTGGGACTTCACCTTTCTTACGAACAGCTTTAAGAATCTTCTCCATTTCTTTACGAGCATTTTCAACCAAAGCTTCAGCTTCTTTTTGTGCTTCGTGAAGCATAGACCTTCTTTTGACTTTTAAGTCTTGTAAGTCCTTTTTAAGCCTTTCTCTTTCTTCAGCGATTTTTTCGCTATCAGCCTGAGCTTTTTCAGCGCTCTTAGCTAGCTTCCTTTGGTTGGAGTCAAGTCTCTCTAAGACATTCTCAAGTTGTATGGCGTCATCACTTATCATCGTCTTGGCTCTTTCGATGACCTTAGCAGAAAGGTTTAATCTTTGTGCTATAGAAAGAGCATGACTGGCCCCTGGGAGGCCAACATCTAGGATATATTCGGGTTCTAAAGTCTCTCTATTAAATCGAACTGAAGCATTGACCATAGATTTATTTTCATGAACAAAAACTTTGATCATGCTTAAGTGAGTCGTCAAGAAAGTTGTAACATCCCGTTTCGATAATTGATCAATGATGGCACAGCCCAAAGCTCCGCCTTCAACGGGATCTGTTCCGGAACCCAGTTCATCGAGAAGGACTAATGCTTTTCCTTTTTCAGTACCTTCCAGGATCTCAGCAATGTTCTTTATGTGTCCACTAAATGTACTTAAACTTTGTTCTAGCGACTGTTCATCTCCGATATCCGCAAATATCGCCGAGAAAAATGGCATTTGGGAGCCTTCTTCAGCAGGTATCGGTAAGCCCGTTTGGTAAATTAATGAAAATAATCCTAGAGTTTTGAGTGAAACAGTTTTACCACCTGTATTTGATCCAGTAATCGCCAGGACTTTGGCATTCCTAAGTTCAAAATCCAAAGGTATAAGTTTATCTTCAGCTTTATCAGCTCTGAACTTTTCTTGAAGAATAGGGTGGCGGCCTTTTATAAGATTAAAATTCTTGGCTTCTTGAGCAAAGGTGCAGTTGTATTCACAAGCCCAGCCACTTACTGCATAGGCTGCATCATAACGTGTTAGAGCACGGAATGACTTTTCTATATCTTTCTGTATTTCTCTAAGTTGAATACAAATATTACCTAAAATTTTGCGAATCTCGTTATCGATGTCTTTAATGGTTGAGACTAATTCATTGCCATCGCTTACTACAGATTGTGGTTCAATAAATAGAGTCCTGCCGCTAGCAGATTCATCATGAACTATGCCAGTGAGCTTTCCTTTTGCTTCCCTACGAACGGGAACGACAAAGCGGTTATTTCTTTTGGTCACAACGGCTTCTTGGAATAGCGTCCCATCATCGCCTTTGATGATTTTATTTAGCTTATTGCTAATTTTGGATTCTAACTGTCTAACTTGAGGCTTAAGCTCTTGAAGCACAGGAGATGCAGAATCTTTGATATCTCCTTTTTCATCGAAGATAAGTTCAAAAGACTTTAAGATGTCTGTGTAATTGTAAAGACCAGCAGAAAGCTTATTAAAGGGCTCAATGTCATTAAAGTTATCTCTGGTTAAGAACTTTCTGACAGTATCAGAAGTTTTCATTAAGCGCGCCAGAACGTGTATTTCCAAGAGCTCTAAAATGGCTCCTTCTGGTGCAAGTTTGACTAAGATAACTTCTGGCGAAAAGAACTCTGCTTCAGGGAGTTCCACTTCGCTATTGCGGAGTTTCAAAATGGATTTGTACAAATCCGTCATCTGGAAAGCGCGCTTTTGCACGGTTTGTGGTTTGAATTTTGCGATCAAATCCTTACCAGAGTCAGACATAGCAAAGCCTTGAATCTGTTTGAGGAGTTGCGGAAACTCCAGGACTTTTAAAGTATGGTCATTCATAATTCGTAAGGATATTTTTTAAAATTCGCAGTATATTTTAGGAAAGGAAAGGTTTAGATCAAGCTCAAGCAGTGGATTAAACAATAGATACTATGGAAAATGTACGTAAAACAGCTGCTAGACTGGTCGATAAATTTATCGATGTTGTTCTAGCTCCCAAAAAAGACACCTGGGCCCTGGTGCTTGAGGGTGGTGCTATGCGTTGCATTTACACTTCTGGGTTTTTAGATAGTATTTACGAAAACTGTGTTGAGAAGTTTGACTACGTAGTTGGAGTTTCAGCTGGCGCGGCTTGTGGTGCAAGCTTTGCTGCAGGTCAAAGAGGGCGCATGCAGAACATTTTTCTTAACTATCTGACTGACTCACGTTTTCTTGATTACTCTCGTGTTTTTAACTCCCGTAAAAGTATTTTGGACTTAGGTTATGCCATTAGGGATATTTCCGTGAAGCATGTACCTCTGGATGTCGAGGCATTGGATAAGTCAAAAATGCAAGTCTACGCAGGTTTGACCGACGTAGAAAAAGGAGAAGCAGAGTATGCTCTTCTAAACAAGGGAAACGCTATTGATGCCATTATTGCTAGTTGCAACATTCCATTTCTTTCAAGAACATCCATAAGTTTTAATGGGCGTAAGTACTTGGATGGAGGTTTAACAGACCCAATCCCGGTTAAGAAAGCTATAGATCTAGGGGCTAATAAGATAGTTGTTGTATTAACTCAACCAGATGGTTATCGAGCAAGCCCACGACTTTTGATGAAGTCATTGTTAAATAAGTTTTTTGGTACGTCAGACGAAGTTGAGCAAATGATTCGACATGAACATACGATTTATAATCACAGCAAAATTTATGTGGAGTTGTTTGACACTCCAGGTGTTGAGTTATTGGTTGTTGCACCACCTGCTGGCTCCAAGGTCGATTTACTTACTAGGAATAAAAGTTTGCTCTTACAAAGCTACGCTGAGGGCTTCATGGCAGGCAACGAATTAAGCAAAAAACTAACAAACTATCCCGATTTTAAGGACAGTGACAAAGAAAAAGTGTTTTTTTAGGCAGAAGCTTTCTCTGTATAGTTGCTTTATTCCTTTCAATTGGTAGTTTTAGGGCAGAACGGTTTTGGGTTAAGTTAAAAACGGTTGGTAACATTGAGCAAAACTAAAAGTTATTCAGACGGTCAGAACGAAGATTTAGTCGGTGCATACATGAGGCAGATTGGGTCTATCCCAAGGCTGACAAATGAAGAAGAATATTATTATTCAAAAGCATATAATGATGCCAGAATTTCATTGCAGGCAGCACTGGCTCAAATGCCCCCAATTTTACTAGATGCTTTAGATGAGAAAAAGCACATAGACCATGCCGGTAGAAAGCACGGTCATTTTAGCCTTGTGAAAGGTAGTGTTCACAGCATCGATTCCATTAAGCAACTTCTAGCAGATGCTCTTGCAAAAGTAGAGATCATGCTCAAAGAAGGTTATGAGCAAAGTATTGAAACCAGGCAGCTTATTTTTGATACAGTAGCAGAACAGATCAAACCTTTTAAATTTACTTGTACTTTTTACTCAAATACTCTCGACCGTATCAAGGAATTAGATACAGAAGAAGAGATTAAAAGCAAGACTCTACTTTCGCTAGAAGATTTTCAGACTAGCAAAAAACAAGCATTAGATGCCTTCAAAGAAATGGAAAAAGCTTGTAACTGCATTGTTGAAGGAAACCTTCGACTTGTAGTAAGTATTGCTAAAAAGTACAGCAAAAACAGCACTCACTTTTTAGATCTCATTCAAGAAGGTAATATTGGACTTATTTCTGCAGTAGAGAAGTTCGAATACAGTCTTGGATATAGTTTTAGTACTTATGCAACTTGGTGGATTCGCCAAGCGATTACACGTGCTAAGATGGATTTGATTCGTACTGTTAGGCTTCCTGCAAATATGGTTAACCAAATTAATCAAATTCAGAAAGCAGAGCAGGAAATTCTTCAATTGTCAGGTGCTAAGCCAACAACAGAAGAGATCGCTGAAAGAGTAGGGCTTTCACCATCCAAAGTTAGAGCTCTTATCAAAATGACTCAACAGCCAGTATCTATGCAGACTGCTGTCAATGATTCAGATAATACTGAAATGTCGAACTTTATTCCAGATCAAGATGGTGGTACACCAGATGACTTTGCGGCTCAGAGTTTACTTTCAGATTCTCTAAGAGAAGTTCTAGAAACTTTAAATGAAAGAGAGAAAAGAATTCTCGAGATGCGTTTTGGCTTGAATGATGGAACTTACCACACTCTTGAAGATGTAGGTAAAGTCTTTAGTATTTCCAGAGAGCGTATTCGTCAGATCGAATTAGCAGCTATCAAGAAGTTGCGCCTTCCTGAAAGAATGAAGTTTATTGCAAACGAATAGTTTTTGCTCTGCAATATTAGTAATAAACTGATATGAAATTGTTCTTATGTATAGGGGTCTCAATTTCCTTTATTTTTTCTTCAATTGCAGATGAAAATCAAATCATTGGTACCTGGGCTTTCGATTTAGAAAGCTTTAAGAAGTCGCCTAAGCATAAGGATCTGTTGAATAATGACAGCAATCGTACCATCAAAACAATTCTCAATTTTAAATTAAATCATATTAGAATAATTAAAAAGGACACACTGATTCGAGTATACCCAGGAGATACTTATATAGATAAGTTAAAGATCAAGAAATCAGACAGCTTTGATCTGGAAATGACTTACGGCAAGTACAATAGTCATTTTTTCGTAAAGTTTACCGACAAAGATAAAATGTCCTTTTATAAGAAAAAAGATTCTAAATTAGTTACTTCATTCTTAAAAAGAGTCGAGGTAACAAAAGATTTATATTTAAATCTCTTAAAGTCTCAAGTGGCTTATTATAAGGCTATAGTGAAGAAAACGCCTTTTGATACTAAGTTCCTTGGGGAGTTAAAGAAGGACATTGAGCAGATTTCCGCAATGTCCAAAATTCAGTTTGAGAAATATTGGCAGGAAAGGATTAAAGTTCCTCAGTAAAATAACTCCCAATCTTAATATTTATTTAGGGAATTGAACTTCTTTCCCATCTATCAACGGCATTTGTCCATTCATCTCAGAGAATTGCTTCTTTAGTTCTTTTTTAAGTTCAGCTACAACTTCAGGAAATTTAGAGAAGAGGTCATTTTCTTCTTTGATATCAGCTTCAAGGTCGTAAAGCTCAAACTTATTTTTGTTTCGTTTATTATCGTGATAATAAATAAGTTTCCATTTTCCTTTTCTCATGGCAGAGATGAAGTTAATGCCAGGTCCTTTGGGTCCCCAATTATTTGGGTAATGAAAAATGAGTGGACGCTTTTTGAAGCCAGCATTGTTCCCTTTCAGTAACGGGACAAAACTTACTCCATCAATAACTCCGCCGATTTGTTGTGGGTTTTCAACACCTGCCATTTCAAGAATTGTAGTGAAAAAGTCTTCAATAATAACTGGTTCATCACAAACACTAGCTTCCTTGGTAATACCAGGCCACTTAACTATCATTGGAACTCGAATTCCACCTTCATTGACAGATCCTTTACCACTTTTAAGAGGTAAGTTGTGCATATGCTTTTTACCTGAGCGGGCAACTGCACTCAAACCGCCATTGTCAGACATAAACAAGATGATTGTATTATCTGTGAGGCCATGTTTTTCTACATTGGCCATTAAGTCACCTAAGCTTTTGTCCATGCCTTCAATTAAAGCAGCATACTTAGCTTCAGTAGGATGAAGTCCCATTTTTTCATACTTTTCAATAAAGCGTTTGTCTGCAATGAGTGGTGTGTGGATTGCATAGTGAGCCATGTAAAGGAAAAAAGGCTTTTTGTCTTTAACTGCATCATCCATAGCCTTGATTGATTCAAGAGTGATAGCTTCCGTCAGGAAAATGTCTTTCCCATGATAGCTTTCTAATCCAGGAACATCCCAAATACTACTTCCTGGTTTGGCTGGATTCTTAGCAAAATTTCTAGTTCCTAAATAGTTTCCTGGTGCTCCAGCAGCGTGACCAGCGATATTTATGTCAAAACCCATATTAAGCGGGTTTGCCGCATCTGTACCGGCCGCAGCAAAGTGAGCTTTGCCAGCATGGATAGTTCTGTAGCCAGCTTCTTGAAGGTATTTGGGTAAACACTTAGCTTGTACAGCTAAAGGAACTCCAGGTTTAACTGCTATGCCATTAGCATTCCACATAGGTGGAGTCATTGGGCCTTTACCTTTTCTTCCAATCTTGCCAGCTGGAACTTTGCTTAGAGTCCAATCAGTAACTCTATGGCGAACTGCATTTAAACCAGTCATTAAACTAACGCGCGTAGGGGAGCATACATTACATGCATAAGCACTGGTGAACTTCATGCCTTGAGAAGCAAGTTTCTCCATTTGAGGAGTGTGGTAGATTTCATTGAACTTAGTTTTTTCTTTCCAGAAGGGTACAGATGTATCTTGCCAACCCATATCATCAACCAAAAACATTATTATGTTCGGTTTATCAGATGCAGATAAGGCGCACGAGAAAAATAAAAGAAGTAAAAACTGTTTCATGAAAGTCCTTTGTTTTTTCCATTAAACGCACGGAACTAATCAAAGTGACTTCTAGAAAGAGATAATGACTGTTAGGTTAAAAATTAATTTTTGAACTTAACAGTTTTTATTATTTGCATGATCTCATCAGGCTTTAAAGTTTTGTTATTGCTTTGAATAAACTTGAAGGCATAGATAGTACTTCTATTGCTCAATGTCCAAGCCTCAATCTTGCTAGTTCCACTTCTAGTATCAAACCTTCTAAATGTGTACTTACCCACTTTGACTGTTTTTCCGAAAGCTCTAGGTAGGTGCTTTTTTAGGTACTCTTTGAGAACTACATCTTCTTTTGTACCTGTAGGGATTGCTAATTCACTGATTGTGAGTGATAGATCTTTGCTTGTGGTAAAACGAGTGGCTTCTGCCCCTATTTTCTGCCAAGTTATAGGCATTGTAAACTGAATGTTTTTAAAGGTGAATTCTTTAGGCGGAATCTTAGGCATAACTTCAGGAACTTTAGTGATTTTATAAATTCTTCCAGACTTGGAGAAACCCCACCATTGCTTTTTTCCTCTGAACTTTGAGATTTGAGACAAAGTTACTTGCCCAGGAAATCTAAATCGTGGGTCTTCAGTAAAACTTGCTTTTATAGTTCTTGAGACTCTGACGTTTTTGGGAAAAGTTACAACCTTAAAGAAAGCCGTGTAAGTCGTTGGAGAGTTCATGTCTCTATTAAAAGATCCTCCACTTACCTTTTCTAAAATAGCTTCACATTGGAAGCTTTCTGTAGCTTGGATTGGTTGAGTAAATAAAATAAATAATGATAAAAATAAAATGAACCTCAACATGAGCCCTTAACCTCTTTTTAAACTTCATGAATCTAAACTTTCATTCAGTTAATTCTAGTCTAAGCTCCTTCCAATTTATTAAAACTGCATACATGAGGGTAATATTAAAAACAAAAAAGCCCCAGAATAAATCTGAGGCTAAAAGTTTATTGAGATCTAGGTTTTACTGGCCTAATTCTTTAGCAGTCCATGGAATTTGACGGCTCTTATTAGCAGCACGTAGTTTCTTCACAGAGTCTTTGCTAATTGCTTTACCTTTATTGCCCCAGGTATTGCGAACGTAAGTTAAGACCGCAGCAATTTTTTCATCATCCATAGCAGGAGCATGACCAGGCATTACTGGAAGCTTATCATATTTCTTACCCATGACTGTAATTGGTCCACTAATTCCGTGTAGGGCAATTTTAATTAGGATGTCATCACTTTTCTTAGTGACCCACTCAGAACCAGCAAGTGGTGGAGCTAGGTTTGCGAGGCCTTTACCATTTGGTTGGTGGCAACCAAAGCAAGTTATGCCGTATAGATCCTTACCTTTATCGTAAAGTTTTTGCTCTTTCTTACTCAGTTTTTTGCGGTTTGATGCATAAGTTTCCTGAACTGTTTTCTTAGGTCCGGACTGAAGTACAGAAGCTGTTAGTTTAACTTTGGAATCACTATCAACCGCAGCTGCAGCTAGAACTTCTGGATTAAGAGCTCCAATTCCTTCTAATGTCCAAAGGCCATGAATCTTAGCTAATTGACTTCCATTTTTGATCATCTGACCAATTGCTGGAGCAACTGACTTGTCTGCATGTTGTACTATGAGGCGCTGTGCTGTATCACGGTACCATCCATTTGGGTGATCCAAGTATTTCACAAGTTCAGCTGGTTTTAAATCTTTAAGTTTAGGAGACTTGTAAGAAACTTTTTTGTCTGTTGGAACGATACGATATATACGGCCTTTCTGGTTGCCTTTATCTAAGCCACGCTCTAGAATCTGCTTTCTAAGGTAAGTAGTTACGTAGACTTTATGCTGAAGAATACCGTGATATAGGTCAATGAAGTAGATACAGCCATCAGGGCCAGAGTAAATACTAACAGGTCTGAAGCGTTCATCAGTTGAAGTTAGGAATTCACGTTTCTTCCACTTTGGGTCGTCGTAGAGTTTATGCTTGAACTGAACAGTTGTGTCATTGCTTTCACTATATTCAAAATATGCAATCGCATTAGCTGATGGCTCAGGAATAAAAGCACCATTGATATAGCTATCGCCATAAACATCTCCACGGTAAATGCCTGGTCCTGAGATCGCTGTTACTCTTGCTAGACGATTATCTTTAGTTAGCATATTACCCATGTAACCACGGTTAATTCCAGGGTTTACACGAATGGAGTTTATACTCTTGTTATCAAGGCTTGCTTTGTACTTCTGACTGTAAGTCTCCCAGTCATAGTGTAGGTAGTTAGAGTTTGTGGTGTAGTAGAGACGGCCGTAATTGTCTTGGGAGATTCCCCACTGGCCTCTAAACTTAGATGCTTCTTGAATAAGCTTGCCATTAACAAATTTGTGCCTGTACTTAGATTTTGCATTGTACATCCAGTTATCCAGAGCTGGAACAAGTCCATTATCTGTATGCTCTACAGGTCCTTGCTTAGCATAGTTGCCGACTTTTTCTTTTTTATCGCACTTTAAGTCACCATCTGTATCCTGGCAAAACCAAAGGTTTGGTGGTTCTGCAACGAGAACTCCGCCTTTAACTATGGAAACAGTCCTTGGCATGATTAAACCATCTAAGAAAACGGTGTGTTTGTCGATTTTACCGTCAGCATTGGTATCTTCTAGAACAGTGATGCGACCAGTTTTAGCTTGCTCTTCGCCACTGCCGTCAACATTTTGCATGTAAGCGCGCATTTCAACAACCCAAATACGGCCGTCGCCATCCCAAGTCATTGCTACTGGGTTTTCCAGTATTGGATCAGATGCTACAAGCTCAAGTTTAAAACCGGGAGCTAGTTTAAAAGTTTTCATTGCCTCTTCAGGTGAAAGAGATGGTGCAGCTGGTACATTCATTTTTTTCCAGTTCTCGACCATGTTATGTCCTTTACGGTCACCTCTTTGGGCGAAAGTCGAAATACATAGAAATAAACTTAGGATGATGAGATACTGCTTGTTAGTCATTAATGAGCTCCTATAAATTCATTTTCCTTAACTTATTCATACTCCATGTTGAATGCAATAAGGGAAGTGAAGAAGCTTTGCTAAATATTTGCCTATTAGTATGTTTTGAATAGGGCTGTTTAGTGCACTGCAATATCGAATTTTCTACTTGTCATATACTTACAGGTACTTTCTGGTAAACTTTCTTAAACTAAAAATTTCACAAATTCTGGCCTAATACGTGCTTAATAACACATATTTCTTTATAATTTTTTAATTAAAAAAAATATTTTTTCGTAATATGCAGTAATCCATTGGTTATAAAATTGCCAAATGTATGTGTGGCTTGCTTGTCCAGCCTCCAGAGAACTGACCCAGCGAGGGGAGTTCTCACCTTAGCTAAAATTATAATCAGCGGAGATCTACATGAATCAAGAAGTTCTATTAACAGATCAAACAGACGAGGGCGCGGTGAAAACAGATTTAGAAATCGTCGAAGAAATTGGTACAGCATATCAAAAGATGTGTACAGAGATCCACAAAAAAATTATTGGTCAGGATGAAATTGTAGAAAGTCTGCTTATTTCAATTTTTGCAGGAGGCCACTGTTTAATGGTTGGTGTCCCTGGTCTAGCCAAAACACTTTTAGTTACTTCTCTTTGTGAAGCTCTACATTTAGATTTTAAAAGAATTCAGTTTACTCCAGACTTAATGCCATCTGATATTGTTGGTACTGAGGTTATCCAAGATGACCCAGTTACTAAAGAGCGTATGTATAAGTTCATGGCTGGTCCGGTATTCTCTAACATCATCTTAGCGGACGAGATTAACCGTACTCCTCCAAAAACTCAGGCTGCAATGCTAGAAGCAATGCAGGAGAAGCAAGTTTCAGTCGGTGGTAAAATTTACCCACTATCAAAACCTTTCTTTGTAATCGCTACTCAAAACCCAATTGACCAGGAAGGTACATACCCACTTCCTGAAGCACAGCAAGACCGTTTCTTATTCAGTCTATTTGTTGATTATCCAGAAGCAGATGAAGAAATGGAAATTGTGAGAACTGTAACTTCAGGAGCTTCTGAAGACATCGTTCCAGTAGTAAGTGGTGAAGATATCATTCGCTATCAACAATTAATTAAGAAGGCTCCAGTAGCAGATCACGTTCTACAATATGCAGTAGATCTTGTGAGAGCTACAAGAAAAGAAAAGCCAGAAGCGACAGACTTTGTAAAGCAGTGGATCAGCATTGGTGCTGGACCTCGTGCATCTCTATCTCTAATAAGTGCAGCTAAAGCAAGAGCGATTCTTCATGGAAACTACCATGTTTCAACTGAAGATGTTGCTGCTGTAGCAAAAGTTGTTCTTAGACACAGAATAGCTCCAAACTTTGGTGCTGTTGCTGAAGGAATTAACTCAGATAAGATAATTGAGCATTTACTTGAAACTATTCCTCAGAATGGCTGATAGGAATGAAGAAATTATCAAAATATCTTCATCCGGCAATTATCTCAAAGGTCGGTGCCTATGTCATCAACCCTAAAAGTGTAGTCGAAGGTAATATCGCTGGAGCTCACAAGTCACCATTTCATGGTTTCTCTGTTGAGTTTGCAGGACACCGAGAGTACATGCCTGGGGACGATACCAAGCATATCGACTGGAATGTTTACTATAAAAGAGATAAGTACTTCATTAAGCAGTATGAAGCTGAAACAAACTTAGTTTCGCAGCTTTTTCTCGATGCTTCAGAGTCCATGAACTTCAAGTCTGGTGACATTAGCAAACTTGATTATGCAAATTACCTGGCAGTGACTCTAACTTATCTTATTACAGCAGCAAGAGATAGTATGGGAATTGGTGTTTTTAACGACAAGATCGTTGAGTACCTACCACCATCAAACTCGCGTCAGTCTGTTTATAAAATCAGTAAAATTCTAGAAGAAATTGAACCGGTTAAAAAAACGGCCATGGACAATAGTCTCATGGATTTCGCAGAGAGAATCGGACGCCGTCAGTTGGTCATTATCATTAGTGATTGCTTACTAAGGCCTCAGGAACTCCACGATGGACTTTCAAGATTGAGATACGATCATCACGAAGTTGTTTTATTTCACGTAATGGATCCACAAGAAGTCGACTTTAACCTCGATGGAACCATTCGTTTTAAAGGAATGGAGCAGTTCGGAGAACTTAAGCTCGATGCGAGAAGAGTTAAAAAAGCTTACGTCAAAAAGTTTGCGGAGCACAGACATAGAATTATGGAAGTCTGTGAAAAGAACAACACCGAATATGTTGCTGCAAATACAGGAAGACCAGTGAGCGAACTCCTCATGCAATATCTCAATTCAAGATTAACCCACGTTAGTAGATGAGGGTGAATTAGATGACATTTTTAAATACAGCACTCCTGTGGGGCCTTGGACTTGTGTCCATTCCGATCATCATTCACATTATTCGTAAGAATAAAGTGATTGAGCTTGATTGGGCCGCTATGGAGTTCCTCTTTGACATCGTCGAAGAGCAGAAAAAGCGCTTCCAACTGGAAGATTTGCTTCTTCTTCTCTTAAGAATTGGTGTCATTCTGTTCCTGGTTCTTGCTTTAGCTAGGCCAGTAATTAACTCCAAACTATTTGGACTCGGAGGAGGCAATACTATCGTCGCCGTGGATGATACTTACTCCATGGAAACTCGTTCGGGAACAAAAACACGTTTTGATAGAGCTTCAGAAGCTGCAAGTTCAGTCATCAGCGGAATGAACAGCAACAAAGGTGGAGCATTAGTTCTTCATCGTGCTAATCCTGAAAAGGTAATTGGAAGTCTTTCAGGAGATTTAGGCTTAATGACTGAAGCTGTGAATAACCTGAAAGTCAGTGATTTCCATGGAAATGACTCAGCAGGTTTGAAAACAGCTCTTGATATCATTACAAAAGAAAAGCCAGCTGGTACTTCTTTATTCTTTATATCAGACTTTCAGAAAAGTGAGTGGGCCAATCCATCACCTGAACTTGCCGAAGTAGTAAAGTCACTGAAAGAAAAAACAGATATTATCTTTGTTAATGTTGGCGATACTGAGCTAAATAACCTTTCTGTTAAAGAACTTCGCTGTTTGCAAGAATCTGTAAAGATAAATGAAACAGCTTGGTTTACTGCAAAAATTCACAACTCTGGAACTGAAGATAATAACGATGTTCCAGTTTACTTTTCAGTTGATGATACTGTGAGAGAAACTGTAAGTGTGAGTGTTCCAGCGGGACAGTCAACATCGGTTGTTTTTAAATCCTCAGTAGATATTGAAGGTTACCATAGCGCTAGTGTTCGCATTGGCATTGACTCAAATAGTAAAGACAATACGGCTTACACTCATTTTAAAGCTTATGAAAAGTTGAAAGTGCTTGTTCTTCAGAATTTCAGACCTACAAATTTTGATGAAAAAAGAGCTCTGTTTGTTGACTTTGCTATGAATCCCTACCAAGGAGCTTCTTCATCTGAAAATGCTCTTTACAAGTTCACTTGGGCCAATGTTCAGGCTTTGTCTTCAGAAGATCTAAACCAGTACTCATTTATCATCATGGACGATGTAAGAGCGATGACTTCTACAGAAGTGAAGTTCTTAGAAGACTACGTCAGAGAAGGTGGTGGTCTTTACATAGCTATGGGACAGAATTCTGATGTAGATAACTATAACAGAGTTCTTCACAAGGAAGGCAAAGGTATTTTTGCTTGGCCATTGATGGATACGGCTGTTGAAGAAGAGGAAGAAGGTAAGTACCTGAATGTTCAAATTGAGAATGCAAAGCATGAAATTTGGGGTTTTATCAATTCGGAAGAAGGACTTACAGGTTTAAGGCTGAAAAAAGCTTTTGGCTTCCTAACTACTGCATCAGATAGAGCTTTTTCTCTGATGAAACTTAGATCAGAAGGTGATGACCGAAGTTTAATGGCTTGTTTCACTTATGGTCGTGGTAAAGCCTACGTCATGGGAACAACTTCTACGATGGAATGGAATAACATGGCAACTTTACCAGTCTTCTTACCATTCGTTAGAAAAGTAACTTCTTGGTTGATGGAAGAAAGATTTGGTGAGCCAGAAGTCTACGTTGGAAGCGGTTATTTTGAAGAGTTAACTGAAGATAAAGCTAGAGCTGAATTTGAGCTCACTTCTCCTTCAGGAAATATCACCAGCGCCGATGTTACCATCAACGATAAAAAGTATTTCTTGAACATTCCTTCCTTTAAAGAAGCTGGAATCTATAAGCTTCAAGAAAGAGGCGGTTCTTACTCAAGAACCTTCAGTGTGAATTTAGACAATAAAGAAAGTGAAATTGAGTCACTTTCAACAGACGAACTTAAAACTAAGTATTCACCTATGGGAATAAAAGTTGTTGATATAGAAGGTATCTCAACAATTACTTCTGGAAATAATACTTCCGATATAAGTAAGCTACTTCTCATACTCGCAGCACTTTGTTGGCTTGGTGAAAACCTCTTAACTGTTTTGATCGCAAAGAGAGGTCAGCATGGATAATTTTGTAAAAACATTTTTTGGAAACGACGAGACTGTTTCAGTAAATGACTACGAAGTTCTTATGACTTCAGGGTTCCCACTTTGGGCTTTGCTGATCTGCGCAGTTGGACTAGGTGCTTATGCCTGGATTCTTTACAAGAAAGAAACTCCAGCAACATCTAAGAAAAGAAGAGTTATTCTTTCTGCTTTAAGATGGGCTACTTGTTTCTTGCTATTCCTTCTAATTCTTCAGCCAAGAATTAAAATGGACACTCAGCAGACTACTAGAACAGTTCTACCTGTTTTAATCGACATTTCTCAAAGTATGGGGATCGTTGAAAAGAAAACATCAGACTCATACTTGAGAGATGTTGCAGAAGCTTCGGGTTTAACTGTAGAAGATGTTTCGAAGTCTAACAGACTAAAGATTGTTTCTGAAATTTTAAACAATCAAGAACTAGGCTTAATCAATGACCTAAGCGAAAAATATGCTGTAAGGCTTTTCGTTTTTGATCAAGAAACAAGACAGCTACAAGTTGAAAATGAGGTCATCACCTTACCAGAAGCAGAAGGTGAAGCGACTGGTTTAGGACCTGCTGTTAGATATGTCGAACAGACTTTAAAAGGTCTTCCTGTTTCAGACATGATCTTGTTTACCGATGGTATTCACAATAAAGGTGTTTCTCCTTTGGAAATATCAACAATGCTCAAAGAAAAGGGTATTCGCGTTTTCCCAATTGGAGTTGGTATGCCTGACAATATCGATATGAAAATCCGTAGCGTAAATATTCCAGAACTACTCTTCAAAGGTGATGAAATTGCCGTTGAAGTAACCTTCGAAGGAACTGGAATTGAG
>Ga0075480_10000809_pt1 | contig 18980 bp, 14 predicted proteins | sample DEB08_DNA_7_FD_81590 | JGI IMG/M metagenome (GOLD analysis project Ga0075480, IMG submission 81590) | Aqueous microbial communities from the Delaware River and Bay under freshwater to marine salinity gradient to study organic matter... | ecosystem: Environmental > Aquatic > Marine > Coastal ... | reverse complement strand
CGAATACCTCCGGTACAATACATCAAAACTTTCTTTTCTTTCGGAATCTCAGCTCGATCGATAAAGTTGCCAAACTCACTGAACATGTGCATTTCCGGATCAATGGCACCTTCAAACTTGCCAACCTCAACCTCATAGCTATTCCTCGTGTCGATCAGAACGTAATCCTCTTCACTTTGGAGCACCTTCTCCCACTCCTCTGGTGAAAGGTGATTGTTGTTTGATGAAGCAGGCACAAATTCTGGTCTTTTCAGAGTAACAATCTCGTCACGTCGCTTAATCTTAAATCGCTTAAATGGAATGCTTTCCGCTCTACTATCTTTGAAAATAGTATCTTGAAATCCATCGATTGAACGAATAAGTGCTTTAAACGAGCCGATGGTATCATCTGAGCCAGCAACGGTCGCATTTAACCCCTCTGCACCCGAAATAATCAGCCCAAATAAGCCACTCGACTCAGAAAACGTAAAGATTTTTTGTTCCCATTCGTTGAGCGTTTCTTCACTAAGGGGAGCAAAGGTATAAAATGTCGTGACTGCAATGGGATACTTTTCACTATTCATTTCTATCTCTCAGGCTTTCAATCAGTATGATTTTGCAATTATCGCCTCGCGCTGAGCAGGTCGGCCCGAAACGACACACTTTCCTTCAGCATGGTTGCCATCGAATGGGAGACATCGAATAGATAGCTTCATTTGGGCTAGCGTTTGTTCCGTATCTGGATCGCCACACCAGGGAGCCCGTACAAATCCTCCGTGAATTTCGGGCTTCTCGACATTTTGCGGAGTAAAGAACTCCTTCATCTCGTCAAGGCTGGTGATATCAGTATTGACATGCGAGTCACGATACGATTTGGCCTCAGAAAAGAGGGTTTTTTGGATAGTCTCCAGAATCTCTGGCACGCGCGAGACAAACTCTCTTCTATCGAAGAACTCTTTATCCTTTACTCCACGGTCTCGTCGATAACAAACGACTTTATCACTCTCGATATCTCGTGGACCTACTTCTATTCGTATCGGAACACCCTTTTTAACCCATTGCCAGGACTTTTCTCCACCTCGAAGATCTCTTTTATCAACCACCACTCGAACACGCTCGTCAGAATAGCGAAGGGAGGAAAGCTCTTTTTGAAGGCTCTCAGCAAATGCAAGAACACTTTCCCGATGCTCATCTTTTGGAATAACGGGGAGAATAACAATTTGTTGTGGAGCTAATTTTGGAGGCAAGCGTAATCCATCATCATCCCCGTGAGTCATGATCAGTCCGCCCACTAGTCTGGTGGAAACGCCCCAAGACGTAGTGTATCCAAATTGGATTTCTCCACTTTCGTCTACAAATCGAATTCCAGACGCTTTTGAAAAGTTTTGTCCAAGGTAATGTGAGGTGCCTGCCTGCAGTGCCTTCCGATCTTGCATCATACTTTCGATACAGAACGTTCTCTCAGCCCCTGGGAACCGTTCGCCTGCACTTTTCTCGCCCGTGAAGACTGGCATCGCCATTACATCCTCTGCCAACTCACGATACACCTCTAACATGTTCATCGTCTCTTCCATCGCTTCTGCCTCTGAAGCGTGTACGGTATGCCCTTCCTGCCAGAGAAATTCTGAAGTTCTCAGAAACAACCTTGTCCGCATCTCCCAGCGCATCACATTCGCCCACTGATTGATCAACAAGGGAAGGTCTCTATACGACTGAACCCATTTGGCGAAGGTTTCTCCGATAATCGTCTCCGATGTTGGTCGAATGACGAATGGTTCATCAAGCTCACCTGCTGGGATGAGCTTTCCATCTCTTTCTTCTAATCGGTGATGAGTAACGACCGCACACTCCTTTGCAAATCCTTCGACATGCTCAGCCTCTCGCTCAAGAAAGCTTAGCGGAATAAGAAGTGGAAAGTATGCATTTTCATGGCCTGTAGCCTTGATTCGATCATCGAGCTCTCTTTGAATTCGTTCCCAGATTCCGTATCCCCAAGGCTTAATGACCATACATCCACGGACCGGTGAGTTCTCAGCTAAATCAGCAGCTCGGACTATTTGTTGGTACCACTCAGGGTAATCTTCTCCCCTCCGCGGAGAGATTGCATTCTTCTCGCTTTTCGTCATAACACTCTGTAGAGCTCCAAGTACATCATGGTAGTGAACAATAGTATGGACGCTTGCTCAATATTTCTCAATACTTACTCTTTTTAGAACTCGCCCTTTGTTGAATGCGCCGCTATAATAACGGTAATAAGGGTTGAATCCAAAGGAGATGGTATTCACTGAGTGTCGCCGTCCAAAGGCACTCTCGCTAATTCCTAAGCGGGCATAGCAGGAGTTATCAGAAATGGAACCATTCTTGTTGTTGAGGGCTGTATCGGGGGAATAGAAAATAGGCATGAGATACACTGGAGCAAAACTACTGGAGCAACTCCGCGCGTTCACGAGACAGAGTAGCGTTTGCGGCCTTTCAAACGATGAAGTTGAATATTTTTTCTCGCGTGACCCCCTATTACGACAGGCTATTGAGCAAGCAATCGATAATATTCAATTCATCGATCTGGAGTTTCCTGGACTGAAAGAACTCACCGAAGATGCGCTTCAACAATCTTTGGGAGAAGACTTCTTAAATTTCTATCCTCCCGCAACTTCAAGCCCATACGTTCCGCTTGCTGCACGCGGGCCTTGGATAGTTACCGCTGGTGGAGCCGTTGTCTATGAAGCTGGTGGGTATGGAATGCTCGGGCATGGCCATGATCCAGACTGCATAAGAGAAGCAATGGCAACTCGTCAAACAATGGCGAATATCATGACGCCCTCTTTTTCTCAGCATCGCACCGGCAAACAGTTAAAGGCCTTGATTGGTCACAAACACTCAACGCAGCAGTGTCCATTCTCTAAATTTATCTTTATGAACAGCGGTTCCGAGGCGATGGGAGTCGCTCTGAGAATCTCCGATGCACATGCGAAGAAAGCCACAGATACTAGGGGACAGCATAGAGGGAAACGTGTCCGAATAATGAGTTTTCGAGGCTCATTCCATGGCCGCACTTACCGCGCTGCACGAATCTCAGGTTCAACCAGTAATAAATATGAGGCTGCGTTGGCGTCCTTCTCAGATCATTCAGACTGGATTGAAGTCCCCGTAAACGATGTGAGTCGATTTCACGAACTTTTTGACAATCTCGTTCGAGAAGAATGCTTCATCGAATCCCTGGTCCTTGAACCTGTCATGGGGGAAGGGAATCCAGGCTATCCGCTCTCCCGCGAATTTTATGATGCTGCGAGAGCACGGACGAAAGAACACGGATCGTTCCTCATCATCGACTCAATCCAAGCTGGTCTAAGGGCTCATGGAGTCTTAAGTGTTATTGACTATCCAGAGTTTGAAACCTGCGAACCGCCTGATATGGAGGTGTACTCTAAGGCTCTCAATGGCGGGCAATATCCACTTTCCGTTTTGGCAATGCAACAGTGGGCTGCTGACGAATATGCGTTAGGCACGTATGGAAATACAATGACGGCAGCTCCTCGCGCACTTGATGTTGCTTCTCAAGTCTTAAAGGCATGCTCCCCATCTTTGGAAAAGAATATCTGCTCGAAAGGGAAAGAGTTTCTTACAAAGCTGCAAGCACTTCAGCAAGAGCTTCCCGACTTAATTCTAAAAGTTCAGGGCACAGGACTCCTCTTGTCAGCAGAACTCTCGCCAGAGATTCTTGTCGTTGGAAATGATGGGGCTGAGCAACGGCTGAGAAGAACAGGAGTAAATGTCATCCATGGAGGAAAGAACTCCCTCCGTTATACGCCCTGGTTTTTAATCTCCTCAGATGAGATTGACCTCGTAATCAGAAAATCTCGAGAAACGATTTTAAGTCTTGTCAGTAAGTAGAGAGGGAAGATTCTTTATAAGATTCGGATTAGTCCGTCCGTCTTTCTAATTCCTGCCTGATTCTTCGAAGCGTAACTTTGCTAAAATGATGTTCTGCACCCTCCACATCATGTTCGGCTATCTCTCTTGGCACTCCTAATGATACAAAAAAATCAACTAGCATCTCATGACGAGCTTTGGATGCGATAGCGAGCTTTCTTCCTTTGGCCGTAAGTTCTACTGGCTTTTGACGTGCCGTTTTCAGATATCCAAGTGCCTGCAATCGCTTAATCGTCCGAAGTGCCGTAACGTGGGAGATGCCGAGGTGCTCTGCTATTGTGCCGGTACGGGCCTCACCAATCCGTTGTTCAAGTTCGTATACGAGCTCAGTATAATCTTCCGCGGCCTCAAGATTGTGTTGCTCTCGCTTCGTCTCGAAGTGGCTTGCCCGAAAACTCAAACTCTTCGCATCTGAGGAATCTCTGGGCTCACGCCGCTTTTTACTATCTTTGTTCGGTTTTCTCCTCATCTTCTCTCTTCCACCATAAAAGCACCCAGATAAAACCTTGATTTGTCCTCTCGAGACCTTGACATGTAGCATATGCTACACTGATAATAGTAAGGTACGCAAAGAAAAACGAATATGAATACTTATGGGTCTAGGAAGCTTCTGTGCTCCAACTGGAATGCAAACTGCACAGCGGACCCTACGCGCTTTGACGCTTCCTTCAAGCATCATGCTCTCATCACCCTCCGAATAACTACAGCTCTTGTTCTTTGCATTCTGCTCTCGCCCTCCACCTCATATTCAGATACCAGAACACCAATCATTGTTACTACCACCGGCATGTTAGGAGACACGATAAGAAATCTCGTTCAAGAGCATGCGCACGTTCAACATCTGATGCGTTCTGGAGTTGACCCTCATATGTACAAGCCAACGAGGGACAACATCGCATCTTTATTAAAAGCAGATCTTATCTTTCTCAACGGCCTGAAACTTGAAGGTCGTTTTGCACATGCCTTAGAGCGAATTCAAAAAGTAAAGCAGAATGTGATTGCTGTTGGAGATTTGCTCAATCCCCTCCTTCTTCACGCACCGGAGGAATATACAAAAGCTTATGACCCGCATATATGGATGGATCCCATCCTCTGGAAAGAAGTAACAAGAATCATTTCGGATTCACTGATTACGCATTTCCCAAACATGGAGTCCGTCATTCGCAAAAACACGAATGATTATCTCTCTCAACTTGATGAACTCAACGCATTTGCTTCAGAGTCAATTCGCTTAATTCCTGAGCGCAAAAGAGTGCTTGTGACCGCTCATGATGCATTTCACTATTTTGGGATTCGCTACCGCGTTCGTGTAATTGGCATTCAAGGAATAAGCACTGAATCTGAGGCAGGGATTCGCGATATTAAGGGAATAGTCAGCCAACTGATTGAACGTGAAGTGCCAGCCGTATTCATTGAAAGTACTGTTTCCGACCGCAATGTAAGAGCAATCAGAGAGGGAAGCGAGGCACAAGGACATACCGTACAACTCGGAGGCACGCTTTTCTCTGATGCGATGGGTGAAGAAGGAACCCCAGAAGGGACTTACATAGGAATGATAAAACACAACATTACTACTTTCGTAACTGCTATGCGAAAAGAGCCCAATCAGTCACACAAGGAGGATCTCTCGTGAGTGGAAAGAAACAAATCGGAAGAACTCAAACTCTTGAGGCTATGCCCGAGCATAGCGCAGCAAATCCTCTCTCCGTGCATTCCATGACCGTTGCATACGACCAAAGACCCGTCCTATGGGATATGGAGTTTGATTGCCCTACCGGAAAACTCACTGCGATTGTCGGACCCAACGGGGCAGGCAAATCGACTCTGATCAAGGCCTGCCTAGAACTGATCCCCCGTGCGACGGGAATTGTTGAGTTTTGGGGCAAAGCATATCACGAGGTACAGCATCGCATCGGATATATCCCTCAGAGAGAATCCGTAGATTGGAATTTCCCTATATCGGCGCTTGAAGTTGTCTGTATGGGGCGGTACCGAAAAATTGGTTGGCTAAAAAGAGTGAAAAAAGCAGATCAAGAGGCTGCTCGGCACTACCTCCATCAAGTCGGTCTTTCTGACTTTGCCTCTCGGCAAATTAATCAACTTTCCGGCGGCCAACAACAACGAGTCTTTCTGGCAAGAGCGCTTGCTCAGGAAGCAGAGTTATACTTCATGGACGAACCATTCGCAGGTGTTGATGCAACAACGGAAAAAGCAATTATCGAAATTCTTCACACACTGCGAAAAAGTGGTAAATCTGTCATTGCGGTACACCATGATCTTTCAACGGTCAAAGAATACTTCCAGCATGTACTCATGCTTAATACTCGTATCATTGCTCATGGCGCAGTTGAGAATGTTTTCAATGAGTCCAACCTCAGAAAAACATTTGGTGGAAAACTATCTCTCCTCGATGAAGTGGGTGAGGCGCTTGCCAGAGCGACCAGAGGAGAAAAGCTTCCCGAGTAGTGGGGCGCGTTAAGTAAGAGCTATGGCAACACCCCTCTCCACAGCACATTTCAGTGAATCCGCCCTTTGGAGCGAATGGATCAGTATCGTATCATTTCAGAGTGGCTTAAATGCGAATCTGGTCCTGCTCGGCACCTCGGTACTGGGAATCGCTGCAGGGGTCGTTGGAACGATGAGCATCCTCCGAAAACGAGCACTCATGGCAGATGCGATTGCTCACTGCACACTTCCAGGCCTAGCTCTTGCATTCCTCCTTGGAACGACAATCGGAGTCAATGGGAAGCACCTGCCCTCACTTCTTGTGGGAGCAAGTTTTACAGGGATATTAGGTGTAGGACTTGTGCAGTGGATCGTTCGCTCTTCTCGTCTCCATGAAGACACTGCTATCGGTGTTGTACTCAGCTCTTTTTTTGGGCTGGGCATTGTCCTGATTAGCGTAATTCAAGTGCTCGGGACTGGCGACGAGGGCGGTCTTAGCCACTTTATTTTTGGACAAACTGCTTCGTTAAATTATGATGATGCACGTCTCTTACTGTTGATTGCCTGCCTTGTCACCATTGGAGCTCTTATTCCACTCAAAGAGATAAGACTTATTTGCTTTGATGAAGATTTTGCGCGCTCTGATGGCTGGCCAGTACACCTTCTTGATTTATATCTTATGACACTCCTCGTGGTCGTAGCAGTGGCAGGGCTACACGTTGTGGGAGTACTCCTCATTGTGTCACTTCTCATAATTCCTCCTGCAGCAGCACGTTTCTGGACCGATCGGCTAACTACCATGACCCTGCTCAGCGCAATAATTGGTGGTGCAAGCGGTTTTTTCGGCTCAGGACTCTCCGCCCTTCTTCCTCGTCTCCCGGCAGGGGCTGTGATTACCCTTACAGCGGGAGTATTCTTCTTCTGTAGCCTACTCTTCGCACCTCAGCGAGGTCTTATCGCATCAGGATTCAGACAACTTCGGTTACGGTTACGAGTATTGCGGGATCACGTTCTGAGAGAGGTTATTGGCTGTCTTGCAGAAAAGAACACTCCCTTCGATTCTTCACCACTCCCACTCATACGCTATAGCGAGCTAAGCATAGCTCAAAACTGGTCTCTCAGTCTTCGCATCATTCATTCACTCCTGTTTTGTCTTCGAGGGCTTGCATACTTTTCTTCTCAGGGCATACAACTCACTACGAAAGGATACCGCATAGGACAGATGCGAGAAAAAAGTCATCACTTATGGGAGGCCTATCTCTCCTCCGTCCAGGAGGAGCTTCCTCCTTCTCATCTCGATCTCTCTGCTGATTATGTCGAGCACTTCATATCTTCAGATATTCTTGAAAAACTAGAAAAGAGATCTCAAGGTGCAGGCCAAGACCCCATTGATGAGAATGAGCAGGGGCAAGAATTATGACTTCCTGGGAATTCATCGCTATTGACCTTCCTCCACTCCTTACTGCGATCCTATCCTCAAGCGCATGTGGACTTCTTGGGAATTATCTGATCTTACGGCGACAAAGTCTCATGGGAGATGCGATTGCTCACTCTGTTCTTCCAGGAATTGTTATTGCTTTTCTTCTTTCCTCTCATCGAAGCAGCCTATCAGTATTTTTGGGAGCAGCTATTGCGGGTGTCGTAAGCGCACTTTGCATCGAATTCCTCCGTCGGAATCGCTTTGTTGAAACAAGTGCAACAATTGGGATCGTCTTCCCACTTTTTTTCGCCTTGGGCGTATTACTAATAGAGCAAGCGGCTGCACGACATGTGGATCTCGATGCTGATTGCTTACTCTACGGGCAACTTGAAAGCATATTCTGGCTTCCACCATCCGATATCACCACATTGCTAACGGCATCATCTCTTCAATTGCTTCCAGAGGAGCTGATAACTTCAGCGCTCTGCTTTCTTTCGGTTCTCTTCATCATCCTCCTATTCAAGAAAGAGCTAACTCTCTCCTCCTTTGATCCAACACTTGCGACTTCAATGGGATTTTCAAGCAACATGCTTAACAACCTGCTGATGCTTGTGCTGGCGGTTGCCGTGGTGGCTTCCTTTAAAGCGGTCGGTTCTATTCTTGTTATTGCGATGATTATTTCTCCGGCTGCATGTGCGCGACTGTTCACCGATAGGTTGAATATGCAACTCATGCTCAGCGTTCTGTTTGCAATACTCATGAGCGTAGGAGGATATTGTGTAGCAGTATTTCTGCCTCTCATTCTTGGGAGCTCCTCCTCATTGAATGCTGCTGGGATGATTGCTGCACTGGGAGGCATCCTCCTGATCGGCTCAATTTGCTTCTCACCTCGCTATGGGACTATAGGGCGTCGTTATAGAAAAAATGTGCTGCAAAATAGAATCCTACAAGAAGATATTCTCGCCGCGCTATTCCGTTTAGAGGAAGACGCTAGCAAAGAAACTCGTCTCTTCTCACAAGCAGCCGTCCAAGAGATTCTTAAAAAGTCATCTGCTACATCCGATACTGCGGACTATAGAAAGCGAGAACGGCGCACCGTCAAGAGACTTGTTGATAACAATTTTCTTGTCAGGAAGGGAGCGCTTGTCGGGCTCACAGCAGATGGTCGAAATGAAGCGCGAAAACTGATCAGAACTCATCGATTACTCGAGAGCTACCTTGTTGAAGAAGCCGGAGTTGAGCCGGATCATGTCCATGAAACTGCTGAAGCTCTTGAACACTTTACCTCGGAATCACAAGACCACGCTCTCGCTCGTGCAACGCCTGAGCCCAGGAATGACCCTCATGGGAAACGTATTCCTCTCTCTCCTTCAAAAATAGCATCCAGAGAGATTGATAAAAGTTAACATTCGTACCCTTTCGCCAAGAAATTATTGTGCTGAGATGCCAAAATTGATAGTTCTCTTGTTAAGGATCGTCTCTCCTCCTGGGGTCACAAAAAGCGATGCTCTCAGGTTTTGTCTCCTGAGATTCATTGTCTCGAAAATCTCGTAGGTTGTCGTAGGTCGGGTTGTCGTAGGTCGGGTTGTCGTAGGTCGGGTTGTCGTAGGTCGGGTTATCGTAGGTCGGGTTATCGTAGGTCGGTTATCGGAAATAGGTTGTCTGAGTGGGATACCGGAGGGAGAAACCATGAAGGGAGTTGCTATACGAGTGGCTGTCGACGGCAGCAGCTGCGCTCTCCGAAATATGCTATTTCCCCCTCGTCTATCAGAGCAAGGAGTATGATAGTAAGGAGCCGCCGTCGAAAGGAACCATTGGTGGAACCAAGGAACCATTAGGGCAAGAGGGCTGTAATACTCTAGGCACGTGTCACTACAGGCATGTAGCACGAGGAAAAAGAATAGCTCATGAAGATAAAGAACATGAAGTTAAGGATACTGTTAATATGAATTGGAATAGGCGGCAGAATGGAAACGGACCTGAAAGATCTTTTGAGGAATACCTGCAAGATATCATTGACCGACCGAGTGCACTGCTCTTTGTTATCCTCGCTATTGTAATCGGCTCGGGTATTTTCTCCTCTTACTACATGGTCCGACCCCAAGAGAAGGGGGTAGTAACTCGCTTTGGTGAATTCATTCGGATTGCTGATGAAGGTCTGCACTTCAAGCTGCCATTTGGTGTGGATCGGGTTGTCCTTGTTCCGACGAAAGTTCAAGAAGAAGCTTTTGGGTTTACCCCGACGGGACGAGAGCTCGGGTTGGATAGGAGAACGACAGGCTCTCGCTCAAGAGATAATATTTTCCTGCGTTCCTCACGAACGAGCGGGAAACGGAATGTCGACGAAGAGTCGCTCATGCTTACTGGAGATCTGAACGTAGCCGACGTTGAGTGGGTCGTACAATATCGTGTTATTAATCCCAAAGACTTCCTTTTCAACGTTGCGGACCCAGTAAAGAACATTCGTGACCTCACTCAGACCACTATGCGTAAGGTCGTTGGCGATAGGTCTATTAACGATATTCTCACTACGGGTCGAGGAGAAATACAGTCGGCCGTACAGGTTGATATGCAAAAAGTTATTGATGAGACCTACAAAATGGGAATCTCTATAGAGGAAGTAATTCTTCAGGACGTGGCTCCCCCAGAGCCCGTACAACCGTCTTTCAACCAGGTCAATTCGGCACTTCAAGAGCAAAAGCAAGAGATAAACAAAGCTCTCGAGGATCAGAACAGCAAAATCCCTGCAGCGCATGGTGAAGCAAACCGAAGAATTTCTGAAGCACGCGGTTACCGAGAGGCAGTTGTGAATCGCGCCATCGGTGATGCTTCCCGATTCGAGCAAATCTTAGAAGAATATGAAAAAGCTCCGGCAGTAACGCGAACACGTATTTATCTTGAACTTGTACAAGACATGTTTAAAAAGGTCCGTAATTTCACCGTGGTCGACCCTGCGATAAAGGGACTGCTTCCTATTTTTTCATCACCTCAGGACAGTGGAAGAATCGGGGGGACATCCCAAGGAAGAGCCTCTCTATCTCCATCTTCAATGGGGGCACCATTAAATCAGGGAAATGAAGGTAAATCAGGTAAATGAAGGACGCTCTCCAACAGCACAGACACGTTAAAAGGCACTTGAAGAATTAGTCTCTGGACCAAGAAGGAAGAAACATCATGATACAAAGATTCGGACCACTTTTCGCGCTGCTCGTACTTATAGTCGGCGGCCTTATATACAGCTGCTTTTTCATCGTTCCAGAAGGAAAGCAGGCTGTAGTTCTACAATTCCAACGGATCATTGAGCCTGCGAAGAAAGACGCAGGACTCTTCTTCAAATTGCCGTGGCGACGCGTTGAGCTTTTCGAGAAGCGCATCATCAACTGGGACGGAAGGCCGAAAGAGGTTACCACGAAAGAAAAGAACAATATTATTGTCGATACGACAGCACGGTTTCGAATAGCCGATCCGATACTCCTCCGAAGAACCTTTTCTGATATGGATGAAGTGAACGGACGTCTGGGTAAGGTCATCATTGGTGCAACTAACAAAGTAATTGCCGAAAATGACCTGGTTGAGACCGTCCGCAACACCAATGATATCATTGAACGGTTTGCGCAAGACAAAGCTGACTCCCAAAAAGCTCTGTCCCAAGATAATAGTGAGCTTTCAGGTGATGCGCTTGCAGCCCAAGAGGCACTTGAGCAAATTGCAGATGAAGAAATATCCGGGGATCTTGAGCAAATTGCGCTCGGAAGAGAAGCTCTTACCCAGCGAATAATTGACCAAACACAAGAGGATCTTAAAAAATATGGAATTGACCTGGTTGATATCCAATTAAAGCGTGTTGCTCTTGAAAAATCAGTAGAAGAAAACGTCTTTACGCGAATGATTACTGAACGAAATAGAATTGTAGCAAAAATCCGCTCGGTTGGAAGTGGTCGACGTGAGGAGATTCGTGGGGAGACCGACGAACAGTTGCAGTCCATTCAATCCGAGGCGTATCGGGAGGTTCAGTCTATAAAAGGGGAAGCAGAGGCAAAAGCTATAAAGATTTATGCTGATGCCATCTCGAAGAATGAAAAGTTCTATGACTTTTATCGAACTGTTGAAGCATACCGCGAAGGGCTCGGTAATGATTCAACGCTCATTCTCTCATCGGATGCGGACTTCATGCAGCTTTTGAAAGATGGGCCGGAGGACTTCTTCCGAAAAAAGTGAGATTTCAACCAGAGAATGCTCTTGATATCGGAGGTCTGTGCTAGATCGAAACGCATCGTATAATGGGGATTCTGAGGGTGAGATAGCGCTACTCAACAAGCAATTTAGCAGAGAGTGCCCTGCCCTCTCTTTTCAAAAAGGCGTTGATGGCCTAACAAAGCTGTGCATTCGCAATGAAGCTCTTGGCGCATTTGAAATGTTCTTAAAGGGTGCCCACATCACCTCCTGGAGACCACGTGGGAAAAATGAGGTATTCTATCTCAGTCGGAAGAGTCGATTTGAAGCCGACAGCATTCGCGGTGGCGTACCGATAATCTTCCCAAAGTTTGGTGGACGAGAGCTAACACAAAGTCCCCCGCTCGATTCTATGCTTGCTCATGGTTTTGCAAGACACTTGCCTTGGACGGTGATTGAGGCTTCTGTCAGGAAAGATAACAGCGCGAAGATTATTCTCGAACTCTCTGAAGAGAAAATAACAACTGGCTGTTGGCCGGATCAAAAGTTTGCCCTTCGTTTACATATCACACTCTTAGAGCAAGCGCTGCACTGCGAGCTGTCTGTGCTGAATACTGGTGCCTCCGATCTGATTTTTCGAGGAGGATTTCATCCATACTTTCATATCGGAGATATCTCTTCCGCTGAAATTACTGGGTTTCATAACTTACAATACGAAGATGCATTTCATAACTTCACTATCAAGTCAGAGCATGAGGCGATCTTGCGGCTTGGGGAACCAATGAATAGAGTATACTTGGGGGCTCCACACACCTTTCACATAAGAGATACTTTAGAAAATATTTCATTAAAAATATCAAAGAAGAACTTTCCAGAGGTTGTACTCTGGAGTCCCGAACCCAATTATTGCTTGGAGAAAGCGGACATGGAGGCCGTCGACTATCGCACGTTTGTCTGTCTTGAACCAGCGATTGCTGCATCAGTTGTATCGCTTACACCCCATACTGAATGGTCAGGGAAGATGGAGATTGAAGTGCTCTAACGGAGATAGATAAAGAGCCCTCCCTATAATCGCAATAATTGCTCGGATGCTACTTCTAGACAGCAGCTGAGATGTTTATCGTCAGAGTTCCAGTGTACGTTCCTGAGTTACTACCAAGAATATCATCAACAGAGATTGATACCTGAAAATTCCCCGTTGATGAAAGTCCGGTAAGGCAGGATGAAGAACTCGTATTAGCACCACTCAGGTTACTTGGATACGTAACCCCTGCAGTGAGATCAAAGTTGCCACTCGTTCCTGACTGAGCATTCCATTTCACAACGTAAGAGAGAAGAGCAGAATCATCCCCAGACTTCGAAAGAGTGAATGCTGAAGCTGTTCCATTACCAGACGCCGTAATCCGATATTCACCACTGGATTCATTCGTATAAACACATACATCATCATCCAGAGTAATCTTCGATGCTCCAGTTTGAGTAAAATTACCGAAGTTCAGATCGCTGATATCACTGATTCGAAATAAGACTGGAATAGTGATATCAACATCTAACGACGCAGAAGAGGATGAAGTTCCAGGGCCGGAAGGATTTGAAAGGGAATAGAGCCAGATTGGATGAAAAAGGGCATAAACAGCCGCCATACCCCACAGCATAGCTAGCAGCACTAAACGCACCGTTCTTCGTCGCGGTTTGATCTGGTGGAAATAGTCCCTCTCCATAGAGATTTAGATGCGCTCACACGAGGAAAAGTCATAATTTTAGCAGGTTATCCTGCTAAAATTATGTAATCACTAAACATTCTTGAAGATTTTGTCTTCCTCCCAAAGGAGCGAGGAAGACATTGGGAGTGAAAGGAGTAAACCGAACTAAGCCCAAACGAAAACGTGGCTTACACTTGGCTTTTGTTGTGATAGTTGCAAGCTCTAACTAACGGACACAGAATCTCTCTCCAGATCAAAAGTGCTATCCTCTTGCTCGAAACAGGTGAAATGGAAAAAGCTCCCTTGAGTCAGTATCTTTTCAGACACGCAACTCAAGAGAGCTTTGGGTAATATGACTGGCGGTGTTGTTAATTTCCTCGTACTCGTACCTGTCCCCTTAGGACCGTTTCCGGTACTACACTACCAATCAAGTTCCAGGTAACAGGGTGATGGTTAGAGTTCCTGTATACGTTCCTGCCAGTACATCGAGTATATCTTCGCGGTCAAAATCTACTGAGAAGTTAGCGTTCGTACCACTTTCAGTACTACACTGCCAATCTCGAGAAGCTGATGTTTGGTTGGAGCCAGTAGATGCCTCGATTCCCCCCTCTGTTCCTACTTGAGTACGTCCTGTAGTTCCAGTAGCATCGTTCCAATAGACTTTATAAGGAATGTGCTGGTCGTTTGAACTGTTGGAAATTGCAAAAATATTTCCTGACGAGTTATTACCAGTGTTTACGGCAGTAGTTGTAGCCGTCGAACTTCCTGCCATCTGAATGTTGTAGTTTGCACTCGTTGCGTGGTTCGTATACACACAGACATCATCGTTCATTGATAATGCGGGTGAGCTTGTATTGTCTACGTAATTAGAATGTGTTAAATCATTAATCGCTGATATGCGATACAAGACGGGAATACCAACACTGAGGTCTGAAGTTCCTGTCGATGAAGATTCAGTCGCAGTTGAAGGGTTGGTTGCGGCAAGCGCCGTTCCATTCATGAAAAGTACCATTCCTAGTACTAAAGTTATTTTCCGTACAGCTTCCATTCTCTAAGGGCTCCTAGCCAGTTTGTTAATGAGGAAACGTCCCTTCGCTTCCTCATGAAGGTCTATACCCCAACCTTCAAGGTAAGGGATCGGAGCAGCTGAATGAACTCTTTACGAATGGTAGCGAACCAACCTCGAGAGGTGCTTGAGGCGACATAAGGTAATGATTTAACTATGCTTATCGAGTAGCCACCACAATGAAAAGCACGTTTTTTAGGTAAACCTGCGAAGAACGCGAGTGCTTCTCCGTAGAGAGAATATTTCTGAAATTACTAGTCATAACTACGAAGTTTCTCCATTTTTTCAGAGTGATAAAGATGACTAGAAAATACTACTTACAAATGACATCTCCGAGGTCAGTAAAGAAGTCTTCTTCTTGATATGAGGGCATCTCAGGTATGCAGGTTTTTCCATTGACTTCTACACTCAATTCTTCATCACCAGCCAGCTCAGCCTGAAAGTACCCCTCAGAATCAGTAGCAACATATTCACGAGTCCCTTTTAGCCTCTGAAGCGCAATAGGGTTCCCATCCTCATCAACGAGCCGCCCGAGTATAATCGTTATCTTCACCATTTCCCAGGTTTTCTCGATGACATTACCCGGATAAAAGGTAAGCCTATAGGAAGTGGTATCATAATCGATCAATTCATTTGGATTTGTTGGTCTGATTGAAACTTTATAAATTTGAAAGGGTGGTACACTAATTGCCGAGCGCTTACCACTCGTAATCGTATCATACCTCTGATTATTCAAAAGAAGCTCAAATTTCCTTCCTGGAATGTTCCCCTTTAAATTAGCAATGAACACCGCCTCTTGAGCCATTGGATAGGAGAGTGCCGCTGTCCCACCATTACCAACAATAACAGCAGTTTCGGCATTAATACCGAAAGAGCTACTCCCTGCACTTCCACCCTGCTGATTTCGGATAAATCCTCGTCCGTACAAGTAATCTCCACCGTAATCGGCTGTCAGCTGATGGGAATATACCATTCCATTTCCGTCTTCACCGAGATTCCCATTCCGCTTACGCGCTTCAGAGCTAAGAGATAGCCTTGAGTCATACATGGCTCGCTTTTGTTGTACATAGTTTAATGTCAACAACCCGACGACTTCCTCCTGCTCCTCTCGATCATAATAACCGACTTGAGAATTGAAGCTCCATTCTGGCGTGAATCGGCGTCTATAACTCAGAGTCCCACTTCTCGCACCGCCTCTTTCCGTTTCAAACACTTGCGCATTGAGGCGAACGAAGTTTTTTCCATCCTCATAAACCTGCCATCCAACAGCCGGACCACGCGAGCGCCTCAGCAAGCCATTTCCAACTCGCTCCCCCTGCATTTGGTAATTAAAGCTTAGCGCCCCAATTCCCTTCCGAAGGCGGACACTATAAAAGGAGCGATCCTGAAACAAGAGTTCTCGCAAACGCTGTCTATCTGCAATGAAGTTCGTTGTTTCTTCTTCTTCTTCTGGCAACGGGGCCGGAGAAGGATTCGCTAGTCGAGACTTGTTAGAAATCTTGATGGTCTTTGCTCCACTTACGCTGAGAGTCATTGCATTTAAGAAGGTATAGGAGATATTTCCATTAATACCAGCATCTCCCCGGGTAGAGAGCGAGGAACTCCCCTGGAAAAAGGTATCACGGTAAATTCCGTTCATCTGAGCTTGAGCAACAGCTAATCGATCTGTTCCATAAATTGAACCGCCAAGATCAAAGTAATCACTCGCTCTCCACTGTACCCCACCATAAGCAACAGGCGTTTGTTCCAGTGAAAACTCCTCTCGTGTAACCCCTACTTGAAAGTCATACGAAGGACGTCCACGAATCGTTAAATAACCTGACTTCGTGAAAAATTTCCTATCTGTCGTAACATCACCATTTGTTTCGGTAATTACCACATCAACATCATAACTTCCTTGTGGGAAGCGACTGGTGTCTATCTCTTGTAATCCAAAATCAAGCAGCTGCACCGTCAACAGACGACCAGCTCGATAGAATTCAACTCGGGCACGAGATGGGACAAAGATTTGCAAAACACTCCCTCGTCCATCCTGGGGATCCAACAAAACTTTATCGGACGTTTTAGCGCGCAGACCTAAAAACTGTAAGCTATTGGTAAACGTCTGCCCCGTTGTCTCTATAAAGCCTGCTCCGAATTCGAAATCTCCGATATAGCCGTAACTTGATGCCTCAAGCAACTCATAACTTCCATCTTGCCGAGTTGCACCGGTGAAGCGTCCAAAATATCGCCCCTTGCCAATAACAGAACGGTGAGTAAACGCAGATTGAGTAGTACCACTCACCTCACGAGTTGCTGCAACACCGAGATTTTGCTGAAAAGAAAAACCACCTTCAGGAGAAGGAAGATACCCTGGTAAACCCATTGTTTCAGCAGTAAAAAACTGCGGCTCGAGTTCAATAACAAGACGGAACGTATAGATATCACAGAGAACTCTTCCAATACCCTCTATAGACCGCTCTTTTTCTATCCGCCCAAGAAGAAGGCTTCTTGCATCCTCAAGCCGCTGAGTACGAATATTTGGAAGTTGTTCAAGCGCTCCTATTGGATCATCAACTTCACACCAAGCATCGGTGTAATTAGCGAGGATGCCTCCGGTAAATGAGTCTGATGCATATAAGTCAAATAAGGTACGCTCGACACCCTCTTCTTCTCGATCATCAAAGAGCATATCGTCTTGCTCAGCCTCAGGTTTCTCATCAGTTACTTCCTGAAGTTCATTTAAGGATGGTTTCTCCTGCGCAATAAGCCCCCGCACCGAGGCCACAGAGAAAATGAATAGCATTAGACTCAATGCAATCCATTTCAGAGGAAGTTTCTTCCTGAACAACCCTAAGTACTGTGGATGTAGTGTGAGGGAATACATCGCCGGCGCTACTCCTTACCCTCAATATTCTCGAGGGGAACCTCAATACGATGTGGCTGAACATTCGTTCCAGCAACTTTCAAGAACTGAAGATATCCCTTTTCTGGCACATCAAATTGCACCTCCATCCGTGGAAACAATCTCTGACTGGCAATGGTGGTACATTTACCATCCAATGGGCAGATAGAAATACCATCGAGGAGAAAACTTTTCTTGCCACTATTTCCGATAACAGCACCCGAGTCATCATTGCGTACTGTCATCTCTGGCAGCGTATCCGTACGACTAGCGAGAACTAAAACGGTTGCTCTCCCTTGAATGGCACCTTCTGCCCACTCCTCCCGATCTAAAGCTACCTTGATATTCTCAAACCCCTCCAAGGCTGTTACCACAACATGAAACACATCCTCTGCTGCGGAGGGAGGTCCTGTGAGAACAACTCGAACCTGCCTACGCGTCCCAGGCTCCAATGAAAACATCTTCGGTGAAACCAGCATCTTACTATCAGCAACTCGCTCCTCACTTGAAAGTCCTGGATCTCGAATCCTAAAACTACCCGTAGAGAACGTCAGTGGAACTTGACTGGTGTTCGAAATAGTAACATTTGCTACCCTCCTATCCCCTCGCGAAAACTCGATCACCGGGGTATCGAGAGCAAATGGGGCTTCAACACCGGTGAGATGCTCATCCATTTCATCAGTGAGCTCAGCTACCCTCGGAATTGGAAGTTCACTGTCTATCACAGTTGTGGTTTCCATTCGATTCATCTTCTCATCCGTCGCAACGACGGATTGAGCTTTCTCAGTCTCCAAAGTAGCGACTTGAGACACCACCTCATCAGTTGACTGAGGAGCAGGAATCTCTTTCGCATCCTTCACCGCTGAACCCCGATCGCTAACCTCATCAAGAGGAGCACTCTCTGAATCGCCTCCAATGACAAGTGAGAAGCTCTTATCCCGGGGTGTTAGCGCATACTTCTTCGGAATGGTGTCGAATAAATCGAATACGATTCGGGAGGCCTTCGGCTGGATACCAAAACGGACTGCTGATACACAGGAGGAATCCTTAACCCTCACTACTCGTCCTCGAGGCAATACCACTCCCTTCAAGTCAACCACCAGTCGCTCATGATTTGCCAGTCGAAAGGAACGTGTACTTAGGGAAGCCGGATGTTGTACCTCCATGCGGCAAGACTCCCCCACACCTCTTTCAACGATTTGAACATGAATACGATCATGTGTTACCTCTATGACCTCACTATCCGTGCGTACGTCATCTTGAGCACCTGCTGCAACTGCGAGGAACATGAGAAACACAAACAAAAAACAGCTTCCTTGTTTTCGTTTTTGAATCATAACTTAACTACCCATGTTTGAAGACAGCTGTTTGAAGACAGCT
>Ga0075480_10000806_pt1 | contig 19010 bp, 16 predicted proteins | sample DEB08_DNA_7_FD_81590 | JGI IMG/M metagenome (GOLD analysis project Ga0075480, IMG submission 81590) | Aqueous microbial communities from the Delaware River and Bay under freshwater to marine salinity gradient to study organic matter... | ecosystem: Environmental > Aquatic > Marine > Coastal ... | reverse complement strand
ATCATCGCATCATCAGGAACAACGGCCCGCAAGGCTTCAACGATCGCAATGATCCCGGGGCGTTCTGCTTCAGTTTCTGCTCGCCAAAGCCCGCGTTGATGCGCCACCGATCTTGCTTGCCATTGCGACGCAGAGGCCGCCATCAAGGGCCTTAGGCTGGCCATAGCCTCTTCGGCCCGCGCAAGGATCCCCATCTCTGCGCGCTGCATATCCGCAAGACACTCCGGGTCGATATCAATCCGGTAAAGCGGGCAGCTATGCCCCAGATGCGCACGCCATAAATCCACCTCCGCCAACTCGGTCCCAATGGCGACCACGCAATCTGCTTGCGCCACAATTTGCGCTGAGCTGGGCCGGGCCAATGCCGCCCCAAAATTCAGAGGATAATCCCAAGGCACAACCCCGCGCCCCGCATAGGTCTCGAAACATGCCGCCGCGCAAGTCTCAAGCACCGCAGCAAGATCCGCGCCCGCTTTGGCAGCCCCGCCGCCGATGACAAATAGCGGTTTTGAGGCCGCAGACAGCGCCGCGGCAAGGGGGCGCAAATCCACATAACAAGCTCCCAGCCCATCAGCAAGCCCCGCCCGCCGCCGCGGCGCAGGTGCCGCCTGCCCTTCCAACTGCGCAATGGGCACTTGAATATGCTTACTGCGCGGACGATGGGTTTCAAACTCAAGCATGGCGCGGTCGATCAAATCATAGGCCGCCTCTGCGCTATTGGCCTGATAGGACCAATCGCAAACGCTCCCGGCTGCCGCCTCTTGGTCCAACATTTGATGCAACTGCCCGCGCCGGGCCGCGGTTTCATCCAAACAGCTCGACAGCACCAACATTGACACGGAATCCGAATAGGCCTGTCCCATCGCCGTCATGATATTGCACAAACCCGGTCCGGTAATGACATAAGCCACCCCCGGCTTGCCACTGGCCCGCGCATAGCCATCAGCCATAAAGCCCGCGCCCTGCTCATGGCGCGCCAAAATGTGGCGAATGCCAGCCTCTTCAATACCGCGGTACATTTCTTGATTATGCACGCCGGGAATTCCAAAAATGACGTTCACACCGCGATCTTTCAACATATGTGAAATCTGTGCCCCTAGGGGTTTCATCTCCGGCATTAATTCCTCCAGAATCTAAGTGTGAATAATGTGTAGACGGCCAGAAGCTCCAATCGTCCAAGTAACATGGTAAAGGCCAAAATCCATTTTGCGCTATCGCTTAATGTGCTGTAATTGCCCGATGGGCCAATCACCTCTCCCAAGCCAGGCCCAATATTGGCCAGAGCCGCCGCCGCGCCAGAGAAGGCTGTGAGCAAATCAAGCCCCGTCAGCGCCAATGCCATCGCCGAGACTCCAAGCGAGACGAAGAATATCACAAAGAAAGAAATCACCGAATTGATAACGTCCGTCCCCACAATCCGACCCTGATACCGCAGATTAAAGACGCCGCTCGGACTGTGAATTTTGCGCAGCTGCATGTGAATGGCTGAGACCAATAATTGATAGCGAAACACTTTGACCGAGCAAGACGTTGACCCGGCGCACCCCCCCACAAGCCCGGCATAGAAAAACACCACCAGGGCCACCGGACCCCAGGTGCTGTAATCGGCGCTGGCGTATCCCGTCCCGGTGGTGATCGACACCACATTAAAGAGCGCTTTTCGAAAGCCCAATTCACCCGAAAATTGATACCCCTGCCACAACACCAGAGTTAAGAACCCAACAGTCACCAAAAGCACGATGAAAAATACGCGCACTTGAGAATCCTGAAACAACGAGCCAGGCGCCCCGTTGATCAGCTGCACATAGCGCACGAAAGGCAGGGCCGCCAAACACATGAACACCACAGCGGCATATTCCGTTGAGGCGCCAAATTTCACAAAAGAGCTGTCATAGGTCGAAAATCCCCCCGTCGCGATGGTGGTCATTGCATGCAGCACGGCATCAAAACTGCGCATACCCGTTGCGATATAGATCACCGCACAGGCCCCCGTGAGCCCGACATAGAGCCAAGCAACTTGCGCGGCGATTTCCGTTGCGCGGGGCAAAATTTTACCGAAGGTGTCAAAGCCCTCTGATTTAAAGATTTGCATCCCGCCCACGCGCAGCTCCGGCAAAAACACCATAGCCACAACAATAATCCCAATCCCGCCCAACCATTGCAGGATCGAGCGCCAGAGCAAGAGGCCATCGGGCAGGTAATCCAAACCTGAAATCACCGTCGCACCTGTGGTGGTCAGCCCGGACATGGCTTCAAAAAACGCATCGGTGAAACTCGAGTCCGTTGCCCCCAAGGCAAAGGGCAAGGCACCAAAAATCGGCAGGGCCAGCCAAACCCCTGAGGTCAGCAAAAATGTCTGTTGTAGGGTGAGACCCCGCGCCGCCTCTCGGCGCGTCGCCAAATACATCATGCTGCCAGTCAAACAGGTGATCAGAGCAGATTCCAAAAAAACGCCCGCATGCCCATTACCTCGAGACATATCCAAGGCCATGGGAAACATCATAGTGAGCCCTAAGCAACTCACCAGCAAACCGATCACATTGAAGACGGGGCGCACATCAAACATGCGTTAAGCGATGGCGATGAATGCCCCGCAAGTCAAGCAATCAGCCAACGTGAAAGAGGTTTGCAAATGTGCTTGGATCCATACTGGTTTGCGCAAAAGTTGCACCCTCGGTCAGAACAGAAATAGCATCATGGCTGTGCAGGCTTTCTTGATGGCTGGCGATCACGCGGAAATCGCCAATGCGCGGGTCACTTTGCAATTGCTCACAAAACAGCCGAGCGGCATCTTCGACAAAAATAGGATTGGCCGCGTTTAACTCCGCAAAGGCTTGCTCATCTTCACGTTTGACCATGACCTGTGTCTCTGTTGCCACGGCCTTGCGGCACAGTTCGACCAAATCTTCAAACCAAAGGCGCGGCTGCCCCTCGGCCAATACGACTGAGATCCGCGCCACAGACCGCTGCGAATGCGGCGTGGCCAACTGCCCACGCTCACGGCGCGCGTGCTCGGACAACTCCAACGAGCACGGGCAGGTGGACGAATAGACATAATCGAGATGCACAATCTTGTGACGCTGCCCCGCGCGCTCCACAACTTCCAAAGCAATGTTGTAATATTGAAAGCCACTCAACCCGCTGCGCAGGCTTTGCACCTGCATCGGAAAAGACAGGCGCATTTGCAGCCGTGCATCAAAACTCTCTAAGTCAGCTCTGTAATCATCCAGCGTGCGCGCCATCACATCAAAGCTGAAGGTCTCCTCTGCTTGGCGATAAAATGTGCGCATAATGCGCGACATATTAATACCCTTTTTCTCTGCATCCAAAGAAACCGAGCCAGTGACTGAGGCCTCCAATACCAAAGGATCAGAGTCCCGCGTTTGAAACCGGATCGGCAAACGGAAATTGGAAATCCCCACGTGTTGGATGAATTTTTGCGCGCCGCGGATCAACGAGGTCGGGCCGTTTTGTAGATCAGGCAGGGTGCGGATGTAGTCGGCATCCGCCACAAAATCCTGCGCATAATCACGGCTCAGGTCTTGCGTTTCATCTGAACAGTCCACATTCGATGCGGCGTCATCCATGGATGGAAGGTGAATATTCACGGCAATTTCCCCTTTCAAAGGTGCGGGCCTAATCCCTGTTATTTTGGGGATCATCGGGCAGGATTTCAACTTCTTTCTATGCAATTTAGCTTGGATAGAGGAATTTCAAGCGCCCTGAACCGATTATGCCTCAACGCCCGCTGCATCCAGCGCCGCCATAAGATCCGCTTCAAGGTCCCGCGCACTCTCCAGCCCGACCGAGAACCGCAACAATCCTGACGTGATGCCCAGCAGGTCTTTTTGCGCCTGCGGCAAGCGCTGATGTGTTGTGGTCGCGGGATGGGTGATAATTGACTTCGAATCCCCTAGGTTGTTGGAAATAAGGATGATCTCCAAAGCATTCATAAACCGAAACGCGCGTTCCTTGCTGCCAACATCCAAAGCCATCACTGTCCCGCCCGCGCCCATTTGCGCCTGCGTCAGAGCAAACTGCGGATGGGTTTTCAAGCCAGGATAAATCACACGCTCGAGATCTTTCCGGTGCAGCAAAGCCTCTGCCAATGCATTGGCCGTCTCAACCTGTGCACGCACACGCAGCTCCAGAGTTTCCAAACTTTTCACCATCATCCAAGCGTTAAAGGGGCTCATCGCGCCGCCCGTATGCTTCATAAATGGCTCTATGATGCCGCGAATGACATCTTTCGTTCCCAGAATCACCCCGCCCAAGCCTCGTCCCTGCCCGTCGATGTGTTTGGTGGCAGAATAGATCACCACATCAACGCCCAATTCGATTGCCTTTGAGTAAACGGGTGTTGAAAACACATTGTCCACCACCACATAAGCGCCCACCGCATGGGCGAGCGCAGAGACCTGCGCAATATCAATCACCTCCAGGGTCGGATTGGAAATACTCTCAAAGAATACCAGCCTTGTCTGGGGCGTAATCGCCTCAGCCCAAGCCTGCATATCCAAACCATCCACCAAAGTCACCTGCACGCCAAAGCGCGCCAAAACATCTTCTAAAACGTAAAGACAAGAGCCAAACAGCGCCCGCGCCGCCACCACATGATCACCGGCTTTCGTCATTGCGGCCAAAGCCCCATGCACCGCCGCCATACCACTGGCCGTGGCAAACCCATCTTCGGCACCCTCCAAAGCGGCGATCCGCTCCTCAAACATCCGCACAGTGGGATTGCCATATCTGGCATAAATAAATTCATCCGTCCCGGCCTGCTCAAACCGCGCCTCCGCCGCCTCGGCAGAGGCATAGGCAAAGCCCTGTGTCATATAAATTGCTTCAGACATTTCAGAAAACTGCGAGCGCCGGGTGCCGGCATGCACCGCGAGTGTACGTTTATCGCGTGTCATTTGACCCTCCTTAAAGGCACAAAAAAACCCACCGGTGAAAGGCGGGGTCTCTGTCATATCCCAAACCCTTTTAGCAGCTTATTTAACGTGGCCCGCAATCCGGTAACAAATCGCCACGCGTCACAATTAATGACCCAACCCAAGAGGGTCAACACTCAAAATCGCCCATTTGCCCCTTGCGCTCAAAGCGATAGCCCGAATACTGGCCCAAAGCGGCAATAGGACAGGTGCGATGATCGATTTTTACTACTGGCCCACACCGAATGGATGGAAAATCGCAATTGCGCTTGAGGAAATGAACCTTCCCTACACCACGCAGCTGGTGAACATCGGCAAAGGTGAGCAATTCAATCCCAATTTCTTGAAAATCTCTCCCAACAACCGCATGCCTGCTATTGTAGATCATGACGGCCCCGACGGCGCTCCGCTCGCCCTCTTTGAAAGCGGCGCCATCTTGCAATACCTGGCGCGCAAGACCGGGACATTCTATGGCACAACCTATCGCGACCAGCTGGCCGTCGATCAATGGCTGATGTGGCAAATGGGTGGGCTTGGCCCCATGGCAGGGCAAAATCACCACTTCAACAAATACGCCCCGCTTATGGGTGAGGATTTGACCTACGCCAAAGACAGATACACCCAAGAAACCGCCCGGCTGTATAGGGTGCTCAACACCCAACTCGAGCAGAACGACTATGTGGCAGGTGATTTTTTCTCAATCGCCGACATGGCGATCTGGCCCTGGGCGTCCCTATGGGAGGGCCAAAAACAGACACTCGAGGATAAACCGCATATGGCCCGCTGGCTGCAAGCCTGCGCCGCGCGCCGCGGCGTTACTGCTGGCCATGGGTTGCATTTGGACCTGCGGGTGACCCGAAACCAAGCGACAAAGACAGCTTAGATCAGCTCTTCAAAGCGAAATAACCACCCTGTCCCGCGCCTTGAGCCTGCCGGAGGCAGGCGAAAGGAAAAAGATAATGCGGCGCAGCCGCACCGCGCGGTCACGCCCGGTCAGTCATCTTTTTCCAGCGCATATTTTGCCAAGAGTGGCGCTTGACTCATAAAAAAGCCAAATAACACCGCCGTTAGGCCAAAGGTTTTAAAATACACCCAAGTCTCCGTCGAAAAGAACCTCCAGATCACCTCATTGAGCAGCGCCAATCCAAAAAACACCGCCGTGAACCGGCGTGTCAGAATCATCCAGCCCTCAGCCTGCATCGGCAGCGCGTCCTGCATCACCAACCGGAGATAAGATTGCCCGCGTAGCAATCCAAATCCCAAAAGCCCTGCAAAAATAAGATAGATCAGCGTCGGTTTCATTTTTATAAATTGCGGGTCATTCAGCCAAACCGTTAACCCGCCAAAGACGGTCACCAAAAGCGCCGTCATGATCTGCATAGGAGAGATTTTCCCCGTCAGCTTCCACAAAATCGCTGTGCACAGCAAAAGCAACGGGACAAACAGCGCCGTAACCAAGATGAACCCATCATAATCAGACCCGCCGAGGCTATAGCTCGTGCCCTTCATCTTCAGATAGGCGACAAAAAAGGCCAGTACTGGACCAAACTCTAAAAGCGGCTTCACCCATTTTGGTAAATTTTCGTCAGACATAATTGGGCCTTCCTTTTATCCCGCAAATTCAACTATCACAGCGCCCAGCGCAATCAAAGCCATTAAAGCCAAACGGCGCGGCCCGACGGTCTCTTTCAAAAACAACCAGCCAATGAGAGCGGCAAAAATGGTCGAGGTCTCGCGCAGCACAGCCGCTTCGCCAACCTTATCCAATCGCGTGGCCAATAAGATCGCGCCAAAGGAGGCCATCGCCACCAATCCCCCAATCGGCGCGCGCCACATGAGGCCCTGCCGCGCCAAGGCGATGCCTTTGCGCCGTGCATGGGCAAGTGCCACAATCGGCATGCTCCAAGAATCAATCACAAAGAACCAGGCCAGAAAGGTAAACGGATCCGCCGCAGCTCGGATGCCATAGGCGTCATAGGTCGTATAAAACGCCACAAAAAACCCTGTGAAAAGCGCCAGCACCAAGGCCAGACCCAATGTCTCACGTTCCAGCGTCACCGTGCGCATATTATACACAGCCAGGCCAAAAATCCCGCACAGAAGCACAGCCACCCCCAGCCATTGCCCAACAGTGAACACTTCGCCAAACAATAAGTATGCCCCAATCACCGTAAAAAACGGCCCCGATCCGCGCACCACGGGATAAACAACCGTATAGGCGCCACGGGTGAAGGCCATGGCCTGCAAGACTTTATAAACAGTGTGGATCGCCCATGCCCCTGCCAAAATTGGCCATAAATGCGCCTCTGGCCAGGGCACCACGAACAGAGCAAAAGGCAAGGCCATCAAACCGTAGCTGGCATCCATAGCCCCGCGCATCACCCAGGGGTCAATTCTCCCCTTTTGCATCGCGGCAAAGACCGCGTGCAACACAGCGGCCAAGAGCGCCAAAAGCATAGCGACCAATCGGCCCGTGTGACTGCCTTCAATCGCAAGGACCCACTCGGTCACGCAGAGACCCCAGTCAAGGCCGCAGCAAATTCCTGAGGATCAAAAGCGTCAAGATCATCTATCTGTTCACCCACGCCAATGGCGTGAATAGGCAAGGCAAATTTATCCGCGAGAGAGACCAACACCCCGCCCTTGGCGGTGCCGTCCAATTTGGTCATCACCAGGCCCGTAACATCCGCCATTTTGCGAAAAACTTCCACTTGGTTGACCGCATTTTGCCCGGTCGTCGCATCGAGGACCAAGACCGTGTTGTGCGGTGCATCAGGATCTTTCTTGCGGATCACACGAATGATTTTGGACAATTCCTCCATCAAATCTGCCCGGTTTTGCAACCGTCCCGCCGTATCAATCATCAACAGGTCCGCGCCATCTTTTTCCGCCTGCGTCATGGCGTCAAAGGCCAGGCTTGCCGGATCGGACCCCTCAGCTGCGGTCATCACCGGCACCCCGGCCCGCTCCCCCCAAACTTGCAATTGCCCCACCGCGGCGGCGCGAAACGTATCGCCAGCCGCGATTACAACAGATTTCCCAGCCTTCTTAAACTGGCTCGCGAGCTTGCCGATCGTGGTGGTTTTCCCCGAACCGTTCACACCCACCACCAAAATCACCTGTGGTTTTTTATTATAAATCGGCAAGGGCCGGGCCACAGGTTCCATCACGCGGGCAATTTCTTCGGCCAAGGCTGATTTGATTTCCGCCGTGGAGAGTTTCCGACCAAAACGCCCTTCGGCCAAATTCGCAGTGATACGCACAGCCGTATCCACCCCCATATCCGAGGAGATCAACAGCTCTTCGAGCTGTTCAAGCATATCATCATCCAGCACGCGGCGCGGCACACGCCCGAAAACCCCAGTTTTCTGGGGCAAGGGATCCACCGGCTTTGTGTCCACCTCCAAAGGGTCAATCGCGACCTTTGGCGCGCTGACGCCTGGCTCTGCCTCTGCCTCTGCTTCTGGCGGCGCCACCTGCGCGCGCTTGTGCTCTCGCGGGCTGTCTCCTACAGGGTCGGGCGCGCGCAAAACCTCGGGCTGCGCCACCTGCGCGGCCGCATCCGTGATGGCCGGAGCCGAAGGCTCCTCCTCAGGCGCAACATCTTCTTGGACAATCGCATCCAGACCCTCTTCAAGCTTGGCAGAGGATTTAAAAAGTTTGGATTTCAACTTACCAAAAAAGGACATCAACACGCTCCATTGTTCGCCGCGGGCTTCAAAGTCGCCGCAAACGGTGACGCGAATGTAATCCTAGCCCCCGGCAATGCCAATGGCAGCCGCGCGCTAAATTTCGCTTGGGAAATATTTGATGACCGATTTGATCGGATTGGGCGCCGCTTGCCCAAGCCCGCAGATCGAAGCCTCCACCATCGCCGTGGTCAAATCCTCTAAAAGCGGCTGATCCCAGGTCTCTGCCTGCATCAATTTTACCGCCTTTTCACAGCCAACCCTGCAAGGGGTGCACTGACCACAGCTTTCGTCCTCAAAGAATCGCAACATATTCAAGGCCGCAGCCCGAGGGCTGTCCTGATCCGACAGAACCACCACAGCGGCCGACCCAATGAAGGTTCCAAGCGGCTGCAATGTGTCAAAATCTAAGGGCACGTCATGGATGGATGCAGGCAGAAGCCCTGAAGACGGGCCACCAGGTTGGTAAGCTGAGAAGATATGGCCCTCCAACATCCCGCCACAGGCGGCAATGATATCGGTAATCGTGGATCCCGCAGGCAACAGATGCACACCGGGGTTTTTCACGCGACCAGAAACCGAGTAACTGCGCAGACCTGTCCGGCCATTGTGTTCCACCGCGTTCAGGCACTCCGGCCCTTCGCGCACCACGCGCGCAACCCAGAGCAAAGTTTCAACATTATGCACCAAAGTGGGGCGATTGTGGATCCCCACCGCCGCCACAAAGGGAGGGCGATGGCGCGGCAAGCCGCGCTTGCCTTCAATGCTTTCGATCATCGCGCTTTCTTCACCGCAGATATAGGCCCCAGCCCCGCGCCGCAGATCGATATAGCCCGCAGACACGAGCCCCGCCGCTTCCAAAGCGGCAATCTCTTGGGCCAGAATGTGCAGAACCGCCGGGTATTCGTCGCGCATGTATATAAAACAGGTTTCCGCCTCGACGGCCCAAGCGGCAATCAACATGCCTTCGAGAAACAGATGCGGTGTGCGCTCGAGATAGTAGCGATCCTTGAACGTTCCAGGCTCGCCCTCATCTCCATTCACCGCCAAATAGCGCGGCCCCGCATTGCTGCGCACGAAGCCCCATTTTGTGCCGGATGGAAACCCCGCACCACCCAAACCGCGCAGACCGCTTTGCTTTATCTGCGCCTGGACCTCTTGCCAATCACCACCGGCGCGCAGCTCTTCAAGCCGCGCATAGCCACCGGCAGAACGATAGGCCGCGAGGTCTTCATAATCGGGACTCTCAGCATGGGTATGGCCGGCGGAAATTGCTGCCAAAACCTTTTCGGGCGTTGCATGATCAATGTGATGGTGACCCAACTCAAGCACCGGGGCGGTATCACAGCGCCCCATGCAGGGCGCGCGGACAACCCGCACAGATTTGGGATCTAACCCCTGCTGCAAAGCCTCTTGCAATTGAGCCGCCCCGGCCAATTCGCACGACAAGCTGTCGCAGACCCGCACGGTCAAGGCCGGCGGTGGAGTTTCCCCCTCTTTGACCACATCAAAATGCGCGTAGAACGTCGCAACCTCATAGACCTCAGCCTGGCTCAAACGCATTTCTTCGGCCAAAGCGCGCAAATGCGCCGCCGAGAGATGGCCATAAGCATCTTGAATAAGGTGTAAAAATTCGATCAGAAGATCGCGCCGACGCGGCCGTTGCCCCAGCAAGTCTTGCACCTGTGACCATGCCAAATCGTCGAGCTGACGCCCTTTTGGTCGCACCCGGCCTCTGCCCGGTCCAGATTTCCAAACACCTTTTGACGATTCGATAGACATGATCTGTTCCTCAATTCATTGTGGCTGGTTTAACCCGCAACCCGGCCCTGACATAGGTCGAAATACGACACCACTTGCAACAGATGCGTTTTCTCATGCCTCAATAGACATCACCTGACCACAATCAGAACAATTGTCCCTGTTCAGGTGGGGTCGGCTTGGCGCGGCCTGCGGGACGGGCGGCGGTACTTTGCCCCACCGCAAAGCGCCCATCGGCAAACTCGATCTCCAGAGATTTCGCGGCCTCAGCCTTCGCCACATTGGTGATCAAAGCCTGCCCAGACCGCACCACCGCATAGCCGCGGCGCAGAGTCTCACGATATCCCAAAGTCTCGCGCAACCGATCACAGGCCACCAGCTGCTCGCGGCGTCTTTGCAATTGCCGTTCAAAGGTTTGCTCCAACCGCGTTTCAAGATCATCGAGATCTTTGCGCAACCGCGCAACCCGCTCCACCAGGGGTGCTGGACGCAGACGCGATGCGCAGGCCCGTAGCATCTGCCGGGCCGAGAGCGCTGCCCGGTCCAAGCCGGCCGGTAGGCGCTGCCCCAAGGCCTGCAATTGCCGCGCCTCCTGCACCAATATCCGCCCCAATGCAGAGGGCTTAATCTGCCCCGCCGAAGCGGTCAGGCGCAGCTGTTGTTTTTGCACCAAGCTGCGCAGCCCCAATGGCAAACGCCCCTCCCAATGGTCCAAACGCTGTTGCGCCGTCTGCGTCAGGCTGTCTGGACGCGGCAAAGCGCGGGATACATCGGCCAATCTTTGTTTGCGCCGCGCCATGATATTGGCCAAGCCCTGCGCCGCCCGGGCGCCCTTAGCACGGGTTTCGGCCAAAAGGTCCAAGCGTACCGGCACCGCCAATTCAGCGGCGGCGCTGGGGGTGGGCGCGCGCATGTCAGAGACGAAATCAATCAATGTCGTATCGGTCTCATGGCCCACAGCGGAAATTAGGGGAATCTCAGAGGCCGCCGCGGCGCGTGCAACAATTTCTTCGTTGAACCCCCAAAGATCCTCAATGGAGCCCCCGCCGCGCGCCACGATCAGCAAATCTGGCCTCGGCAGAGCCCCGCCCGGGGTCATGGCATTGAACCCAGCAATCGCGCGCGCCACTTCGGCGGCGCAATTGGCCCCCTGCACCGCAACCGGCCAAACCAAAACTTTCCGCGGGAAACGGTCGCGCAGGCGGTGCAGAATATCGCGAATCACAGCGCCAGTGGGAGAGGTGACGACCCCAATCACGTCGGGCAAAAAGGGCAAAGCCTGTTTGCGTGCCGGATCAAACAACCCTTCGGCGGCCAAAGCGGTCTTTCGCTTTTCCAACATGGCCATCAATGCCCCCACCCCGGCAACAGCCACATCATCCACATTCAAGTTGTATTTGGACTGCCCGCCGAAGGAGGTCATTTTACCACTGACAACCACCTCCATCCCCTCCTCGGGGAGGACAGAGAGTTTTGACACCTGACCTTTCCAAGTGGTGCAGGCCAGAGCGTTGCGTTCATCTTTTACATCGAAATACATATGCCCCGAACGGGCCTGAACCACACGCCCCACTTCGCCCTTCACCCTTATGCGGCCAAATTCCGCCTCCAGAGTGCGTTTCACGGCACCAGAGATTTCTGAAACGGTAAATTCTGGGGCATTCTCGCCAAGACGGGGATCGTCAATAAGATCAGACATAGTGCACCTTGTGACCAGAGTTGATGCAGCTTAGAACGCGGGCAAGCAAAGGCCAAGGGGAGCGCGTGTCATGAATATCTTAATTTTAGGCAGTGGAGGCCGCGAGCATTCATTGGCCTGGGCCGTCGCGCAAAACCCAAAATGCGATCATTTGATGGTTGCCCCAGGCAATGCCGGCATCGCTAAAATTGCGGATTGTGTGGATCTGAATATTTTGGACGGCGCCGCTGTTCTCGCCTTTGTCCGCAGTCAGGCAATTGATTTTGTGATCATTGGTCCAGAAGCCCCTTTGGCTGCCGGTGTCGCCGATGTCTTGCGGGCCGCAGATGTGCTCTGCTTTGGCCCCAGTCAGGCGGCAGCGCAGCTGGAAGCCTCAAAATTCTTTACCAAATCGATCTGCGATGCCGCAGGTGCGCCCACTGCCGGATATGGCCATTTTACCGACCAGCCAAGCGCCGCGGACTATGTGCGCAAAATGGGCGCGCCGATTGTGGTCAAAGCCGATGGGCTGGCGGCGGGCAAAGGCGTCATTGTCGCCATGAGCGAGCAAGAAGCTCTTGAGGCTTTGGATGATATGTTCAGCGGCGAATTTGGCAGTGCAGGCGCAGAAGTGGTGATTGAAGAGTTTATGGAGGGCGAAGAGGCCTCATATTTCATCCTCTGTGATGGCCGTGATGTTTTGGCCATTGGCACCGCACAGGATCACAAGCGCGTGGGCGAGGGAGACACCGGCCCCAACACCGGCGGCATGGGCGCCTATAGCCCCGCGCCGGTTTTGACAGATGAGATTGCAGAGCAGGCTATGCGCGACATCATCAAACCCACCATGGCGGAAATGGCCCGTCGGGGCACGCCTTACCAAGGGGTGCTTTATGCCGGTTTGATGATTAAAGACGGCAAGGCCCGCTTGGTGGAATATAATGCTCGCTTTGGCGATCCAGAATGCCAAGTGCTGATGATGCGGCTCGGGGCTCAGGCGTTGGATCTGCTGCTGGCCTGTGCCGAAGAACGGCTGTCAGAGGTTCAGGTCAATTGGGCCGCAGACCATGCTTTGACGGTTGTCATGGCCGCCAAGGGCTATCCCGGCGCTTATAAAAAGGGCACAGTAATCTCCGGGGTGAACGCCTTGCCAGACAGCTCTTCGGCCACCTGTTTTCATGCCGGAACCGCGCAAATTGGCGCAAATCTCACCGCACAGGGCGGGCGGGTTTTGAATGTCACGGCGCGCGCTGCAAGCCTGAGCGAGGCCCGGACCATGGCCTATGACATGGTCGATCAAATCGACTGGCCCGAAGGGTTTTGCCGCCGCGATATCGGTTGGCGCGCGCTTTAAAAGCGCCTGTGGCCGCAGTTCAGAACAGTGCGGCCACTTCAGTGTCGACAGGAGTTTAGATCTGGCGTTCTGGCATCCGCACAACCAACCCATCCAAAGCGTCAGAGACGCGCAATTGGCAGGTCAAACGGGATTGGCCTGGTTTGGGTTCAAAGGCAAAATCCAGCATATCTTCTTCCATGCCATCCATTGCGGGCAGTTTCTCGACCCAAGCACTGTCAACATAGACATGACAGGTTGAGCAGGCGCAGGCGCCGCCGCAATCGGCTTCGATGCCAGGAATGTTATTGTCCCGGGCGCCCTCCATGACGGTCAGCCCATTGGCGACCTCCACCACATGTTCCGCACCACCGTGTTCAATATAAGTAATTTTAGCCATGTCTTTGTATCTCGCTAGACTGTTTCTTCTCTGAGGTAACATGTAATTCAAAAAATTCTACCCCCCATGAGGGTGGAATAATGCCACTTGCGATATTGCTCAAATGTTCTATTTTTGTTCCATGTCATTTGACTCTCCCAACACTTGGCCCAAGCCCCCCGCCGCCCTGCCCCATGCTATGCTGGAGCTGCCACCAAATGGTGCAAGGGTTACTGTGGCGGGTCTGGTCCTGGTGCGCCAAAGACCCGGCACGGCCAATGGAGTCATTTTCATCACGCTGGAGGATGAGACCGGAGTTTGCAATGTGATCGTCTGGCGCAAACTCTATGAGCAGTACCGCCGCGCCGTAATCGCTGGGCGTATGTTGTGAATCACAGGGCGCATTCAACGCGAAGGCGCTGTGTGCCATGTGATTGCTGAGCATGTGGAAGATATATCTTTCATGCTGGATGATCTCTTGCTGCCAGAGGCCAGCCGCGCCACCGAGCAGCCGTAACCGCGCTGAACCCAAAAAGGGCGGCCCTAGAGCCGCCCCTTTCCCCACCGTACCGCTGCAGTTATTGCTGTACAGTGAGGGCCAAAAACCGGGGATCGCCGCCGCGGCGCACGAGCAGAAGCATCGTTTTACGGCCGCTCTCAATGGTCGCGCTCACTTGCTCTTCAAACTCAGCAAGTGAGGTGACCTTCTCTTGGCCGGCCTCCACGATCACATCCCCTGATTTCAAACCTTTTTCAAAGGCCTCGGAGGTTTCCACAACATCCACAACGACAACGCCTTCCAATCCAACGGCAAGGTCCAAACCCTCACGAATTTCATCGGTCAGGTTGGACAGGGTGATCCCAAGGTCCTCATAGTCTTTAGGCGCATCTTCATTGACCGCTGGCTCATCTGCGCGGGCCAGTTTTTCGTCGTCGCGCAGGCCAAGGGTGACGCTCAATGTCACCTGCGCACCATCGCGCACCACAACCACATCAACCGCCTTGCCAACTTCTGTGTTGCCGACAGTTTGCACCAAATCGCGCACGTCCTCGACCTCATGACCATCAAAGATCACGATCACATCGCCCTGTAATATTCCGGCATCTTTCGAGGGGCCCTCTGGCACGCCTGTTACAACGGCCCCGGCGGCCCGGTCCAAACCGTCAATGCTTTCAGCAATGTCTTCATCAACATCTTGGATCCGCACGCCCAGCCAGCCCCGGCGAATTTCGCCGTATTCCGTCAATTGATCAACGACCCGGCTGACCACATTGGAGGCCATAGAAAAGCCAATGCCGATAGAGCCGCCATTGGGCGACAAAATCGCGGTGTTCACACCGACAACTTCACCATCCAGATTGAATAAAGGCCCGCCAGAATTGCCCCGGTTAATTGCGGCATCCGTTTGAATATAGTCGTCATAAATCCCAGACAATGCCCGGTTTCGGGCCGAAACGATTCCCGCGGAGACCGAGAACCCCTGTCCCAAAGGATTGCCCATCGCCACCACCCAATCGCCCACGCGGGCTGTGTCACTGTCGCCGAAACTGACGAAAGGCAGCGGTGCATCCGACGCGACCTTCAGCACTGCGATATCCGTATTCTTATCGGTTCCGATGACCTTAGCGGCCAGTCTTTCACCGGAGAAAAATTCTACTTCAATTTCATCGGCCCCTTCGATCACGTGATTGTTGGTGACGATGAACCCATCGGCAGAGATCACAAACCCCGACCCCAAGGCAGAGGAGCGGCTGGCCCCACCATTGCCGCCACGGCGACGATCTTCGAACTCCCGAAAGAACTCTTCAAAAGGCGAGCCCTTGGGCACAATACCACGCGGCATTTGATCGGCGCGACCAGCAATCACGGTTGTGGTGGTGATATTCACCACAGAGGGGCTGATCTCATCGGCAAGATCGGCAAATGTATTTGGCATCATTTGCGCTGTGGCCTGTAGAGCTTGTAAGATCAGCAGACAAAGCGCCGCCGCAAAAACCCAAGTGGCGCGGTAAGCTGCAAAATCCTTGCGCTTAGGTAAGGCAATCGAATTCATCTTTATCTCCATTCATGCCCATCTGCATCACGCAGATTGGGCGCCTGTTGTCTTGATTAACTTAATGTAGTTCAGCAAGTTTTCAACGCAATGACCGGTCAGGCCCAGTCACTATCTCGTGAAGGCCAATTTCGGCGGAAAAACACTCATTTTGAACGCCGGGCCGCCTATAGGCTCAACGCCAATAGAATGCACCCAGCCAGACAAAGCAGAGCCCCCATTTGCCGGCGCGCAGAGATCGACATTGATTTAAGCGCTTTCAGCAGGGGCTCAAGGGCATGAGGGGCCAGTAGATAAACCAGCCCCTCAGCAATCATAACAGCCGCAAGGCCGAATACGATCTTGTCAATCACTCAGCAACACGCGGCGTTGCGGATTTCATATAGGTTAAAAATTCATGATCTGGCGGGATCACCAAAGTTGAATTTCCACCAAGTATGGAAGCCTCATAAGCCGCAAGCGAACGATAGAAGTCGAAAAACTCAGGATCTGCACCGAAGGCATTCGCCAAAATTCGGGTACGTTCCGCATCGGCTTCCCCTTCGATGATCAAAGCATCCCGCTTGGCCGCAGACAGCGTTTCCTCATGGGTCCGATCTGCCACAGCTGTGACCCTTTGCGCCGCCTCGCGGCCTCGGGCGCGTTCATCGGTCGCTTCGCGTTCCCGCTCGGCGATCATACGTTGCAACGTGGCGTCGAAGTTTTGCTCTGGCAAGTTGGTTTGACGCAGACGCACATCAACCACATCCAGCCCCAAATCCTTCGCCCGCGTTTGAGCCTCACCCCGGATCAGCTCCATCAAGCGGGACCGTTCGGGCGACAGAATGGCGTTTGACGTCACCCCATCGGCCCCGAGAACCGCCCGGATCTGACCGTCTAGAATGTCGTTGAGCTGAATGCTGGCTTCGCGCTCACCGCCCGCGCCCAAGGCCTGACGGAACTTCACAATATCCGCGATGCGGTACATGACAAAAGCATCCACCTCGAGACGACGATCATCCGCCGGCGTCACCTCGATCACCGGGGTTTCCAACGATAAAATCCGGTCATCAAAACGCACAACTTGATCCAGCCAAGGGATCTTAAAGCCCAAACCAGGATCGGTTTTGACCTGTTTGATTTGGCCGAACCGCAGCACCAGCACTTTTTCGCGCTCATCCACGATGAACAAAGACATCAACCCACCAACCGCAATCACGGCGGCTATGATCACTGCAATACGAGATCTCATAGACATTAGTTTGACCCTCCTTGTGAAGATTTGCGCAATTCATTCAACGGCAAATAAGGCACAACACCCTGGCCGCCCTCGCCATTGTCCATGATGATCTTATCGACATTGCCCAAGACTTTTTCCAAAGTCTCAATATACAATCGACGACGGGTCACCTCGGGGGCCTCTTTGTATTCGGTCAAGACAGCCGAGAATTGGCTGGCCTCGCCCAAAGCGGCATTGACGACAGAGGCGCGGTAGCCCTCTGCGGCCTCAAGCAACTGCGCCGCAGCACCACGCGCTTCGGCAAGACGTTGGTTGGCATAAGCATCCGCTTGACGCTCGCGTTGATCGCGCTCTTGCTCTGCGGCTTGCACATCGCGGAAGGCATCAATCACCGACACGCGCTTTTGCGACCCATCGGCGGCGGTCACGATCACCTGACGGCTTGGCGGATCCACTTTGTTAAAGTTGACCCGGACCACAGAAATCCCAGTCTGGCGCTCATCCAATGTTTTTTGGATCAATTGCCGCACATTCGCCTCAATCGCAGCACGATCCCGGTTCAAGATCGGCGCCAATTCCGATTGCGCAATCACTTCGCGCATTGCCGCTTCCGAAATTGCCCGGATAGATTGCTCAGGTTCCTTCAGACTAAACAAAAAATCCGAAGAATTCTTGATATTCCAAACCACCTGAAAGTCGATATCCACGATGTTTTCATCCGTGGTCAGCATCAAGCCCAGCCCGCTGTCACGGCTGTCATTGAGCCCGAGAGATTCGCTGCGGTTGGTGGTGACGTTGAACTTCTCGTAGGTCACAAAGGGCCAAGGCGCAAAATTGAGACCATTGGTCCCAATTTCATTGAATTCTCCAAGGAAGAGCTCAACGGATTGTTCCTCCGGCTTGACCGTATAAAAGGACGCGAACAGCCACATGCCAACCGCCGCAAGCCCAGCCAGGACGAAAGTGCTGCGCGGGATGCCCGCATCTGAGCCGCCAGATCCGCTGCCACCACCTGTGCCACCGCTGCCTTTTCCGCCCATCAACACGCGCAATTGCTCCTGACCCTTGCGCATCAACTCGTCAATTTCCGGGATTTGCGGCCCGTCTGGACCTCGGTCATTCCCGCCGCCATTGCCTTTGTTGCCTCGATTGCCGCCGCTTCCGCCGCCGCCCCAAGGTCCACCGTTATTATCCGCCATTCAGCTGTTTCCCTTCACAGTCATTCTGCGCTTCTGTTCTATCTGTGCTCTGCTTTGAAAATTTCAAGCGCTCCGCACAGGGGTTTTCATTGTCACAAGTTCTTCGGACACCGTCGGATGCACAGCACACACACGGTCGAAATCTTCTTTTGTTGCTCCCATTTTCACCGCTATCCCAGCCAGTTGAATCATCTCACCAGCACCATCTGCGACGATATGACAGCCCAAAATCTTACGGGTTTTTTGGCTGACAACCAATTTCATTAACACTTTGTTCGGCGCATCAATAAAGGAAATATTCATTGGGCGAAAGGCAGTTGCATAGACTTCAATCGGCTCTTGCGCACGCGCCTGCTCTTCGCTGAGGCCAATTGTGCCAAATTCCGGTTGCGTGAAGACCGCCGTTGGGATCAATTCATGATCCACAGAGGTCGGATTGCCCTTCAGGGCGGTCTCAACAAAGGCCATGCCCTCACGGATCGCCACCGGCGTCAGATTGACACGGTTGGTCACATCCCCGACCGCGTAAATGGAAGGCACCGAAGTCTGAGAAAAACCATCCACCTGCACTGCGCCCACTGAATCCAGACCAATGCCCAGCGCCTCAAGCCCCAATCCCGCGCTTTTAGGGGTGCGGCCTGTGGCGTACATCACGACATCAAAGTCATGGCGCGCGCCCTTTGTATCTGTCACGCAGTATCCCGCCCCTTGCTTTTCAATGCGGGCCACATTGGTTTGCATGTGCATCTGGACACCGCGCTCTT
>Ga0075480_10000803_pt1 | contig 19064 bp, 19 predicted proteins | sample DEB08_DNA_7_FD_81590 | JGI IMG/M metagenome (GOLD analysis project Ga0075480, IMG submission 81590) | Aqueous microbial communities from the Delaware River and Bay under freshwater to marine salinity gradient to study organic matter... | ecosystem: Environmental > Aquatic > Marine > Coastal ... | reverse complement strand
AGCTCCCTATTTCAGAATTTTTAATCCATATACACAAACAGATAAGTTTGATAAAAATCACGAATACATAAAGAAGTGGGTTCCAGAGTACAAAAGCGCTGAGTACCCAAGCCCGATAGTTGACCACAAAGAAGCAAGAGAACGAGCTCTTAGAGTCTATAAAGAAGGTATTGAAGTCTATTCTCTCTAGCTTCAAGCCAAGTTCTTATTATCCCTGATAGAAATCTTATCTAAGCCCATTAATTTGTTATTATTGTTTTTTGACAGACAAATAGACAAGGGTGTGCGTCTAGGTATTTAAAGACTTCTAAATTCAATACTGGTTCAGGGGAATAGAATGAGGAAAACCTCTCGCTTTACGTTAATGGAAACAGTTGTAGCGATTTTTATATTGATCGTAGTTATGGATTTGCTCTTTGACTTCTTTATTGGAGCTCGAAAGAACAGCCAGAAAAACGATGATGCTTTTGCTATGTCATTAGCTTTAGAAAGCACTTTAAGCCAACTTAATCCACAAAAATACAGCTTTGAAGACCTAAAGAAAGCCTTAGAAAATGAAGCTAAGGCAAACTCACTATTTAAAAGGGAAATCACCTGGAAGTTTATAAAGAAAGAGGGCGCTGTTGATCTACGGTTTTTTAGGAAAGGAACACAAATATTTTCAACGGAGCTGAAGTTACCATGAAAAAACGATATATCAGCTTAATTGAACTACTTGCCATTCTCGCTGTTACTACAGTCACAGGCTCTATGGCTTCAAAATTATTTGTCAGCTTCACCAAGGAAAATGTCTCCTTACAAAAGCACCAGCAAAACCAAAGAGATTTCAAAAATATCATCAGAACAAGTAGAGAATGGGCAATTAAAAGTGGTCCTGGTTTGGATCAGGTCGATAAAGCTATTTTTTCAGGTTCAAATGAAATCAATATGATTGATGGAAAGATATACTTCAGATGTGAGGGCAATGAACTGGTTCATAAGATTCCTAAGGACTTTAAAGTTTCATTCAGCACTGAGCTGGGACCACAAGGAGAGGGAGTTTTAGTCATTCAAGGTCAAAGAAATGAGCTCACCTACAGCTTAAAATTACCAATGGGAGAAACAAATGAAAAAAAATAAAGGCTTTGTTCTTCCAGGTACATTAATGCTTTTGGCAGTCATAATGATTTCATTGCAGGGGGCAACGATGTTCCAAATGAGCGAGATAAAGTATCAAGGGAAAATAATTAAAGACTTAAAATCCCGAATTGAAATATTTAATCAAAATGTGGGAAGATCAAAACGATGAAAAGCTTAAATGAATTTTACAAACAGTTAAGTCTTCTAGTAAATTCAAGACTTCCTCTACCGGAAGCAGTCAAACAAATGAATAAGAGTTTGAGTGCTAAAGTCTATAGGGACATATCTTCTAAGTTAGAAAATGGGACAAAATTAAGTGAGATCTTAGAAGGATATCCAAGAAAATTTCCAAAGCCGCATGTTTCTTTAATCGCAGTTGCAGAAGAGAATGATACTTTATCAGAAACTTTAGAAGAACTCTCTAAGTATTCTTATTATGAGAAGGTTATAGCAGATAAAGTCAGAGATATTATGCTTTATCCTGTAATAGTAGTGGTTATTTCATTTGGTTTACTAGGCCTACTAGGGAAATATATGATTTATCCGATGACACAACAGTTTTTCGATAGTCAAAATTATTTTTCTTATGCAGAACCAGGTATCTTTTTAAAATTAGCCCATTTCGTTGGAAGAATCACTCATAATCATACTGTTGAATATTGGATATTTTGTTTAACCGTTTCTTTTCTACTTATTTTTGCACTTTTTAGTACTTCAAAGTCTTTCAGAATTCATTCTCTATGGATGAAAGTTAGTTCCTTATGGACTGACTTAAACTCTTTATTGCAATCAACTAAACTAAGTAGTTTTTTGGCCCTTCAATTTAAAAATAAAAACTCTATTCATGATACATGTTTTTCATCTCAAACATTTGTATCAGGTAAACTTCAAAGAGAACTGGTGGAAAGTACAGAAGATTTAAGAAATGGAGTAGATATGATCGATGTCTTCAGAACGTGTTCATATTTAGATCCATTGATAATCAATACTTTGCAAAACTGCCCTGAGAAGGAGTTAGCAGGTGAGATGAGTGCTTTATCTAACCATTTTTATGAAAGAGTGTTTTTAACTTCAGAAAGGTTAATTACTTACTGGAAAATCATAATGACATTAGTTACAGCAGGTTTTGCCCTTTTCATTGCAAAACTAATGCTTTCACCTATTACCCAATTAATGGGGTATTTCTAATGTTTTCGACTCAACTTTATTCTCAAGATCCTATAAAGATAAACAAAGAATCTTTACAGAATAAGAATCTTGTATCAACACTAGCATGGGCTGCGGGGCATAACTTATCATTTTCTGCAGCTCTAAGATCTTTAGTTGCTCATAATATTCCATTACTGTTTAGGTTATTTACATATTGCTTTAATCCATATGCAGTGAATTACCTCAAAAGAAGAAAGACAGAGTACTCCAGAAGAAATGTAAGATGGTTTAGGCCATTTTTTAGAAGTGCAGTAGAAAGTGCAATTACAGATTTAGAAATGGGGTATTCTTTAAGCCAAGTCTTAGAAAAGCATCTCAGATGGTGGCTACCAGATTACTACATAGAAAGCGTCAAAATAGCAGAAGAGCGGGAATGCCTTAGAGAAACTTTGATAAAATTAGGAGAGACGAATTACACAATTAGGCAGAGAAGAAAAGAAGTTTTTTCTGTGATGCTTTATCCTCTCATAATTCTAGGTGCTGGCTCATTTATTCTTTGGTTTTTAGCTATATTCATTTTACCTAAGTTTAAAAGAATATTTGATGATTTATTGGGAGGTGAAGCCTTACCTGCTTTAACAGAGTTTGTACTTGGCATAACTAATTACCTTGCTCCAGAGAATCCAATAGTTTTGGTCTTTTTTATGCAACTTCCAGCATTGATTTATTATTGTTTTTGTACTCATAGAGCTGACTGGATATTAGTAAAAATTCCTTTTCTCAGAAGACCAATTATTCGTTGGGCAAGGCTAGAAGTAATTCAGGCATTATCTGTTTATTTAAAAATGAATATTCCTTTGCATGAAGCTTTAGAACTTATATGTAAGTCATTGCCTAGAAGTTCCTTTAAAAATAAATTAACCAAAATTAAGAATAGTGTTTCTGAAGGTGTTGATTTGCCGAGTGCCTGGAAAGAAGTTTTTTCTAGAGACACTCGAACTATACTCTATATAAAAAGTGGTCTACAAACCGATAATTTACCTCAGGCCTTAGATGAGCTAGGGCACATTTTACAAGATGATGATAATAGAGCTCATAACAATTTCATGAAAACAATAGAACCAGCAGTCATTTTGATGACTAGTTTTATAGTCGGGACAATTATAACTGCTATCTTTTTACCTATGATTCAGATAATAAAAACAATGGTACATATGGCTCCATGACTGATGCACCCAAAATTGTAGAAGAAATATTGTCGAAAGCATTAGAGAAAAATGCGAGTGATATCTATTTCCTTCCTTATGAAGAGGAATGCCTTGTTCGATTTAAAGTCAATGGAGTTCAAGAGACCTATCAAAGCCTAAATTCGGAAGTGGGTTTGCAGTGTATTTCTCGAGTCAAAGTCTTGGGCGGATTGCTTACCTATATTTCAAAATCAGCTCAAGATGGTTCATTTGAGTTTAAGAACAGTTCTTTCCGTTGTTCATCTATACCGACGATTCATGGAGAGCGTTTAACTCTGAGAATTCTGAATTCTGGTAATAATTTGACTCACTTAGAAGACTTAGGTTATTCTGAATCGACATTAGAAGCCATGAAAAAAATAGTCTCTTGTAAGCAAGGTCTCATTTTATTAACTGGAGCTACTGGAAGTGGCAAAACGACTACGATGTATTCTTTGGTTAGAGAGATTCTAAAGATTGAGCAAGATCACTCATCAGTTATATCTCTTGAAGACCCAGTTGAACAAAGGCTTGAAGGTATATCTCAAGTCGAGATTAATGAAGAATGGGGCTATGCTGAAGCTTTAAAGGCATCTTTAAGGCAAGATGTAAAAACTCTACTAATTGGGGAGCTTCGTGACCAAGAAGTCGTTCGAGTAGCTTTAGATGCAGCTTTATCAGGTCACAGAATTATTTCGACTTACCATGCAGGTTCAATAGACTCTATTTTTTCTCGCCTCTTACACACAGGCTATGAACCATTTTTAGTAGCTAATGCCATTAGTGGATGCATCTCTTTAGACTTAGAATATGATCAAAATGCAAAGTCATATATGCCAACAGCTTCTTGCCTAGTAGTCGATGATGAATGTCGCGACATGCTGGTTAAGAAGCCTGGAATTAAAGTATTGCGTGAGTACTTAGAAACGAAAGTAATTTCGTAAAGTTATTCTAGAATAAAAATATCTATCAGGTACTTTTAATTTTATTGTTAAGTTGCATGTATAAAAATATTTAAGAATAAATTTATTGCTTACTTTTAAAGAGATTTTCATTTTACCTAATGACAAATCGTTGTAATTATTCAGGCATAAATGTAGGCATAATAAAGCCATTTTTAGGGCTAGCTGAAAATGGTATTGACTGTGAAATATGAAGTTCTACATTTCTAGCTTTCATCTTCAATAATTCTTGCACCAAAACAGTTTCTTTGACTGGAACTATGACTAATGGACTTTCGCCCTTGTAATAGTCTAAGTGGCTTTTTATGAGTGATAAGGCTGTTTGAGAATTTCTACTTACTCCAAGTCCAATTATTTTTGAAGATGGATGATTCACTCTGCATAAAAATCCTTGTAAAGCTCCATCTTTTTCTAAAACATGGCAGTTCCAAGTACCTGATTCATCATTAATAATAAACTGAAGATCTTTTCCATGGTCTTGACCATGAATTTCTTTTTCTAGGCTGACCATCGCAGGAATATCTTTAAAAGTAGCTGCTCTAACTCCTTCTATTTCTCCAGGTTCAAAACTCTTTCCATCCCCAGGAACAGGAATTATCATGTCTTGGTAAAGATCCTTTGGGACAAAGCCAGCTTTGTTATATAAAGAATAAGAGTCGAGGTTAATCGCGCTTGAAATCAAATGAAGAGTTTTGTTTGCTTTTTGAGCCAGCTTAATGATTTCATCTAACAGTTTTCTTGCTAAGCCGCGACCATAAAATTGTGGGTCAACACACATAATACCTAAAGAGTAATGACTTGGTCTAGGATGATAAAAGCAAGATGCTGCAATTTGCTTATCTATTTCAACAACAAGGCAGCAATCTGGATCAAGAGCTTCATAAACTTCACAGAAAAACCTTAGATCTTTAGGAGCGCAATTAAATACAGGAGCTTTTCCATTCTTTTCATACCAGGTGTTTGTAGTCCTAAATATTAGTTCACCAACTTCACTCCATTCATTGGACTTCATCGATCTTATTATTTCCATTTCATGACCTCTTTTGTTGATTAAATGTAGCCTTTGAAAGTAAAAACTTGCAATATCACCAAAAGACTAATTTCTTTAGAAATAGTCTGATAATCTATTTAAATTAAAATTAATGAACTTGATAAGCTATAGATTTTGTAAGTATGAAGTCCTTTTTTCACATCAGTAAAAATACAAATCCACCAGGGTGTCGAGGAGCAGATGAGCTACATTCACATTCTTATCATGAGTTGTTATTTTGCATAGATGGTGAGGGCGGGCAAAAAACGGATAAAGGAACTGAGCCACTCAAAAAAGGAGATTTGTTTTTTTACCCGAAGAATTTAAGGCACTGTTCAGTTTTTGCTCCAAATACTACTTTTGAATGCTATGTACTCGACTTTCAAAGCAGTTTATTCTCGCCAAACTCAGATGGAGATAAAGATATAATTTCGATCCTAAAACAGCTTGGAGAAAGAGGTGTGCAAAGAATAAAACTCTCTCAAAATGGGCAGGGGAAAGTTAAAGCAATCCTGGATGAACTTTATAGTGAATTTGCTGAAAAAAATATGCTTTACGATGCTATGCTAAAGCTAAAAGTCTTTGAGCTGTTTTTGACTATTGCTAGAGATCCCTTGCAAGCTAAGAACTATTCAAAAAAGGAATCCTATGTTTCCCAAAAACAGATGATTTCTGAAGTAGTTCAGTACATAGAAGAATTTTACATTCAATCCATAAATATCGAAACAGTACTAAGGTTTTGTCCTTTAAGCCGTAGTCACTTTCACGTTGTTTTTAAAAGAGAAACAGGCAAAACTTTTAATGACTATCTCAGAGATACTCGCTTGGAAAAAGCAAAAAGCTTATTGATAGAGTCAGATCTTCCTGTTCAGGAAATTTCTTATCAGTGTGGCTTTAGTAGTCATGCATATTTTACTCAAGTTTTTAAATTGCGAGAAAATAAAACACCAGGAGAATTCAGACAATCTCTAAAATAATTCGGACTCAGAATTTATTGTTTACCTTAAGTATATGAGCTTAATTATTAATGTTAGAACGTAGAACAGAACGTAGAACAGAACGTAGAACAGAACGTAGAACAGAACGTAGAACAGAACGTAGAACAGAACGTAGAACAGAACGTAGAACAGAACGTAGAACGTAAGACGTAAGACGTAAGACGTAAGACGTAAGACGTAAGACGTAAGACGTAGAACGTAAGACGTAGAACGTAAGACGTAGAACGTAAGACGTAGAACGTAGAACGTAGAACGTAAGACGTAGAACGTAGAACGTAGAACGTAGAACGTAGAACGTAGAACGTAGAACGTAAGACGTAGAACGTAAGACGTAGAACGTAAGATGTAGAACGTAGAATATTGCACTCAGGAGCACTGAAAGTGCGACACAAATTCAGCCTAGGGTAAACGAAGTGCAGCCCTGGGAGAATGAACATAAAAAATAGAGTGCTGTAAGTACGACATAAAGTGTGATGTAAGTGTATGGAGAATTAAAAATGAAACCCCTAAATATTTTACTTTTTGGAGCTCACCCTGACGATGCAGAGCTTTACGCTGGTGGATGTGCGGCAATGTGGGCCGCACAAGGGCATAAAGTCAAAATAGTTTCGACAACAAATGGTGATGTTGGGCATGCTTTCAAGTCTGGCAAAGAATTGGCCGATATTCGCAAAAAAGAAGTTGAAGCTGCTGCTGAAGTTTTGGGTATTGAAACCGAGGTTATGGATATTCATGACGGCGAGCTAATGCCGACATTGGAAAACCGACTAAAGTTTTTGAAATATATCCGTGAATGGCAGGCTGATATTGTCATTGGTCACCGACCTTATGACTACCACCCAGATCATCGCTATACGGGTATTTTGATGCAAGACGCTGCATTTATGGTTACTGTGAAGCATACGTTACCAGAAGTGCCCTGCTTAACTCACAATCCAGTCTTTCTTTATTCGCATGACAATTTCCAAACTCCAATTCCATTTAAACCAAGTATTGCTGTTCCAATTGATTCAGTGATAGATCAAAAAATGGATGCTCTTTGGTGTTTAGAATCTCAAATCGAAAGCCTTTGGTACAAGGGAAACTTTGTTGAAACTAACCTAGTTCCTAAAGAGCCAGAAGCTCGAGCCAAAAGGAAGCTGGAGTTTTTTGAGCAATGGACTCCACGTTGGAGTAAACAAGCGGATCAATACCGAAACCTTATCGAAGAGCACTACGGACCTGAATTAGCCGTGAAAACCCAGTTTGCTGAATCTTTTGAAGTCTGTGAATACGGAAGACAGCCTAGCAAAGAAGAACTGGTGAGCTTGTTTCCACAAGTCAGTATTCAGTGACCTTTGGTCCAGTATTCAGTGACCTTTGGTCCAGTATTCAGTGACCTTTGGTCCAGTATTCAGTATCCTGGGCTCCTCACTCCCGTGAGGCATTCATCGCTGTGTAAAAGCAGGAACCCGACAATCCCAATATTATTGAATTAAGCTTGAAAAGCTTAGGTTTTAAATAGACCTGGACTTAAGTCCAGGGGGAATATGATTAAATAGATATGCAGGCCGAAGGTTTGCAGCTTACATGTGAACACATTGTACCTTTGGCACAGATTAAATTTGGGATGATATACCACCAGTTGAAACTGGTGGCTATTTAAAGCTATATCCCTTAGGGATAAATTTCATCAATTCAATGACATCATCTGTATTCCAATGAGGGAAAAGTAAACTATGTTTAAGTATTCAGTATCCTGGGAGCGCCTCACTCCCGTGAGGCATTTCAGCATCATACATATCTACTAGACCCTAGAATCTAGTCCCTGATTCTACTTAATCTCTTTAATTCTTATATTTCTGTAGAAGATCTCAAGTGGTCTGCCGCCGTGAATTTGAACAGCAATTTTGCCTGTTACCTTAGCAATCTTTGCATCAGTTTCGGTATAATCAGAAACCAAGAAGCCGTTGATATAAGTTTTAACCTTATTTCCTTTACAGATAATAGTGTAGTCATTCCAGTCACCTTTTAAGACCTTCTTAACTTCTTCAAAAGGAGCTGGTGTGCCGATAAACTTTTTGCGGCGCGATTCATCGTAAATGTGACCCCAGTATTTCATACCGACATCTGCTTGGTATCCTATCATTTCATGGTGATTTGGAATACGAGAACTACGAATTTGAATACCACCATTATTTCTAACAGAGTGGTCCATTTTTACTTGAAGCCTTAGTTCGAAATCGTAGTAATCCTTTTCCGTTGCTAGAAAAAAGTTATGAGGAATTTTTTCACTTGTTTTACCAGCGATGATAGCTCCATCTACAATGCGAAACCAATTTTTGTCACCTTCCCAACCATTGAAAGTCGAACCGTCGAAAATCTTGATGAAGCCTTTTTCATTTTTATCAGTCTTTTCGAAGTTAAAGGGCATAGGCGTTTGAACTGAAATTTCATTTGTGAAGGCAAATACTCCTTTTTTATTTCCAACGACGATGTCAGGCTTCTTATCTCCCGAAAAGTCTCCAACGACTAGTTGAGTTCCTACACCAGAGTTATCATCGATTTTATTTGGAATAAACTTAGCTTTGCCACCTTCTCGAACGAGCTTAAACCAGTAAAGAACAGCTGGCGCCATTGGTTCGTCATCACCTTTTGGTCCATGAGCCCAATAGCGTTTTCCTGTTATTAAATCCTTCAAACCATCGCCATCCATATCAACAAGTTGAAGAGCGTGTAGCTGAGAAAAGCGAACACCATATGGATTGTCTTCTAGTTTGGATCCCATGATTACATTTTTCTCGAACTTATTGTTACCAAGGTTTCTAAACCAGTTAAGGCCATATCCGTGGGCATTATCAGCGGAGATGACATCATTTTTTCCATCACCATCGACATCGTGAGCCCAGACTTGAGCGCCTTTTTTAGAAAATTTATTTGGAAAGAATTCCCATTCTTTATCTTTATTGATAGTTGCTGGTTGTTTGTACCAACCGTGCGCGGCAAGCATGTCCATTTTCCCATCGCCATCGACATCGCCAGCACCAATGCCGTGAGTATATTTATGCCATTTGCCTTTTTTAGATACGATGTGCCAAGTCCATTTCTCCAATGGCTTTTCGGGATTCATCTTAGCAAAACCAAAGTAGCCATTATAATTGCAGATAAGCTCTTCTGTTCCGTCTCCATCAATATCAACTAATTCAGGTGATTCATTATCGACTACATCAAAAAGTGCAACAGGTTTCCATTTACCATCAGCTTTCCCAGGGTTCAAGAAAACATAAAGAGGCGTACCTGGAAGGCCGGCGATCAGAATGTCATTCTTACCATCTTTATCGATATCTCTAATCCAATTGAAAAAGTCATTTGAGTATTTTAATGGATCGTAAGCATTTTTGCCTTTAAGAAGCTTAGCTGGGCCGCCTTGCTTTAACTCTCTAATCTGATGCTTTTTCTTGAAATCTGGCCCTTCGAACCAAAATGAACCAGCTGCGATGTCATTGACTCCATCTCCATTTAAGTCACCAAAGGCAGCTCCTTCTCCTAAAAAGTCATTTGTTATTGTGACTTTTTTAAATTGTCCCTGGGCACACAAAACCAGCGATAGTAGAACAACACACATTTTATACATAGATATCTCCTATTTAGTCTTCTAAAGGGATCGCTACACTCATTCATTAAATATGACCAAATAATTAAATTTTATAATGAAATAGTCATTAGGGCAAACTTAATATGAGGATAAAATAATTGACCAAAAATTAGAATTGAAATCAGCCATTTACTTTAAAATAAGTCTTACTGTACCTTTTGTGTTCTTTTCAAATTTAATGTCAAAAAGCATTTTAGATATTTCTTTTGAGAAACCTAAAGAAGAAAATGCTGCTGTGTGGAGCTCTCCTTTGATAAAATCACTTTCATTTTTACCTAATCCTAAATTGGGAAGAGAGCCTTTGTCTACCGGGCTTAAGGTAAGAATAAGAAAGTCTTCCTTTTTCACGATGTTAATCATAGGAGGAAGTGATTTTTTAAGTTCATCTATATTGATAGAGTTTTTGTTATGAATAGCAACATAAAATCCATTTTGGAGTATAGAAACTAAATAATTGTTACTTATTAAGTCTTTATAAACACTGAACTTTTCTTCACCAAAGCGAGGATCATACTGGGTTAATAATTTAAGTATTTTATTACCTGATAATTTAATCATTAAGTTAGAAGAGCCTTTTGGCGATAAAATTGACAGCTTGGTGTCAGATTTTAGATCTAGTGAAGAATCAATTTTTAATTCAATTTCTTTGTCTTTTACATATGCTTTTATTAAAACTTGTTCAAAAAGTGATAAGCCAAGGCCCACAAATTTTTTATCATCAGATGTTAAATCGGCTAAGTCAGATCGAAAAGTAAAAGAGGCATCATTATTGAAGAAATACTTTAAGCTTGATTTTTCAAAGTTTTTAATTCCTTCAATGTCCTGACCGAATAAGACATAATCTTCAAGCTGTCTTATTCCAAGTACATTGTTAATGAGAAATGTTTCCTTATCTTTCTTGAATTTTATATTATTGGGGAAGCGACTTTCAAAATTAATTATTTTCTTATCTTTAAGCGGAATTATGTATGTGAAGGCTGTGGAAAAATTTGTAATATCTATAGCGGATATTGCTAAAGCTATAGGGGTTGTCTTAGAAATTTCTTCTTTCTTTACAAAATTTCTTGTTATCTTCTCTAAACTCTGGGGGGTTAAATATTTTCCCATTGGAGGGGGAATTGGAAAGCTTCCTATGGTGCTAATCGATGGATATGCAAAATAGGAATAAAACTTTTTTTTATATTCTCCGAATAAAGAGAGCGATAAAAATAAGTAAATAATTAAAAAAATATTTTTCATAAACGAGATCTGTTAAGAAATTATAATTTAGTAACTATTACCTTTCATATTCCAAATAGCTATTTTTAAAAATTAATAAGACGCTAAAGATGGCAACCATAGAACGAGTTTAGGAAATACAAAAATTAGAATGAGAACAAGAACCTGAAGGATGATAAAAGGAATGACTCCTTTGTAGATGTTTTTCATACTGATTTCAGTTGGAGTAACACCTTTGAGGTAAAAAAGAGCAAAGCCGACAGGTGGTGTAAGGAATGAAGTTTGCAGAGTAACAGCTACAAGAATCGCAAACCAAATTAGTTCTGGTTTATCAACTCCAGCCATTTCAATTCCTGTATCTAAAGTACCCAGGATAGGAGCAACAATTGGTAGAAGAACAAGCGTTATTTCAATCCAGTCGAGTATGAATCCAAGAAGAAAGACCATTAAAAGTATAACAATGATGATACCATTTACACCTAAAGGAATGGCGGAAATGTTAGCGCGAATTATTTCATCGCCTTCTAATTCTTTGAGTGTTAGAGAGAAGCACGCTGCTCCGATGAGAATGGCTAATATAAAGCTTGTTGTTTTGCCTGTTTGAAGGACAGTTTCTCTTAGGTTTTCTTTGGTGATTTTCTTGTTTAGAACAGCCAAAAGCATAGCTCCCATTGCTCCAAGACCACTGGCTTCTGTGGGTGTTGCAATGCCAAAAAAGATGGACCCTAAAACGAGTAGCATTAAAGCAACTGGAGGAATGATTGCCTTTAGCAGTTTTATGAGATCTCCTTTACAGAGCTTTTCTCTTTGTCCAGAATCTTTAATTTTTTCAGCTTTTAGGAATATGTAAACACAATAAGAAGCCGTCAAAATTAAACCTGGGACAATGGCTCCGTTAAACAGGTCTCCAAGAGAGACATTAAGTTGATCTGCAATCAATATAAGCATGATACTTGGAGGAATAAGAATTCCCAGGCAACCTGCAGAACAAATGGTTCCGCAAGAAAGCTCTTTAGAGTAATTGTGTTTGAGCATTGTTGGTAGAGCCATGACTGAAAGTAGGACAACAGAAGCACCAACTATTCCAGTGGAAGCAGCTAAAAGTAGACCAATGAGGGTTACTGCTATTGCGAGGCCACCTCTAAAATTTTGAAATATCTTCTGAAAAGACTCCATTAACTTTTCTGCAATTCCAGACTTCTCGAGCATGATGCCCATAAAAATAAACATTGGTAATGCGACCAGAAGGCTATTGTCCATAAGAGAATAAAGACGATTGACCACTAAGCCTAAATTGTTAAAGTCAGCAAAAAAGTCTGTTTCAAACCAGGTATTACAGATGAGGCATAAGCCAGTAACTATTATTCCTGTTCCGGCGATAGCAAAAGCAATGGGAATTCCAAGAAATATAAAGAGAAGTAAAATGCCGATCATAGCGGCAAGCATGAGCTCTTCAGGATACATCATCACTCCTCATTTTGCCGAGAGTTCTGAGAAGTTTTGAAATGGCCGCTAAGTTGATTAAACAACAAGCAAAAGGAATGACGCCTTTGATTATCCACCTATATGGTAAACCTCCTGGGCTGCCTGAAGCTTCATTTACCGCGTAGGAGCGCTCAACAAAAGAAAGACTGTGGTAAAAGATAAACGAAAAGAAGGGAAGAATGAATATTAGGACAGTCAATATTTCTATGATGCCTTTCCACTTCTGCGAAAACTTGTTAAAGAGAATATCTGCTCTAACATGGCTTTCAGAAGTAATTCCATAAGCGATTCCAGTGAGCATTGCAACTGAGTATAAATGCCATTGCATTTCTTCAACTGCAGTCGAAGTCCAGTTGAAGGCATAACGGGCAATTACTTGAAAAACAATGACGAAAATAAGGACAAAATTTGCCCAAAGAAAAACTTCACAGATTCTCTGCAAAAACTTATCAATATTATCGGCAATTTTGGTCATTAATCTTCTCTAGGAAGGAAAGCGTTATTACCCCAGATCTTATAATCACTTCTAAACTTTTGGAGGTCTTCCCAAACTAGTTTGAAGAACTTATCTTTTGCAGCTTCTTCGGCGACAACTTCGAGCCATTTTTCTTTGAATATATTAAGCATTTTATCATTCCACTGACGAAGCTCAACTTTGTTTTTTTCAACATTTTCTTTCATTGCAGAAAACTGAGCACCTTCGCCTTCTGCCATGGAGTTAACGAGGCCTTCATTACAGGCCATTTCAATGATGGCTTTTTGACTCTCTGAAAGTTTGTTCCACTTGTCTTTGTTGATGATAAATTCGAGAAATGTTGCTTGCTGATGCCAACCTGGGAAGTAGTTAAACTTTACAACTTTATGGAAGCCTAAGTTTTTATCGATACTAGGCATTGAGAATTCAGTTGCATCGATAACTCCTTTTTCGAGAGCTTGGTAAATTTCGCTTCCTCCAAGAAGAACAGTCGATACTTCCATTTTCTCCATAACTCTTCCGCCTAAGCCAAAAAAGCGCATTTTTAAACCTTTAAGGTCTTCTGCTTTGTTTATTTCCTTAGAAAACCAACCCGAGGTTTCAGGAGGGAGTATACAGCAGATAAAGACTTTGACATTATAGCCCGCATCATCATACATTTGTTGGTAGTATTTGAGGCCATTTCCTTCTTTCATCCATGCTAAATATGTATTTATATCGGGGCCAAAAGGAACTGATGAAAACAATGGAGCCGCTGGCATTTTTCCAGACCAAAAGCCTGCAGCTGAATAACCCGCACCAACTTTACCTGAGGAGACAGCATCTAAGACTTCTTTGAGCCCACCAACATCTTGTGGTTCAAGAACTCTTGTTTTAATATTGCCTCCACTAACTTCATCCATTCGTCCTGCAATTTTCTTAATATTGCTCCCTAAAATAGGAATGGTGGTGGTGTAAGCTGAGGCAATTTTTAAACGTACGCTTTTGCCTCCTGAATAACGAGATTTCTCTCGCCGAACACATGAACTAAAACTGAATATAAATATTAGAAAGATAATTAGAAATTTTCTCATAGCAGACCCTGATTTTCGAGTCTCTAAACTACTTGAGGCCTTGAAAAGTTCAAAGAATATGAGTGAATCGAAAAAAGTTAAAATACTAAATCAATCAAAAAAATTATTCCACCAATATACTGCATTGACGTAAATTAAACTTTTAATCTGCAAAATGATCTTTGATTGAAAAGGTACGTAGAATTACGTTCTGTACATCTTTTGAAGAAATCAAGTGTGAGAACACGTGTCTGTGGAATTAATGCGGGTAGCAAGTCTACCCAGCATTTAATACTCGGCGAGGTCATTGTTAAGTTTCGTCTATTCAATTTTTTTAGGTCTGTGTTGGCCTTTAAGCAGTGACCTCGCTTTTCTTTTTTTTACTTTTATTTCGAATTTGTTAAGGTTCCCAAAAAGCCCTGAGTTAAAGCTCGTAATAGATGATTTCGGTCATCTGCGTTTAAGTGTGTGGAATTTAACGGAAAGATAAATGAAGAAAAAATTTACTTTAATCGAACTTTTAGTCGTAGTTGCCATAATCGGCATTTTAGCCTCTTTACTATTACCATCTTTAGGAATGGCTAGAAAAAAAGCAAAAGAATCATTATCAATCAGTAATCTAAAACAGATTTACATGGGAGTGGTGATGTATTCAACAGACAATGATGAATATGTACCTAGTCCTACAAATTTTGATACAGATAAGCATTGGCCATACTATATTTATGAGTCTATGACAGGAAACTCTCTGGGGCCTACAGCAGCAAATGCAAGAGATGAAATGGCCAAACCAAGTTACTCAAACCTAATGTATTGCCCGATTATCACTGGTGAGAGAGGTGAAGCCTCTATTCATAATATGGGACGTTCAGACTATGGTCTAAATAAATACTTCAGGCATTCGAATGGGGGCCATAAAAAAATGACCATTGCTTCTGCTGGAGGTAAAGTTGAACCAATGTTTGTACCTATTCAAGGTCCGGCGAATCCATCAGTTTGGAATATGGATGTTGGTTCAGAGTCAAAAGATGCAGCCTATGTTTATGGAAAAAATAATAAGACTTTAGGATTATACATTCACGGAAATGTTCGCTACATCAGCATTTCAGAAGGTGCAACACTCGATACAGACGTGTCAAATATCAATAATTTTGATTAATTTAAGCTCAAAATAACTTTATTTAGTTTTTGATTCTTCACTTCAAAGTCTTGAACAGAGCCATCTGTAAGTTTGGCTTTATATTTGCCAAGTGGCAGAGTGAATTCGAGAAGATTATTTAAGTCATCTTCAGGTCCTTTGGAAGTTCCCTCTGCGACAGTTTTATCATCCTTATCTAGGATGATGATTTTTTGAGACACTCTTTTGCCCGTACTTTTTTGAATTAGACTTAGACCAACTCTGAAGCCTTTGCTTTTAGCTTTTTCTTGTTCTGCAAATAAGTCCTTGTATTTCTGGCTGACATCGACTGCATGAACAAAACGAATATTAAAGTCCCAGACACATGGAAACCAGTACTGTTGAGGACTAAAGGATGTTGCATAGATCTTAGTTCGCCAATTTTTATCATTAGCTGCTGCAGCATCTTTCAAGAACCAACCTTTGTTTAAGCCTGCAAAGTAATATTCCGTAAAAAGCCATTTGCCATTTATCCAAACTTCATTCCAATTGTGGTTTCCTCTCTTATTAGTCCATTGTGGAACTCCAGCAATTCTACTGGGAACACCAACCGCTCTGAGAGCATTCGTTAAGAGAACAGAAAGTCCCGTACAAGATGCCATTTTGCAATCCATCGACTCATAAGGACTTTGATCAGCTTTAGGCCTTTTGGTTGAGTAGATAACACCAAGGTTTTCTTTGATATTTTTATTTACTGCAATGGTAGCTTCTTCAATTGTTTTGCAGTCTTTAACTATTTTTGAGAAGCGCTCATAAAAGTCTTTTCGCCAATTATCTCTTCTTTCATTAAGAGTTGCGTAGGGTAGAACATCGTTTAGGAAAACCATTTCAGGCACTTTCTTTGCCCAAGGGAATTCATTTTTTGCCTTATAAGCCAAGTTTACATTTTCCAAAATGTATTTAGCGGATAGATCTCTTAGGTCTCTCTCTGGCATGAAAGAAATAAGAAATTCAACGGCTTTTTTTTGTTCTGCTGGAGCTTCTTTAAGAGCTTTAATAAGTTCAGCCTGATTAGTTCCTGACTTATTTAATGCATTGAATAAAGGAAATGTGAATTGCTGGGTGCTCGAAAGTTTTTTTACATCTTCGTAGGTTAAGGAATAAGTTGAATAAGTAATAAAGAAAAATATCAAACAAAAGATGCGCATCACAAAAATCTCCATTTGCTCAGAAGACAGTATTAAGATTGTTTTGTTTCATTACAAAGAAAATAAATCAATAAGATTATTATTGACTAAGAATTTGAGCGATGCCATTGGGAATAGAGCCTTTAGAATCAAAGGAAACTCCTTTTAAGTGATACAGTTCAGTTCTGAGTTGACCGTAATCTATAATATTTTTCAACCTTTGATAAGGTAAGTTTAAGATGGGGTTTGAACTCACTAATGTTTCAGCATCAACTTCTCTTCCAGCTAATTTCAAACAGATCGCCATTGTTAAAGCATTGATAATCCTTTTCTGGCTTGCATCAGTTTGAATTTTCCCCGCGTAATTGAGAAGTGAAATGGCTTCATTAAACCTTTTAAAGTGCATTAAAGATAAAGATGTTTTCCAGAGAATGGTCATTAATTCTTCACCAGTAGGCTGTCTATCTGGAGGAGTTGGAATGTTGCTCTCCATCTCAGAAAGAAGCTTTTCTAGCTGACTTGAGTAAATGTATTCTTGTTGAACTTTTGTGTAAAAGTTTTCAGCGATCTTATTTCTTTCTTCATCGTTATCTAAATAGTAATTAATCTTTTTGATTAGCTCTTGAGTATTTTTATAAATAGGAAGCTCATCTTTTGTAAAAATCTTTCTAGCATCTTCTTGGTCATCAGTTAGAAGAAAAGTATTACAGGCTCCCACATCGAAAATTCTAAGTGGTAGGGAAGTTAATAATTGCTCATTAGTAATATTTAAATTTACCTTTGATTGAGAAAAAATTTGAGGACATTCTTTGCGATTATCTGCAAAGCCATGAAATCGAATGTTTTCATGTTTAAGTTCAGACCATTTGGCGTTACCAAAAAGATCGATCTCTATATTATTCTTAGCAAGTTCAATTAAAACTTTTTGCCTTTTTTCAGACCAGGTTCCAACAAAAGAAACATCATATTTCTTTTCAAGATTGAATGGTTTATAAATATGTGGGTTCGTTGCGAATGGTAAATAAGTAAAGCGGCTTACACCTAAACTTTTGACTATATCTTCGTAAGCTTTGTCCCAGCAAAAAACATGATATCTGGAGTTGAATAAGCTAATGTCCATTGCCTTGAGAAAGTCTGTAGGATCATCAAAAAACCAGGAAACAACTTTCATTTCTGGATTCATTGTGAGGTATTGAGAAGGGAGCAAGCCAACACTGTCAATGGTAATAACTAAGTCTGGGTCAACCTCAACTAAGGCATCCATAATAGCTATTTCTTTTAGGGCATTACCTTCAACCGCAGGTATATCTACAACAAAGACTCTATGGCCCATATCACTAAGAGTTGTCTGAACATCTTCTAGTGTATGAGGAATAATCGTTCCTACTGCTTTAAAGGAAAGTATTTTGAGTCTTTTGTTCATTTCTTAGGCTGCCATTGATTGTGAAATTAGTGATGCAACTTCGTATTCTTCAGCTTCAACCGCGAGGGTTAGAGGAGTCTTTCCTTGCTTATTCATCAAACCTACCGGCAGACCTGCCTCAAGTAAGAAGGTGACTATTTGTATACTTCCAGTCTTAGCCGCAATATGAAGGCAAGAATCGCCATTATTAGTTAATGCAAAGATGTCAGCTCCGTACTCAATTAACTTTTCGAGATGGCTAACACAGCAAGCTTTACAGCCCGAATGAAGAGGCGTTTCTCCATCGTCATTTCGCGCTTCAACAGAGAGGCCTTTGTCTAAGAGAGGTTGAATTTTCTTTGGAAAAACAGATTGCATAAACAAATGTAACATCGTATTTCCATGAGAATCCCTTAAGAAGTGAGTAACGTCATGTTCTTCAATGAAGTTTTCGACAGCGATTGGATTTCCAAGTGAAATTATTTTTTCCAGATCTTCACGTGCAGATGAATCTAGTTGAGTGAAGATATCGCGGAAAAAACTTCCGATGATTTGTGCTGTTTTCATGCAGATTTTTCCTTATTTTGTTTTGTTCAAGCTTAAGTTTAGTTATCTGAATGTCTTAGGTGCACCTCGCGTGCCAGGTTATGGATTTTGATTTCGTCCCTTCAGGACAAAAATCGAAATTATATATCCCCCGTCATTTCATACCGGGCTATTGTAGGCTTCCCCGCTGGGGAAAATTTTAGATACGTCCCTCCAGGACAATGAAGAAAAAAACATTAATCATTCCCGTCATTTCATACCGGGCTATTGTAGGCTTCCCCTCTGGGGAAATTTTTGATACGTCCCTCCAGGACATTTAACAGTAAAACTGTTAATCGTACCCGTCATTTCATACCGGGCTATAATTGGCTTCCCCGCTGGGGAAATTTTTAGATACGCCCCATTAGGACAATGATCGAAATTATATGTAATCCCAGCATTTCATACTGGGCTATAATTGGCTT
>Ga0075480_10000793_pt1 | contig 19152 bp, 28 predicted proteins | sample DEB08_DNA_7_FD_81590 | JGI IMG/M metagenome (GOLD analysis project Ga0075480, IMG submission 81590) | Aqueous microbial communities from the Delaware River and Bay under freshwater to marine salinity gradient to study organic matter... | ecosystem: Environmental > Aquatic > Marine > Coastal ... | reverse complement strand
TGATGGCAGTGATTGGAAATACATTAGTGGAACACTAGTATAATGGAACAAAAACAACAAGACAGATTAACAAATGTTGAAATACAAGTAGCAAAACTTGATACCAAACTAGAAATAATACAAAACAACCATCTTCATCATCTTCAAATGGACATAACCAGTGTTAAACGAACACTGTGGTGGGTGTTTTCAACACTGGTTGGATGTCTTATAAGTCTAGTTGTCGTTCTTTTGCAAAGTTTTCTCTAAGAGCCTCAGGCAATACATTTACCCATTCATCATCAGGTATGTTTTTTTGAAACTGTTGAGAAAGATTGATTTTGTATTGTTTCCAATCGTGCGTTTGACCCATCATATCAACCAATCTATCACTGTTGTGTAAATGATCCATCAGTTGGTTGAATCTTTTGAGTTCACGCAGATTGTATCTTTTTAATGTGCCATTGGTATTTTCAGCACACAGTTTTCTTTTGGTGCTGGCAATGATTTCTGCTGGCGTCCAATGTTTGCCCACTTCATAGTTTGGGTCTTTGAACATTTTTTTGTAGTAATCATCTTGCCTTCTTCGTTCATCTTCGTGATAGTGATGACGAAATGGATCCATTTTCTTTGGTTTGTTTTTGTAATACTTTTTACCATCTTTGTCTTTTTGTTTTTTTGGAAACTCTGCCAAAAACTTTCTGTTGTGATAGTAATCAGGATTTTGTTCAAACCATTCATCAATCTGATCCACACAAGTGAGATGAGAATGTAATCCTTCAATCACATCCTCATTTGCTTCACAAATATAATCAGGATCATTTTCATATTCATCAATGCCAAGATTTTCGTGAAAGCTCTTCGCGTGGGGCACTTTGTGAAAACTAAAATCAAACATTACAGATCCTCACTGTGTTGATGACGTTTTGATTTCAGTATTTTTCTTAGGTTTTTTACCTGTTCAACCTTTTCAGACACCTGTGCGCCTCGCATTATTTTACGGTATTGATCCAAAGATTCAGTGGATGTGCTTAATCTTCTTTTGGCTCTGTCAAGATTCCAATATTGTTCTTGTTCATACAAGTCTCTGAAGTGCTCTGGATAAGCACCTAGTAGATGAATGTATGTTTGGTCCAGTTGTGACGCTAAAGTGTGCCATTCAGCCAACTTTTCATAGTAGTGTGCTTTTTCTTCACAGTATTTGTCAAACTGTTTTTTTTCTTTTTTGTCAGTCATTGTTTTATATTTCTTTTCTTCATTCGTCATTCACATTCTCCTCTGTGTTAAGTTGATTTGATAAATGTTCAAGTTCTTGTTTTTGAACACTCTTGTTTGCTTGTGCTCTAGCACGTGACATTGCTTCTTCAAAATCAGGAACATTTGGTGCTGATTCCATTGCCAACATTTGTTTGGCAGTATCAACAAATCTGTTTCTTTTGGTTGGATCTTGGAAGCCCAATCTCACACCCAGTTTGATTTTGATGTCATATATTTTTTGCACTATTGCGGGTGCTTCATTTTCATCCACTCCCATTGATTTCATTTTGTTGATTAAACTCAATGGTGAGTTGGTGTTGATTAAATCAATAACATCTTTGTCAATGCCCCAATAAAAACATCTGTCACCAGCTGTTGCCTGTAGTTTAATCATATGTTGTAGTCCAAGCAATACAGTTTCAAATCGTGCTTTGACTTTGTCTTCAGTTTTGATTGTTTTTTTGATGGGCGACACAGGAGATGATTCTTCACCCACTGCTCCATCAATCTTGGATATCACTTGTTTCTTCACATTACCAGTGATTGCCACTGTGTAGTTCTTGTCGTCCTCTTGTGATGAAAGTGAATATATTGTCAGTGTTGCCATATTTTTATCCTCTTTTCAGTTATGTTAAGTTTATTGTATTTATACATTGTTTTAGATTATACAACATTGTGGCGTATTAGAGCAACAAAAATGTTGGAAGATGATAAATAAAAATATAATACTTGACTTTTTGGGCACACTTATACTAAAATACTATTAATGACGTTTATACACCGCTTAAAACAGGAATAAGACGCCATTTTAAACACACTTTAGGCACATATATTTAGGCTAACATCAGCACAAAAACAACAAAGAGGAAATGTAATGAAAAAATATGCAGTAACAATCAGCTTCAATGAAAACAGCAGTAACAATCGTGGTGAAAAGTTGTCACGAATGATTATGAACAGATTGAACAGATTGTTGTGTGGCAAACATCGTCATATTCAAGCAGTTGGTTGTATTGAAAAAACACAACAAAACAACACACATTGTCATTTCCAAGTTTCAGTTCCACCCAAATATACAAATGGTTTTGAAACTGTATTTGAGGATGTATGTAGAAGCTTCAACAGAAGATATGTTGGATGGTTTCAACCATTGCTTGACGAAGAGGGCTATGGGTTTTACATCAGCAAAAAAATGAAACACATTGATAACACACCATTAAGTTATTGATTGCTGTCGCTATCTGACAGTTGTTGTATTGTTTCATTCTTCAATGCGTTGACAACGCATAACTATTCTGATGAGCAAACAATCACTACTACCACTATACATCACTATACATCACTATACATCACACTGAACACAATGGTAATAATCTTTCATAATCACTCTTGCTCAACCATTGGATGTGTTTGCGACATTTCACACAATCAAGTCTAGCATAATGCACACCCTTGCAAAGAGTAACTTTAACAGGGTGATTGAAATGCTTGGCATCACTCTTGTTTTTGGGAGTGGGCAGTGTTTTGGTGTTATGCGATACTATCATATATGTGTGTGCTGTGTGCCAGTAAGATATATAGGAGGACACACAGCACCATCACTGAGAGGGGACAAACAACCTCTCAGTAATCTCTATGCAATCTTCTTTTTTGATTGCTCAAATGCGTGTTTGAGTTTTTGGATAGCATTGATTCTTTCTTGCAACTCATCCACACGGTTGAACTTTTTGATGATATTTTTGATGTATTGTTGTGCACCTTTGCCCAAGAAAGGAAAAGTCATACTTTTCATCACATATGCAACATCACTGGCTTCAAGTGCATCATCGTGTGCTATTTGGAGAAAACAATCCAAAAATGGGGCGTGTGCAACTTCAACTGCCTCACGATGTGTCAAGTTCAGCTCTCGTTCAAAGAACTCAGTCACGTGTCCTTCTGCGGCAATACTGTTGGAGTAATCCATTTTTTGTGCCAACAGACCTTCATAGTTCATCATACCAGTGAATGCATCGTAGTATCTGTGATGATTTTCACGTAATCTCTGTTGATTCTTTGTTTCACACAGACTCAGATATTCATCTTCTTGTTGTCGCCAAAGTTTGGCATCTGCTTGAAAATCTGAGCGTGTCAAAAGATGAGAGTTCTTACAGCCTTGCCAAAAGTGAATAGCCTCGTGTGGCAACAAGCAATGTTCAGCACCTAAACCTTGCAGTGCGGCAAACATCACAGGATCAATCTCATATTTCATAAACTGATTGCCGTGTGTTATGTTCAGCATCAGTGTGGTGCATTGTCCTGGTGCCTCCACGTGTGGATTCAGTTCAACTGAAAAAATAGGACGCTTTGCAGGCACAGGCACCCAGTTGCCAAAGTGATGTTGATATCTAGGACCCAAATCACACAACATCTCATAAATGTATATGATGCCAGACAAATGCGTGTGAATCACGTTGTTTGGATCATCTGTTTTTTTCAACAAATCAAACAAACCATCTCTTGTATTCATATGCAGTTTCACGAACTCGCGTTCTTCATCCAAGAGTTGATTGTGATCAAAATCATCAAACCAAATAGCATTCACAAAACCTGCCAAGCCCCGCGGGGTTTTTTTGAAGTAATCTAGTTTTTTTTGTTTGTCCCAATAAAATATTTCTTCAAATGATGAATGCATATTACGCCTTCACTTTCTTTTTGATTGCGTTGGCAAAAGAACTTTTCATTCTGTTCATCAACGATGGTTGGGAATCTAAACTTGTGGTTGCTGTGGCATCTTGCTGACGCTGTTGATTGTGTGCATCAATACGACACTTCAACATAAATGCTTCATACACCATAGGATGTCTTTCAACAGACGCAGGTGCTTGAGTGGGCAGTTTGTTGTAATCTATTCTGCCACTGGCATCACAATAAGTTTTTCTAAACTTCTTGTTTGTTCTTTGGAATGGTCCACCATAATAGCCCATTTCTGAAGCAACTTTTTTGAGTGCTTTTTGCATCGCAATCTCTCTCTGCATAGCTGATGCAGAAACTTTAGCAAGTTTTGGTTGTTGTTCAATGTTTGTTGTCTTTGTCATTTATGCCTCCTTAGCATTTGTTAATATATTCATAATAACACCACTTTGGGATCTGTCAACCATTTTTTTATCGCATAAAATGGGGCTTTTTTTCTGGTTGACAAAAACAGTTTTGGTGTTACTATAATAGTATGTTAAACAATACAACGGAGACAAACAATGAAAAAATATAGCTTTAGAGTGAAGATACCAGCATACAAAACAGTGACGGTTGAAGCACCAAACCCCAAGTCAGCAGTGGATTTTATTAGAGAAACTGAAGACTTTTACTATGCTTATGCACTACAAGATGGATGGGAAATAGATGGTATGGATGCTGAACCAGATGTGTTTGCTGACAAAGAAGGCAAAATACACGGTGTTGAAATGTTGGATGACGAAGAACACTGTGAATATGAAGTCACACCAGAATGGCTCAAAGAAGCTGGCTATGTGGCTACATACACCAAAACTGAAGAGGCATAGTATGGAATGGATTTTGTTATCAAATATTATCTTGCTTATTATACTAGAAATGTAGTATAATACATTAGAAGGCAACGGTTCTACCTCACTAAAGTCATCAAAACAGACTGTTGCCTTCCACCACAAGGAGAATAAATATGCATATGACACCAGAACAAGAATATCAACAACTCAAACAACAACTGCTCAAACTCAAACAAGAAGTCAGAGACTTACAAGAACTTGATGCTGATGAAGATGTGATTGAATCCACTTGGGATGAACACGAACAAACTTGGTATCAAATACTGGATTTGGAAACAGAACACGGCATCAACATAGACGTTTCACCAGAGATATAATGTATCACACACCACAACACACGGGTGAAGAATATATTTTTCACAAGATATCAGCACCTAGAAACTATTGGGCTTATGTTGAAGTGGCAGTTGAAACTTGGCAGAGAGAAAGTGTATGGCAAGATGACAACTGGTATTGGCTGTCTGAGGATACTGTAGGTAGATTTGAATACAAAGAAACTTTTAAAGATTACATTCGTTCAAGATGGCATCATCACTTCAAAGATTTAGAACACACAGCATATGACACTGAACAAGAAGCACGTGACAGTTTGCCTTTTGTGCATTGGCAATACTTTTGGCGAGACTGTGACACACACAGATGGCGTCATTGTCCACCCAACAAGTTTAATGATTTTTTTGAGGTAACAGATGCCTAAGCCAACACAACCTATTGCGGATAAAATCACACTACCCACTGGTTTTGATTTAGAAATACAAACACCTTGTGCAATGTATGTGTTGACATACCAAAATAAAATATGCCAGCTGAGAAGAGATAAAACCATTCTTAATGTTGGTTACAAATATCAGAGAAACATTTGGACAGATAAAGGCACAGCACTATCACAAGTAAAAAAACTTAACAAAATGTTCAAAACCACCCTTTTTGGCTATAAAAAGATAGTTTAAACATAAATAATATTATTGTGTAGGCATAACACAATCATTGCGTATGGCATATTGCTATTGTAATGTCTCCTAAAAAGAAAAAGGGCGTCAGAAATGGTGCCCTTTTTTTGTGACTAAATAATCTTGTAACTTAACAGAACGGAAGGACATAGAAATATGGCAGGAAGAAAAAAAGAAGTTGATGACAACTTTGAAACACTACTCAAAGATTTTTCAAATCAATATTTTGACAAAGAACTACAACACGCACACGAACTATTTTCAGATGCAAGTTGGCCCAAAGATGAAGATCCTCATTACGTAAAGAAAGCAACATTCCTTATCAATGCGAGAAAGTCTCATTTGATGTTGTTAAAAACTATGTGTCAACACATCACTGGAGCAGTCACAGGCGGCAAAGAAACTGGTGTTGATGACAAACAAGCAGAAAAACTATTGGAACAAGCACTACAAAGAATAGGCATTGAAGACAAGAGCAAAGATGCATAATGCAAAAAATACCATTCAAACTATTTTTGGACACACAAAACATCTTGTCAGGTATGCAAACACCCAAACTGCACGTGGAAGTTTGTGATTGGTTAGACAAAAATCAAAACCATCCTAGAAAGATACTGCAAGTGTTTAGACACGCAGGCAAAAGTTACATACTTTGTTGTTATGTGGCTTGGAAACTGCTGACGGATCCAAACTACACCTGTATCATTGTGTCAGCAAAGAAGGCATTGGCAATGCGTAACTCAATGATGATACGAAGCATCATTGAAACCAATCCACTCACTGCACATTTGAAAAGTGAACTGTATCAATGGCAAGCAAGTCAGTTCACAGTTGAAAGAGATTCAATACAACTTAACCCCTCAGTTACCTGCACATCAATGGCATCATCATTTACTGGTATGCACTCAGATGAGATAATAGGTGATGATATTGAGGTTGCAACCAATGTGTTGACAGAAGATGCAAGAAACTTAATCAAAGACAGAACAATGGAGTTTGGTAAAATATCCAAACGCATTCTATTAGTTGGAACGCCTCATCACGAGGAGACGATTTACAGACACGTGAAATCAGTTGGTTATGATTGTGAACTTAAAATACCTGTTTACAACAAAAAAAGTGAACTAGCTTGGCCCAATCATCCAGATGGTATGTTCACTTGGGATTGGTTAGAAAGACAAAAGAATGAATCAACTGAAGGTGACTTCAAATCACAGTATCTGTTGATACCAAGCAAAACATATGATTCACTCATTGCTATAGACAAAATACAAACATACGATGCAGAACTTACATTCCAACACTTGCCACAACCAATGGGTGGTTATCTACCAATAGTTAGAATAGGCAACCAACAGATAAATAGATTGGTTAGCAGTTGGGACGTTGCTAGTGGACTAAGAGGCAGAGATGCCAGTGTGTTGTCAGTGTGTGCAAGAGACAACAACGGCAATGTTTATGTTCACGATGTAGTAGAACTTTCTGCGGCACAAGACAAAGACTTTGACATTCAATGTGAAGAAGTTATTGATATATGTGACAAGTATAAACTTGGGCACGTTTATCTTGAGGAAAACTTTTCAATGACATTGAAAGCAGAGTTGAAAAGAAAGATACTGGCTAAGAAGAAAAAGATTGTTGTGATTGGTGAGTTTAGAACCAGCAACAAACTTAACTTTATGGCACAACAACTTGAACCTGTTATCAAAGTGGGCAAGTTGAGAGTGCATCAGCGAGTGTTGGACAACAGTAAGTTTATGAGTCAGTTGGAAGAGTTTCCATATATGAAACACGATGACTGCATAGACGCAACTGCTATGGCTATATCAAAACTGCCTGAGCCAGGTGTGGATATATCAAAAATACCATTGATACAATCACCATTACAGATGGCAGGAGGAAGAGCAAAACTGACTGATTAGGCACCAATAAATAGTGCCAGATTGTATATATTATATAAATAAACTTGTATTACGCACACACGCACGAAAGGCAACTATGGGAAAGATTATCAAACCACCAGTATACCAAAGAGGTTTAACAAATGAAGATCTTGGAGTAAGACGTGTAGGTGGTCCTTCTTCTAGTTCCAGAAGGCAGTTTCAGGAAAAGGGATTCACACCAAGACCGGTCTCATCAAGACCCAATCCAGGCAAAGGCAAAGTTCCTAAATATGAAAAAACTTTCACTGGTGAAGATTTTAGAGGCAACAAAGACATCAATCAAGATTTTTATGATTCCCCAGAGTTCAAAAACTTTTCTATCACACAAACACTGGGAGGGATGTCAACAATGGATTTCAACGAATCAAAATATGGATTTGGAAAAGGCAGTGGTTCAAACGTAAGACAAAGGTTGAATGCCATAGACAGTGCATATGAAAAGTTTCTGCAAAGAACAGCAACACCAGGAGAAACAAACATACCAAATGATGGAAATGGTATGATGGCAAATGTTGGACAAGCAGTTGGACAAGCAGTCGCAGGAAACATAGTGCCATTGGTAACACAGATTGCACAACAAAATCAAAAGAGAGGCCCAAAACGTAGACAGCCAACAACAGGCACATTGGGCTCATCAGGGAGTTTATTATAATGGGCGGTAGAAGTTCAGGAGGCGGCGGCGGCGGAGGCGGCGGCAACAACTCGCCACAAAAGCCACGTAAGCAACTCAAAGACAAACCAATATATCAAGATGCCATCATCAGAGGCAACAAGAGTGCAAGAAGTTATGTTGCAACTGAAAACAAAATATCTGAGATTACAAAAAAACAAATCGCTGATCCAACAAGAATGCAGGGAGGGGCAGATTCAGATGCTGTTTGGAGAACAGTGTCTTCCAAACCAGGAAACTTTGTCACAGACTCAAAAGGCAATCCATTGAGAACATCCAGTGGCAAAGCAGTGATGACAAGCCAAGGAAGAAAAGAATACAATCAAGCAATGTCAAGAATACCTTTGACAAAAGCACAAGTAGATTCACAGAGAAAGTTTATGAGTGTTGCATCATTACCATTGATGTTTGTGCCAGGTGGTGGTTTATTGAGAAGTGCCGCAGTTGGTAACTTTGACAAAACATACCAAAGAGGTGGCAACCAAATGGCAACATATGGCAAAGGCAACTTACTTTCACAAGATGAATCAAATGAAATAGCAACTATGATGCAAGAAGCAGAACTGGGCAGACAAGTTGACACAGTTGACTTATCAACACGTCCAAAGAAAGCCAAACGAAATATGAACTTGTTGGATAAAACATTCGCAACATTGTTTGGTGGCGGCAACTTGTTAGGAACAGGAGGGAAACTATAATGGGTAAAATATTACCAAAAAAGCCAAAAGGTCCAACAGCTGAAGAAATAGCTAGAGCGAACCAAAAAGCCAAAGAGGAAGCAGAACGCAAAGCCAAAGAACAGGCAGAAGCGGCTGAAAGAGAAGCACAAGCAACTTATGAAGCCAGCGAAGAAAGAAAGCGTGAAAAGAAAAGAAAAGGCAGAAGAAGCCTGATTGCTACTCCATATGGTTATTTGGGTGACACTGAAGAGTTTGGATCCAAAGGCAGTTTGTTAGGATAAAACGTATATGGCAAAAGCATCTTTAAACTACGTGAAAAATCTTTTGAAGAAGGCAAAGACAGCACGTCACCTTCACGAAGATGAAATATCAGAAGCATATCTATATACGTTTCCAAACAGAGACATTTGGAGAAGCCAAGAAGGCACCACTGATAGACAAAAACTGTATGATATGACAGCAGTGGACAGTGTGCAAAATCTAGTGTCAACTATTCTTAACTTGCTTATACCACAAAACCAACAGTGGGCTTACATTGATGTGAGACAGGAAGTCAAAAACAAAATGGCTCCAGATGTGAGAAGAATGTTGGACACAGCCAACAAAACAGTATTCAAAATATTAAGAGATTCAAACTTTTATGTGGCGGCATCAGAAGCACTACAAGACTGTGTGATAGCAGGCACAGGTGCTATTTGTATTATGGACCCAATGGATGGCAAAGGTATGAACTTTATGGCAATACCAACCAGCCAACTGTATTTCTTGTCCAACTACAAAGATGATGTTGATGTGGTGTTTAGAGAATCAGAACAGTCAGCACAATACATCTATGAAAGATGGGGATCACAAGCACCAGAAATGAAAGAAGATGCTGAAAAACATCCAGACAAAAAAATCAAACTACTAGAAGCAGTGTTTAGACAAACAGGAGATGAAGACTATTGTTATCAAGTTTATGCTGGCAAAGAAATGCAGTTGGTAGAAGACAGCAAGATGCCAGTAAATCCATTTGTGGTGTTTAGATTTTCAAAAACACTGGGCGAACATTGGGGTGAATCACCAGTGCGTTCAGCATTACCACACATTAGAACTGCAAATGAAATCCAAAAGATGATGTTACAAAGCGGGGCGTGGAGTGCGATGGGCGCCTTCCAAGTTTCATCAGATACCACAGTGAACTTTTCAAATATGAAACTACAACCAGGTGAAGTTATCACAGTGGATCAACCACTACAACCAGTTCCGTTTCCAGGCAACTTCAATATATCAGAAGCAATGATGCTACAACACCAAGACAGCATAAGAAGAATGCTGTTTAATGATGCCATTATGCCAGCGGGAGCACCCAACACATATCAAACAGCAACAGAAGTGAGTGCTAGACAGGCACAGTTTTATCAAAGAATAGGTCCTTTTGGACTACGTCTTGAATCAGAGTTTTTGCGTCCATTGATTAAAACATTGATAACCAAACTGCAGAGAAGAGGTATGGTGCCAGAGTTTGTTGTCAATACCAGTGCGTTTGAACTTGTGGTAAACTCAGCAGTGAAAAAAGGCATAGCAATGACAGAAATACAGAGAGATATGCAACTGCTACAAATGGTTCAAGCACTTGGACCTGATGCACTGATGTTGGTTGATATGAAAAAACTAGCCAAGAAAATACTAACAGATGGTGATATGTCACCAGACATAATCAGAACAGAACGAGAGATTGCCCAGATGCAAGAGCAGATGCAACAACAAATGGCACAGCAACAACTAATGCAAGGAGCACAGCAACTATTAAATGCAAACGAACAACAATCTCAAAGCGACGAACCAACACAAGGATAGAATAAAAATAGTTTCAGGCAAAGACTATGACAACCCTCAAGGTTGGCAAACACTTTATCGTATGGTTGAACGCCACGTGGACAAAAAATATCCCAATCAATATGACGCACAATGGTTAAACTGGATGATAAGAATGGGTGAACAACCCAACGGTTTTACCACTGGTGTAGAATACCAAGGCAAACTACAGTGTTTGTTGATAGCAGAATGGCACTACAATATGTGGATCAATGCCAAAGATGCCAACATAATGGGTATGCTCACAGCACCAGGATGCAAACCAAGATGGGTTGACTTGATGCTACATCAAGTAACTTGGTGGGCACAGGAGTCAGATTGCCAGAGTATAAATATCTTTACTTGGGATGACAGACGTGCATACCAAAGATGGTGCAGTAAGAAAGGTTTCAAACTGTATCAATACACTTACTCAAAGGAGTTGAAATGAACCAAAAAGAACTAAAAGAAACATACAAAACCATTTTCAATACACCAGCAGGCAAGGCAGTGTTCAATGATTTACACAGAATATCAAATCAAAGTCGTGTGGATCAAGATGCACCAAATCCTTATGCTTGTGTGTATAAGATAGCACAACAGGCACTGTTGAAACGTATTGAGAATATGTGTGACATAGAACGCACAGAAAACAGCAACATAATAGAAAGGCGCTAACAATGGAAGAGCAAACACAAACACAAGAGTCACTGTTGGACTCAACAACCACAACAGAAACAAATACAGAAACTACCACAGCTACTGAGACCGCAACAGCCACAGATGGCGAACGTCCAGAATGGTTGCCAGAGAAGTTCAAAACAGCAGAAGACTTTGCCAAGTCATATGGTGAACTTGAAAAGAAAATACAAGAAAAACAACCTGAGATCCCCACTGAATATGATTATTCATATGCTGGTGATATGGGTTTGGATATGAATGATGAACAAAAGTCACAAACCAATGAAGTGTTCCGTCACTATGGATTGACACAAGAACAAGCCAAAGGTATGTTGAGTTTGTATTCAGATTCAATCAAAGCATTTGCGGATCAATACACAGCACAAGGACCACAAGTTGATATGACTGTGGAACAAGGGCAACTCAAAAACACTTGGGGTGCAGAATATGACACCAAAATGGGTGCTGTGCGTAACTTCGCCAAGACACTCAAAAACGACACACTGAATGCACCATTGGCAAACACAGCAGAAGGCTTACAGATCCTGGCAGACGCGATGGCATACAGAAACGGCACAAACCCCATAGCAGATGGTGGAGTGGCATCAACACAATCAGCCGCTGACATCCGTGCAAAAATCAACGAACTGAGACAATCAGATTCATACAAGTTACCGCAAGGTGATATTGTAGGAGAACAAACCCGTGCTGAGATATACAAGTTATATCAGCAACTGGAACGAATGCCTAGATAACAATGAAGCCAAGAATAGTGCCACAACCATTTGAGGACCGCAGAAAGCTCAAAACCCTTGTGGCACATTGGCAAACACAGGTAGAAAAACACAGTCACTCAACTGATTCAATGGACTATCGCATAGCCACAACAATGCTGACGTGGCTTGAGCAAAGACAACGTGTGGGACAACTGTGGTTTACCAACAGAGCAGAATGGAAGCGACAAACCTGTGCTGATGTGGATTCACCAGAGTATCGCAAACTCAAACGAGCTGTAGGAAAATGGAAACGTGAACAAACACTGGGTTGAGTTTGATTATCTCTCAGAACGAGAAGTGGGCAGACTGCTGAAATGGTGCACAACCTGTTGTTTCCAACCGTGGTTCACACAAACCAACGAACGCAGACAACACAGATTCTGCTTTGATTCAGAAATGGACGCAAGACGCTTTGTGTGGACATTTGAAGAGTATTTCAACCCACTGAGACCGTGAAAACCGCGACACAAGTTCACGAGACTATATGTAGTCACTGAAACCACAACATATAGTATTACAAAAACCCCCAAAATATTGACAAAAAAAGTGGAAAAAACCCTCTTGACAGAACCACAATGTGTGCTATTATAATAGTATGAAACAAACAAACAAAGGAAAAAACAAAATGACACTAGAACAACAACTAAAACTGGCAGAAAAAACTGCTGATGACTACTGGAATGAACTAGTATGGTTAGAAGAAAATGACCCAGAAAACCAAGCAGACTACAATGTGGCGGAACAAGCATATTGGAAATGGGAAGAAACAAGAACAGAACTAGCACAAAAGTGGGAAAAACTGGCCAAATAAGTGGTTGACAGAACCCTATTGTGTGCTATTATTATAATATGAACAACAAAAACAAAAGAAAGGACAAAAAGATGACTAACAAAGAAAACAAAGAAACAGCTTGGACTGTGAGAGAATGCTTCGTGTGTGGCAATGACAATGCACACACCAATGAAGATTTTGTGAAACCCATACTGATAGATGGAATGCAGTATGAAGATGTGTGTGGCTACTGTGAAGAAGCAGGACTACACGAGGAGGAGCAGTAATATGGACAAAGAACAAGCAAAACAAGTGATCAGAGACATTGTTGATGAGTTTAAACTGCAATGGGGTATTACCAATGATGCTGATATGAAACATTTGTTGGAAATGGCTGTGCTAGAAGCACCCACTGAACAAAAGAGACGTAGTGTGCAAACACTGTTGACAGCATTCAACCACATATATGCAAACTAACGGTTGACAGAACTGAAATCTGTGCTATTATACTTGTATAGATGACAAACAAAGTGAGGACAACAATGAAGCTGAAACTACAGAATCGTCAGCAAACACGTGGTGCAAAGCCATATGATGCATATGCTGACACCATACATCAATATGTTAAAATGCAACCAGGTTGGTGCAAGAAGACAGCATACTTTAATGCATACAAACACACATTCACCAACTATGTGCGTGTGATGACTACAATACACCAAGCCAATATTGATGATGCACAAGCACTGAACACAATCAAGCAGATATACAAAGAACTATATGCTATGATACCCACACACTTGAAATCAGCTTGTGAAACAATGTATCGTGAAGCTGTGCGTGAATACAAGGAAGATTGTGCTGTATAGATACACAGTTGTGATGCTGTTGATAGCATACTGGCTGTTGTTGATATATTTTACTGTGTGATGATGCACTGTGAATAGTGTGATTTACTATGATATATTGTAAAAACATTCTGGTTTGGACCACCAATGAGGAAAACAAACCACTTTAAAACCACTGTTCTGATGATCCCCATCACCATTCCCCACAGTGAAGCACTCTCAAAATAGTGGTTGACATTATCTAAAATCGTGTTATACTAGTGGTGTAGAGTGATTAAACTCGCTCTGCTGTTATCAGTAATGTGGGCTCACTGTTGTATCAGTGGGCTCGCTGATATGATATTATATGTCTTTTTTCCTTGTGTGGGTTCATTTGATTTGTTAGTGGACCCACACTTCAAACAAAGTGGTTGACACATTTCAAAAGTGTGCTATTATAATATTAACATATATTCCTTTCGTATATGAGAGCCACGGTGGGCTAGATTGATGTGAAGGCATCAGCTGTGGGTTGTGATGATTGATTTCTCTCATTGAATCCATCCTTTAATACACCGTGGCACCCACACTCCCCAATCTGAGAAAACTTTTGGTTCCACTGTATGATATGGTGGAGAACTGAGGCACTACCCAAAAAAATGTTGGTTTGGACTAGTATGCACAGTGCAAAAATAATCTCACCTATTTTTGCTTAAAGTGGTGTTATAATATCCACCTTGCCCCACCGTAAATAACTCAAATGGCACACTATACCCCCAAGAGATTTGAACAGTATATCACGGTGGATCCCCAAAGTGGTTGTTGGTTATGGCAACGGTGTCGCAACACCCAGGGCTACGGTGTGGCAGTGTGTTGTGGACGACACTGGTTGGCTCACCGCCTCGCCTGTGTGCTCTACCGTGTGAAGAATCATCGTCACGTTCACGCAAATGTGGTGCTTCATCAGTGTGACACGCCCCAATGCTGTAATCCCCAGCATCTGCAGATTGGCACACAACGTGAAAACGTTGCTGATGCAAAACGCAAGGCACGTTGGCATCCTTTCCGTAAAACTTCAAAATAAGGGGTTGACAGATCTCCAAAATGTGCTACTATAAACACAAGGAGGTAGACTATGCAAGATACATTATATGAACTCTCAGGAGAAAAAATGGGAGAGCTTGGTGAATACGGCTGGTGTTTTGGCGGACCTTGTGTTGACGCTGTTAAAGAGCCCAGCTTAGAAGATGCTATTAGTCACATTGACACTTGTTGTGCCGCGGTTTTAACAGAAGAATCAATCAACGGTGATCCAGATTTGGACACAGATTCAATACCGTCAGTTTGGCAAAGTCAAGAGTTTTTGACTGAATGGCTAGACACAGACTCAATACCGTCTGCTTGGCAAGATGATATTCGTCATCAACTCACTGTGCTTAAACTAGCACAATAACATTTACAGGGGCGCTATGCCCCTGTATATCCCAAAAAAAATCGCATAAATAATCACATACAAGACTCAGTCAAGCCCGCAAGGACAACTTCACTGATGCTTGAACAGTTAGACGGGCCCAAGTCTAGAGGATAACCAGCAAACACTGGCCCTCAACAACAAGGATAACTCATCAACGCATTTAAACTAACCGTGATATAATCACGTATTATGAAAGGTAAAATCAAATGGCAGCAGTAGGAAACAACTTGTCAAGCAACGCTTTCATTACTATGTTTGGTGATGAGGTAACTCACATCGCACAACAAAAAGCTTCAAAGCTTCAGGGTGCAGTAAGAACAGTTAGAGGCGTTGTAGGTAGCACATACAGATTCCCAGTATTGGGTAAAGCGGGTGTTATCAAAAATAAAAATGCAAAAGAGGATATTGATGCATTATCACTGATTGATGTCAACACGACACCAGATCCAGATGTATTAGTTCCAAACTCAGGAACATTCATTGGAACCAGCACAGGCACCGCAGGTGACCCAGCAACAGGTTTTGATGTAATGCTTCACACAAACAAAACAGCATCATTAGACAACTATTCAACAGGTGAATATGTTGATGATTTTGATGCATTAAAAACTAACGTAGACTTACGTTCAGCATATGCGTCATCAATAGCGGCGGCTATGTCACGTGCTTATGATCAAGTAATCATTGGTGCATTAGACACAGCAAGAACTTCAATGACAGCAATCACTGAAACAACACAAGGCACATTGGTAAGAGCGGATTTAACAAAAATCCACAATGCACTAAATGCCAAAGATGTTCCAATGAACGATAGATATCTTGTGGTTGACTCAACAACATACGGTGACATCTTAGGTGACACTAACATTGTTGGCAACGCAGATGGTCCATTATCACAAGCACTAGTAACTGGTATCTTACCAAACGTATTAGGTTTCAACATTATTATGTCAAACCTTTTAACGGCTATTGATGCAGATGAAACATATTCATATGCATTCCACAAAGATGCAGTTGGTATGGCGATTGGTAAAGACATCACAACTATGGTAAACTATGTTCCGCAAAAACTTTCAACATTGATTGCGGCAGAGTTTTCAGCAGGTTCTGTGGTTATTGACCCAACAGCTTGTGTATCTGTAACATCATAAAGATAAATAGAAGTGTAGGTTAGTCATTTTTCTTACATTCCTAAAGATATATGTGTTGAAAAGGGCGGAGGCAACTTCGCCCTTTTTTAGTGGCTAAATAAACATACAAGGAAATCACCATTATGGCAACAACCAAGTTTACAATCGCAACGCAGGCATTATTGAAAATAGGTGGCAATCCTATTTCAACATTTGACGGCACAGACAGAGAATCAGTTGTGGTTTCAAATATGTATGAAGACACCAAAAAGTCTTTGCTGTATACAACATTTTGGAACTTTGCAACACAAAAAACAGAACTAGCGGCACTGGCAGAAACATCACCAGACGCAAACTACAGATATGTGTATCAACTTCCAGGTGACTACATCAGAGTAAAAGGTATATTTGACACCAGTGGTGTAAAAAGAACAGATTATTCAGTTGAGAAAAACAAAGTGTATGCAAACATATCACCAATGAACTTGGAATACATCCAAGAAAAATCAGAATCAGACTTTCCACCATTCTTCACAGAAGTGTTGATAGCAAAACTGGCATATGAAATATGTGAGGCTGTCACAGGTGTGGGAACCATACAAGAAAGACTTGCAAGAGATTATGAAAGAAAACTACAACAAGCAAGAACAGTTGATGGACAAGAAAATCCACCAAGAGCATTCTTGGATGAAGGTAGATTGATAAGAGCAAGAGGTGGCAACACTGACTCAGTGATTTATCCAAGGAGTTAGACAGTGGCACAACTTAAAGTTATCCAAAACTCATTTACATCAGGCGAAGTTGGTGCATATCTAGATGCCAGAGAAGATTTAGATATTTACAGAACAGGTGCCAAAACCATTGAAAACTTTTTTGTATTACCACAAGGTGGTTTGCTAAGAAGAGGTGGTTTTGAATATATCTCAGGTGTTTCAGCAACAGAATCAGAAACAGGTTTTTCAGCACACTCAAGATTGATACCATTCCGTTTTTCAGTGGAACAAGAATATGTGTTGGTGTTTGAAACAGGCACATTCACTGTGTTTAGAAATGGACTACAAGCGGCAGTGGTTACAGATCCATTGCTCAACAACTTTACTGCTTCAAATATCAATGAATGGAGATTTGCACAAACATTTGATACACTTATTATGGTGCACGAAGATTATGCTCCAATACAAATAACCAGAAGCAGTCACACCAGTTGGACAGTGGCTGAAGTTTCATTTACATTTTTACCATTGGTAAACTTTGACAATGGCATCACATTAAATCCAAACTCAGATGGCGCCCCAAACCATCTCACAGCAAGTGCAGATCCAACTTCACACTTTGCAGTGGGTGATTACATTCAAATCAATGGTGGTTTGGTAAAGATTACATCATTTTCAGGCACCAACAATGTTACGATAAATGTCACCACAGAAGAACATTTGGCAACAGCCACAGAAGCATTGTCAACAGAATATCGTCAAACTGCTTTTTCGTCACTCAAAGGTTGGCCCAAGTCAGTGACATTTCACCAAAATAGATTGATATTTGGTGGAAGCAAAAGCAAGCCACAAACCATATATGGATCACAAACGGGAGATTTGTTCAACTTCAAACCCACAGAAACTGTGATTGACAGCAGTAACAATCCAATAGGACAAGTGAATGACTCAACAGCATTCACATTTACCATTGGATCAGACAGTGCTAACATCATTAGACACGTGATATCCAAACAAACACTGTTCATTTTTACATCAGATGGTGAGTTTGAGATGACTGGTAATCCAGTTACACCAACCAATGTTAATATTAGACTACAAACCAAATACGGAATACAAAACAATGGTGCATTACCAACCACAGTTGACAACGAAGTTATGTTTATATCTGCCAATGGTAGAGAACTTAGAGGCTTTGTGTTTGATTTCAACTCAGATGGTTACTATGCCAAGAACTATACCATTGTAAGTCACGATGTTTTGAACAATCCACAAGACGTGGCATTTGTTAGAGCACACAAAAATACCAATCAAAACTATGTTTTCATAGTAAATGACAATGGAGAACTGGCAGTGTTTGGTGTCAATGTTGAAAAACAAGTGGCAGGTTGGAGTAGATTTACTACAAATGGCAAGTTTAAGAAGGTTGTGGCAGTGAATGATGCAGACACAGACCCAGAAACACAGAGATTATACGCACTGGTTGAAAGAACTAGAACAAAAGATGATGGCACAGACATAACCTGCTATCATTTAGAAAGATTAACAGAAAATACCATCTATCTAGATGGCTATGTGCCAGTAGACAACACACCAGCAGACGCATCCATCACAGGATTAACAATGTTTGCCAATCAAACAGTGAATATTGAAGCAGATGGTATTGTTCACGCAGACAAAACCATTGGAACATTTGCTGGAGGTGGTGATTTATCACTGGATGACAACTATTCAGCAGTGAATATTGGCTACAACTACACATCAAAACTAACATCACTGACTTTGCCAGTTCAAGCAAATGGACAACCATACAGAGGTGAGCAAATAACCAAAGTTTCAGCATTGGTAAACGTCAACAACACACAAGCATTGAGTATTGATGGCACCAACATCAGTTTTAG
>Ga0075480_10000790_pt1 | contig 19178 bp, 16 predicted proteins | sample DEB08_DNA_7_FD_81590 | JGI IMG/M metagenome (GOLD analysis project Ga0075480, IMG submission 81590) | Aqueous microbial communities from the Delaware River and Bay under freshwater to marine salinity gradient to study organic matter... | ecosystem: Environmental > Aquatic > Marine > Coastal ... | reverse complement strand
CTTGGATACCGTATAGTAGTGCTGTTGCTGACATTCTTATCCTTTTTCTTGACCGAGCTTAGATCGATCGTAGTGTGTATTTATTGCAAACAACTCTAAGTCACTGGAGCTGCTTGAAGTAAGTCTTATTTTACAAAAGTAATCACGAATCGCGTCACCATACTCTGATTGAGGAAGTACTGCATACAAAACATCTCCTGCCTCAACGACATCGGGCTGAGTAAATGCAGAGGTGTTTAGCTTTTTACCGTCCACATAAGTAACTGTTATTCTAGCTCCTATCCCGCCGCCTTGTTGCGTCACATACTCATCTTGCGTGGCGTTGTAAAGCTCAGCCCCGTATGGGATAGGGGTGCGAATCTTAGACGCGAAGGTTATCCCACCTGTTCCTACGGTTGTATTGCTAGCAACCGACCCAGGTATAGCCACCTTGTGAGACGTGCTGTTGGCAGACGTGTCGCGAGGCATCATGGCGTAGTATCCGCGCTCTCTCTCTTCCCAGTCAGTGATGTTTGCAGTCTGGTCAGATGTAGTAATAACCGCATCCCACGTTCCGCTGTTGCCTTCAAGAGCAACAGCTTCGAACGTCTTAACCATAGACGGGTTGAAGTTGGCTACCACCTCTACGATAGAGTCTTTTTGGTCTGAGTAGAACCTAGCTCTCGTTACATCCTCAGTGTGTTCGTGGAAGATATAGTCTTCACCGCCTCCAGTCCCTGGGTTGCTAGTGTACAGGCAGCTAATAAACCTGTTGCCACATGACTCAAACAAAGTTGGCTCCGCGCCGCTAAGGTCAGAGAAGTCGTAGATAGAAGTCCACTTTTTAATCTTCGTGTTGTAGGCAGCCACAAACCCTTCGAACGATCCCGACGAATTCATGGCTACGAGGAGCTCGTCGTAGTCAGGGTCGTACCCAACAAAGACCCTAGACGGAGACGCAAGGGCGCTCCACTGCTCCACCTTGTCTTGGAAGAAGCTGTCCATATTCTCGTCGGAGATTGGCGTGATGCCATCACCTCCGAGCTGAAGGACCTTCTTGCTGATAGTATCAAAGAAGTACACCTTACCGTCGTTCTCTACAGAAGCTTGAGTCAAGTCTCTTGTTCCGTACCTGCCAGCATAGTAAGACGGTCCACCAAGGATCGCGTCGGCAGAGGTAAGCACATCCGTATCTGCAGATAGAGAAAGCCTGTTCTGTCCTATGGGTATGCGAGAAGCCTTAGACTGCTGTATGCAAGACAAGTATCCATCGTTAGAGAAGATTCTGTCCACTCCTCCGTAAGAGGAGTCCAAGTCTGTGTAGTTGGCTTTGCTTAGGTTGAAGTTAGAGAGGTTCAGGAATGGCGAGTCAGAGAAGTACTTATCGCTGTACGTGACGGAGTGTCTTCTATGGTTCTCTGACGCATACTTGTTTACTGCGTGAGATCTACCAAACATGCTTCCGTCGGACCCAAAGAAATGAGAACCATCCTCCGACTCAAGGAACATACTCTTAAAGTACATGCCGTCCATATCCCAGTATCTAAAGAAGTGATCTACCGCCCTGTTTGTTGAGTCAGTTTCTTTCGTAAAGATCTTAACTTCTGTTCTTTTCTGCCAAACGTCTCCGTCTTCTATCAGGTTTCCAGCCGTAGGCAATGAAGTGGAGTAGTCAAATACCTCTGACAGCTCCCTGTATATGCGCTGAGACTTAGACTTTCCTGGGGTGTATACCTCAACAACAACGTTTCTCGCCCAATTAAGAATCGGGAACCAGTGCTTGCTTATTCCGTCGCTGTCACCAGAGGTGGTCTGTATTTTTTCAACTGGACTCGAACCGTCAAAGTTTACTTGTACTGCGTCGGCCCTTCCCCAGCCACTGACACCAGTGTCTTTAAGGATAAGGAACTCCCCCTTGGCCATGGGCATGTCTTCACTGTCTTCGTTTGGGTTTCCATTTACGTCGTATGTAATTCTTCCCCCAGGAAACACAGGGTTTCTTGCGCTAAGTGGTGTATCCTTAATCTTATCTCTTGCGTCCTCTTCAGCGTCGAGAAGATCTTCCATCTTCTCGTCTCTGTTGGTGAACACCCTATCAAGGAATGGCCTGTCTTCTGCGTACTCATTAAACTTGTCTGCGACCTTATCCAATCCACGACCAATACGGGTTCGTAGGCCAGGCCCATCCTTGCCCTTTTTTCTACGCTTCTCGGCCCTCTTCTCTCTCCTGCTCTGCTTGTTATCGTCCCTCTTGTTTTCGAAGTCTATCTCAGCTCTGATAGCGTTGATGTCATCTGTAACCGTATCCTTTCTAAGAGTCGTCTTTCCAACAACGGGAAACTCAAGGTTTTCTGGGAAGAACCTAGTAAAAGATCCAGCCGCGTCCTCTATGTCATAATGAATAACCCTGAGTACATCACCTTCTTTGGGATTGTAAACATAGTTAGCACCATTCTCTCCGCAATAAGAGGCGCTGCTTCCAGACCACCCCTTAAGAGAGATGTATATGTTTTTAGACGCATCCTCTTTGGAGTCGGTAGTGTCGAAGTCACTGTAGCTCCAGTAGTTAGCAAAGCCACCAGACACAGCGTACTGCTTGAAAGTGTCTATGTCAGACCCTCCGTAGACGTACTGATACTTGCTAACCCAGCTCGGAAGTGTTTGATTAGACCCGCCTATCTGAGGAAAAGAAATAGTTACTGACGCCTTCCCGTTAGTATTGGTTGCGGTTTGAATCTCACCTTTTCTTTTTACATATACGCTCCCAAGCTCTTTGACGAATGATGACCTACCCTTTTCGTCATACAGTATCATACCAAATGAGTGGTTTGCCCCGCGCTTAAACGTCTTGTAGTCGTTAACCCCTGGAGTTAGCATGGCTGAGGCGTTGGTCCTTACGGAATATATTCCATTTCCTACGGCACCGTATCCAAGCGAGTTAAGGCCGCCAACCATGCAGTTTCCACCATAGCTGCTGTCAACTGGAAAAGAGTAGTTTGAAACCTCGACGCCGTCAGCGACATCAAATATGGTTGCGCTATTCACTCTATACAGGCAAAGCGGAAGCTCAATCGTTGTTCCAGAAACACTTGCGAACATAAAGAATGTCAGGTCAGCTTCTTTAATTGTAAAGTCTCTAGTGAGGGAGCCAGCGCTGTTTCTGGCGCTGCTCTCAACGTTATTCTCATTGGAGTATACTTTGTTTGTAACCCCCTGCCCGCCGCGTATATGGGAGGCGAGCGCTGATATAAATGAGGATTTAGACTGGCTGGCGCTAGACGTGTACTTTATCTTAAACCTTATGTCGCCGAGATCTTTAAACCTCGCCTCGAAGCCTGTGTGCCCAAGCCACCAAGTATCTGAGTTGTAATTAAAAACTGCTGCCTGGCTTGTGCCTAGTGCATAGGTGAGAAACGAAATAGTGCTTTCATAATAGAACGTAATGTCAATTACTGCCTGTGTACCCGCTGGTACCGTTTCTGGAAGCTTAGATAGATCTATGTTTGCTTTAGCTTGGTAGCCTTCGATGTTGATTCCTGGCTGAAAGGCCGTTCCTTGACCAGCCGTGATCGGAGTTACGTTATAGTTGTCATTGAGGGCCTCGTCATAAGAGACAGTAAACTCAGCTTTTATGTCTGGAAGATCTCTACCCTCAACGTAGTTCCCGTACATAAGCCTGCTGTCAGCAATGCACTGGGTCTTTGCCCTAAGGGGAACGTTGTCAAAAAGCTTGTTAGCCTCGATTAGCGGAGCGGGCTCCTGGTCTTGGTCCCCGTAAAACAAATACGTAGATGCAGACTCATCCCATACCGTGATGCCGTTTCGGATCAAGTCAGAAGACCTCTTAAGTCTGTCCGCCAAGTATACTGCGCCAGTCTCGTTGTCTCTGTAGTAGACGTTTATCTCGGACACTTCTGAGTTGCCCTTAGGCAGGGTCATCTCATAATAGTTTGCCACTGGTTTGCGAGCCCCATCTTCTTCTTGAGACACATACACTTGAGGTATAATCCCAGCAGACATGTTCGATAGAGCGCTACGCTCACCGTCCTTGTACACCCACTGAATGGAAAACGAAAGGTTTTTCCCATAAATAAAGTTTCCGCTAAAGTCAAAATCTGTTCTGCTGTTTACCTGAAACGTATGAACAGGTTTAGTCTTCGCTACACTAAGGAACTCCTTTATGTCGGCCTCGGTGGTGTACCCACCTGCGTCCCCAGCATCTAGAGCTCTAGAGACATTCAGTTTCTTTGGCTCAGCGATGTTGTCGGTCATATACAAGATAGGGACGATGGTCCCCTCTTGGTTGACGTCCGCCCTGATGACATCCATGTCTACAAACTCTGGCTTAGTACCGAACAAGTACCGAGTCTCATAGACCTTCTCGTACACAAGTGAGTCTTGACTAAGGTCTACTCTGTATACTCCGTGATTGATATCGGTATTGTTGTAAACGATAAAGTATATCGTGTTGGCCTCAAGGTCAACGCAGCTTCCAAGAACTTCAAAGGACGAGTCCTGAGGTATCCTGTCTCCAGCAGAAGCTGCAGCCACGGCGGTAGTTCCTTTCGTGTTCTTAAGCACGAAACTGTTACCGTCAGTGTCAGTAGAGATGGTGACGTTGCGAGCGTCAGTCATCTCGTTCTGCCTTACAAGTCGCTCATCAAGAGACTTGTTCAGCGCCAGAGGTGTAATCTTATCAATAGGCATTATCCCTTAGGTGCTTGCTTGTAGTTCTTTCTAATTGTCTTGAGCGCCTCCTCTTTGCTGAAGGCCTTCATGCGAGAGTTAGCCTTGCGTCTTTCGTTGTAGTATTCTGCACGAGCACGCTGCTTCTCTGCCGCTGGCACAGATGCTTTGCGCTCGACAATCTTGAAGTACATGTAAGACCTGAGGGCTTCTTCAAGGTAGATGTGGACTGTAGGATCCACAGCTCTAGCCTCGTCAGCTACATACTCGATAACAACTTCTGAGATGTTGTTACGAGTATCCATTTCGATTCTGTTCTGGTCAAGGTTAATGCGGTATCCTCCTTCGTACTGTCCACCACCAACGCCGTACAGCCTGCCTTCTACACCTCCGTACACATAGTTGCGGAATACATAGTCCTCAAACCCGTCGCTAATTCTAGCGGTGCTGTTGTCAGATCCAGATGTAGACCCCTTAGAGTCTACTCTGTCGTAGATGCCATCACCGTCTGAATCGAGCCTATTGCCGCTGCTGTCTGTTGCGTACTTCTGAGAGATGTTGATGTTCTTGTTCTCTCCGAGTACATACACGATACCGTCTGTGCCCACGACACCGATCTTAACCATATCCACGAAGTCGTCAGGAAGCTCAACAGAATCGGTTGTTGTATTTACCGTCAGCTTCAAGGACTTCACTCTGTTCATGATGTCGAAGCCAAACTCACGTACCCCGCGCTTAGCGAAGTTCTTGAGTACCGCCTCGTCGATATCGTTTACGTAGTCATCATGCCCCATCGTAAGCAAGAAGTCGTTTACGATCTGAGACACTTTAATTGTGTTTCTTGCCATTACTTACTGGGCTTTGGGATCTCCTCTTTCGAGGAGTAGTTATACATATCTGCGTCTCTCAGATGCAGCCCTATCATCTTGGCAATCTCTATGGCAAGCTCAGGCTCGTAGTGCTCTGGCATGTCGAAGTGATTCGCTGTGTTCTGATTGGTCAGGGTTGTAGACAAAGAAGGAACCGTGTCCACGATTTTTCCGTTGACGTCTCTTGCTCCAGGCTGTCTGTAGTACCTGACGTAAATCTTCTTGATAGTCTCTGGGAATACCTCTATGTGGTTAGACACCAGTGCTACTGGATCGCTTTCCGTAGGGGTATTCAAGTCGCTTCTGAGGATGCGTTCAATCTTCTCTTCATCGTAGACAATGTCAACAGGAGTTCGGGTCGAGCTCCCAAAGAGCACAGACCCAGACGAACTGATGCTGATAAGTCTAGCAAAGTTGTAGGTCAAGTCGCTCTTCTTGAACGCTGACACTGTGGAATCTTTTGGCAAAGTCTCTGCCGTAGAGTAGAACGACAGGTCTTCTTCAAGTCTTTTGATTCTAGACTTGTTTCCTTTTGCTGAGATGCCACGCCGAACTGAGGCTCGCGCCTGCTCAAACTCACCGAACATATTGTTGAATAAGTTCACCTGAGCTTGATGAGCAAACTTGTTAAAAGACTGTGGCGTAACAAAGCCTCTTTGGTCTTTGTTAGCCAGCTCTCGCACGGCCTCATATACTTTTACAATGTTGGCATACATGCAACAAATATACAAAAAGAAAGCCACCTGTATTGGTGGCCTTCTTAGGGAGCGCTCTGCAATTAAAGCTGCCGATCTATCTCTTCTACGATTGGCACTGCAGCCTCGGTGAGGCAGTACCTAGTAAACACATCAACAGGGTCCTGACCAGCAGGAACAGAGATGATCATGTTGTTGGTGTCAAACCAACGGACAGCATCTCTATCCATCTTGATGATGTTGTACTTCTGTGCCATGCGAAGCTTAGCCTTCATAGCTACAGAAGGGTTGTCAAACGACTGGATAAATCCAGCTGGATCCTTCTTGGCTTTGAGCAAGAGGTCGTGCTTGATCTCAGCGAATGGGCGGTCTACGTCCATGTTGTACGCTGCCGCCACTGCAAGCAAGTCGTCTAACTCCTTGGTTCTGAGCAAGTTAATAGCGTCGTTAACCAAGAACTCTTGATCGAGGCTAACCTCTTTCTTCTTGAGCTGATCGATAATCTCGAACGAGCTGCCGCCATTGGCTTTGTTTCCAGGGTGCATCGTCAAGAACTTCATCAAGTTAGGCTTTGTCTTGGGGACAAAAAGCCTACCCATACGGAAGATGACTGGGGTCTTGACAGAGTTAGGAGCTTGCTCGTCTCTCCAGATAGAGTTCTCGCGCTCGCAGTAGCGGATCTCGCGGACCATATCTTTCTCTTCGTCATAGACGGTTATTCCACTTTGCATGAGCATAAACGTGGCTTGGCTTTGGAGAGCCTTAAACTCACGAGCTTCATACTTAACCTCTTGTCTCTTGACCTTAGGCTTTGGTGTAGATACAGCAGTAGGTGCTGCTGGTTGTTCTACTGTGGTCTGCTCTGCTGGCTTAGCAGCAGGCTTTCTCCCGCGTCGAGCGCTGGGCTTTGTTTGTTGTTCCATTAAGATATTGAATTGAAATTAGTAGTCTGTATTAGTAGATGCGGATGTCTGACCCTAAACCAGATGTTGCGCTAGGGAAATAAACCGTCACCGTAGAGTTAGCTGTAAGCGTGTATGGTGAAGCTGCGCCATTGATGGTGGTTCTGCCAGCTGGAGGGTGAACCGTAATGGAGCTAGCGCCTGCGTTTATCAAGGTGAGCATCTGCCCGCCCTCAGCTCCTGTGGGGAAAATTACGTGAGCACTTCCGCTAACTACGCTGACGGGCTTTGTAAATGCGTTTGTAATTGTTGCAGCATCGCCTGAACCTGTTCCTGAAGAAGCAACAACAGCTGAGTCAGAATGAGTTGTTTCTGCGGTCAAGGCCAGCTTACCGTTTACAGTAACGTTGCTATTAAAAGAGACTACGTCGTATACGTTTGTCAACCTTTGATTGAGCGCGATAAGCACCCACTCGCCCTTGTCGTTGGTAGCAGTAGGGGACTTAAACAAAAACGTTGCTGTTTCTCCTGGGCTTCCAAGAGTTACATCTGCATTAAAGTCTTGCATATCAGCAGAAGTAGTGTCGACGGTAATCCGACCAGAGCCGTCTACAAACACAGTAACCATGACGCCATGAGGGAGTGGCCTCCCATAGGAGTCTGTTGTTCCGAGGGTAAGTGTTCCTCCGTCCTGCGTCCCTGTGACGTATACGAAACTAGACGTTCCATTCCACGCAACGGTTCCGCTGCCAGATGGTGCCGTTACTTCCTGAACTCCTCCATCAAGGAAGAACGGGAATACTCTTTTATTTCTTGCCATTGTGTTCGTTTTTTACAAAGATAGTAAAAGAGAAGGGAGCCATTCTCCCCTCTCAGTTACCGATTAGTCGAGTGATGGACCATTAAGGGCAATCCATCTCCAGCCACCATCGAAGTACATACAAGTAGCTTCTTCGTTAGCCGCAAATGTTGCTTTGTCCAAACTAGTTCCGTCAGCGGGGTTGCTAAGAGTAACTGTTACGGCATTGGCTGCATTGATGCACTCAAAGACCACGACAGTTCCAACCTCCTTGGTGTTAAGGTCGTCTACAACCACATTTACGGTAGCGGACGTTCCGTCAAGAATCACCCTGCTTGAAGTAACAGTATAGGTTGCGTCGTCTGCAGTAAGTGTTGCAGCCGCAGCATCCAAGTACAATGGAAATACGCTTGTTTGTGCCATTTGTTCTGAGTATTGTGAAGATCAGAGAGAAGGGCCGAAGCCCCTCTCTCGTCTCTTCAGGTTAATTACTTGATGAGTACGTGCTGGTTTGCAGCGCGAGTGATCAAGTTGCACTCAGAACGGTAGTAGAACTCAGCAACGTCCTTAGACAAGTTGGTGTGTCCCAAGATTGAACCGCGTACCCAGTGCTCCATGTCACGGTTGTAACCGTTCGTACCCTTGTAGTTCATCTCCAAAGCAGGAGCTGAGTTACCAGTGCGTGGGTCAACAACGTTAGCCAAAGGAACCATAGCTCCCTTGATGTTGCCGACAGCACCCAACATAGGATCATTCAAGAGCTTCCAGTCGTGCTTGTGGAAGGTGTATCCACCGCGAGTGAATGACTTAAAGCCGAGCTTCACAGCCATGTCAGAGTCGTTGTTGAATGCACCGAACTGTCCAGGCAAGCCAGCAGTCACCTGCGTAGCGATACCTTGAGCAAGCATGTCGTCGATGTCCAAAGATGCAGCTCTGTTCAAGTACATAGCGTACTCTGCTGGAGCCCCCTCCTTGTCCAATTCGAGGATGATACCGTCGATGTCAGACATGTCAGCGAACGTGCCTTGAGCGCCGCCAGAAACGTCAGCAACCAAGCCTCTTTTCTCGACAGCTTCGAAGTAACCTTCAGACCCAGCAACCTTACCCAAGGTGGTAGAGTCGTCGATTGGAACTTGAACCTCAGTCCCATCAGTAGCAGCCTTCTGACCGTAGAGCAACATCATCTCGCGCTGGTTCATGAAACGCTTGCGCGTATCCATCTCACCCTTTACGTACCATCTGTAGTCACCATTTCCGATGTTTACCCAGCCGATGTTGGTTGCTTGAGAACCGTTGACTGCGTAAGTCTCCTTGGTGATGATGAATGGGTTGACGCGCTTGGTGATTCCAGGCTCGCGGAAGCGGCCAGGCTGATCAGAACCTTGAGCGTAGATGTTACCGATAACGGCAAACTGAGTCGTTGAGCCGTAAGAACCCGTGGGGTTTCCTGCACCATCGAGACGAGCCACAGTGTAAGAGTTGTCGTTTCCGTCGCTGTCGCCATCAGTGATGCCAGTAACCACGAGGCGCTCATTCTCAGGAGTCAAGAGAACGTCGTTCAAGCGCAGGTCGATAGAGTCGTCTGCAGTGCCGCTCATGGTCAGGGTAGCAGTAGAGATAGTACCCGTCACGTATGGGTGCAAGCGACCTTCTTCCCAGTACTGGACTTCGTCCTGAGTACCAGCGTTGGTCACAGCACCAGTGAGCTGCAAGAAGCCAGTGATACCTTGATCTCCGTAAGTGCTGATCAACAAGTCTCTGTTGTCAGGCTTGGCGTAGTCGCCAATCAAGTCCCCGAGAGAGACATATTTTTCTGGGGTTGCCAGAAGCTTTGACGGTCCTTCGTTAGAAGCTCCGCTGTTAGTATAAGAAATAGCCATTTTTGTCTAATGTTAGATTTTGAAGGTCATAGTAGAGTTACCCATCATAGCATCCTTCAACTGCTGAGTCAGGGAATTTTCAGTTGGTTGTACGCCCTGTGAGTTTGGCTGTGTAGAACTAACATTGGCTGCCTTAGTCACCAAGTTTCTCTGACCGTCACCCAACCCCTTCTTGTAGATTTCCTTTGCGATGGTGTCGATGTTATCGATCAGAGCCCTATGTGAGCTAAGCAACTCGTAGTTCCAGTTGCCGTTGTTATCAACGTAAGGATCGAAGTACTCATCGAGTCGGGCGTTCTTATCGATGAGAGACTTCTTGTAGTTCTCTTGGAATCCGAACTTGAAATCGTTGCCGTCTCCTAGGTCGAATTGCAACCCTTCAAGTTCATTGACGCTAGACGCCATCTTCGAGATCCACTCTTCGTTGATGAATGGTTCTTCAGCAGACTGCTGCTCAACAACTGGCATCTGGTACCCATCTCGCATTTCGCTTATGGCGTCCCGAGCTGCCTTCGCATCGAGCTTCATCTGAATCTGACCCATCTGTACCTCAGACTCATCGTGGAGGTCGGCATCGACCGTGTACTTATTCTTCATAAGCACGTTGATTTCCGTGTCGCTCAAGTCAGGGTACTGAGTCCGCATGTGAGTGGCAATCGCAGTCATGTCATCCATTTCGGATGGGTTTACTGACTGGTACTTGAACCAATCCATAGGGTCTCGTCCTGTCTTGCTAACGAAGTCGGCAATCACTGCGATACGTTCGTCCAGCTGAGGCTGAGATTGTTGAGCCAAGTCATCCAAAGACTTTACTTCTCTACCAAGCCTTTCGCTTAAGAATGAGAAGACCGCTTCTTCGACTTGTGCATCAGAGTATTCTTCTTGTTCGGGAGCAGCCTCTTGGGTAGGCTGCTCTACCTCCACTTGTTGCTGGGGCTCAGGTTGAACCTCGGCTTGTGGTTCTGGTTCAGGAGTCGGTTCTGGCTGTGGCTGTGCCATAGACGCTGCGACTTCCTGCTCAGATACAAAAGTGAAACCGCCTTCCTGAGCGGTTTCCTGTGGTTGGATGTTTTCGTTTTCCATGAATTAAATTATTGATTATCAGTATTATCCTACGTATGCTACGCCCTTTGCCGTACCGTCAGAGGTAACGGAAGAGAACATACCGTAGATAGTCATGCCAGCCTCCAGCGGAATAGCCACGCCGTCTGCCCCAGCAGCAGCATACGATGCGCCGCTAACTTCAAAAAGGCTAGCTCCATTGTCAGATGCCTTAAACGTAACCGTCCCTGCCTCTGTGCAAGTAAAGGCCGTGAACTTCTTGCTTGTAGGTGCGGTCGCCTCAGTGCTATCGCTGATGTAATAGAACGTAGACGGTAGTGTTGCTCCTGGATATGCCATGCTTATTGTTTTTGCAAATATATAACTTATTTATTTCCTGTGCTTTGCCACCTTCTTGGCGATCTTCTCGGGTTGCCTTACAAATTGCTTACCCTTCTTATTGCCCTCGGCCTTGGCCCTGTTAGTGGCAGCTTTCTCACTAGCGCTCAGAGACTTCCATGCTTTGTCTGGAAGGTACCGCTTCTTTCCTTTAGACGGTTTTCCGTCTGAGGTGCGCCACTTCTGCTTGGTCCACTTAGCCAGTGAATTGCTGCTGGACTTCTTCCCAGAGTATCCCCCGCCAGCTTTCTTGTATGCAGCTACAGCGAGCTGAGCCTTACGAGCAGACCACTGACCAGCCTTCCCTCCTTTGGAGCCAGACTTGATGCGTGCAACAATTCTCTTCCAGAGTCCTGGATTCTTTTTCTTTGCTGTCTCAGCCATGCGTCACTGTCTTAAACTCTGCCTTCTCTATTGCTTTGGGGTGCGGTGCGTAGTCTCCCTCCATGAGATAGAACCTCCCACCCTCTTCCATCCAGTGGTATCCCTTTGGAGGATCCACTGAGATCTTCTTCTTGCCTACGCTAAGCTTTTGCTTCTTGTACGCCTTCATCACCACTTAATTTTATTGGCCCACCATGCAGCACTCATCTTGCCACGATTGATATTCTTTCTGTGCCTATCCTTAAACGCCTTGCGCTGCTTAGCGTTCTGATTGGTCTTAGCCCCCTGCTCACCGAAACGAATAAGCTTTACTTTCTCCCCTTCCTTTGCCAACACTATGTGTGACTTCTTGGGGTGCTTAGGTGTACGCTTTGCCTTGTTAACACCAGACAAACCATACTTCTTAAGCATGTTCTTTATTCTGTTTCCGAGTTTAGATGGGCTGCTCATAATACAAATATAATTACTGCTGAGTTATTGATGAGGCCGCGAAGACGACGTTGTAGTTACCATCGTCAGACCTAAACGAATGAACAAACGAACCAGAGGCGACATAGGTGGCTGAGTTGGCTGTGTATTTAACCGTAGCCGTAGTCGCAGACGTACACTGAGTATCGTATGAAGCATCGTCACCGACAATAGTAAAGCAAACATTAGTTGCTGAAGAAAGTTGATCTGCTGCAATCAACTGAGAACCAGAGTATGCGATCCCGCATCCAGTAGCTCCTGGAGGCTTAGACTCGACTCCGTCAAGAGAAACAAACAGGCCTGATGAATCTATAGTTTTCATGAAATCGTTATTGTAAGAGACTTCCATCTCCACCGAATTTGCGTGGCAGTAACGGGGCTTAGTGTGAGGTACTGTTTAACCATATGCCCGTTACTTATCGTAGCGTCTGTAAGATCAAACGTTACGTCCTGGTACACACCACCAGTAGCTGCTGAGCCGTAGTACGACGCTGTTCCTCCAGCATAGGGGGCCCCAGGAGTTCCCCATGATGCGAGCCAACTACCGTTTGTATAAAAAGAAATCACCGTAGAAATCTCCACAGTTCTTCCTGAAGGAATGTTTCTGATATCAAGAGTATTCTGCGTACCCCTTGTCCCGTCCTGATTGTCTCCAAGAGAGACGCACGGGCCCACCATTGTGTCAGATATAGTGACATCTGCATCGGCGTCTATCTCTGCGTATGTAAAAAGAGTGGCATACGTTGTAGAGCTTGTTACACTCTTAAATGCTGCATCAAAATCAGACCAAGAAAAAGTGCCTCCTCCGTATGTTGCAATGGGATTTGCAAAGGACAGGTTTCCGCTACCATCAGTCTTTATGAAATCTCCATCGCTTCCAGCGCTCGTTGGGAAAGTAAGGTTTACTGTCGGAAGTGTAACAGTCACGTTCCCGCTCATAGAGCTTGGGGCGTTTATCGTGACGGCATTTGAGTTGCCGTTGTCATACATACGAATAGACGAGTTCGCGGTGTCTCCATCTATCGTAAGCCTGTTGTTTATCTGAGCAGTACCAGCGTTAAAGAACTTTACCTGACTCGTACCGCCTTGAGTAAGTTCGAGCGAATTGCCATTAAGCTCAATGGCCCTGTTTCCAGACAGCGTACCGTTAGCCGTATAGATGCTGTCACTTACTGGCGTTGTCCAGCTAAGAGTTCCGCTACCATCCGTAGTGAGGACTTGGTCTGCATCACCATCATCGGATGGGAGGGTGAGTGTGTAGTCGGCAGCTACCGTAGCTGGTGGCTGTATACCTACATAGTTGCTGGAGTCAGAGTCGTAGAGCCTAAGAGGAAGTTGGTCCTTGAGGCTTACTGATGTGGTGTTCTCAAAGGACACTTCACTGACTTGATTGTCAAACTTGTAGTTTGCGGACCCGCTTCCATTCTTCGTAAACGAGAAGTCCCCAAGGGTGGATGCACCAAGGGAATTGCCAGCAGCACCACTGAATTGAATACCAGTGGTGTTTGAAATCTGGAACGTGTTACCTACATCGACGGCTCCATTGATAGTAATGTAAGCTGATCCTGCTCCAGTAATCTTGCCTATTGTAAACCTCTCGCCCCCGTCAACACCTATTGTCGCTGAGTCAGCTAGTCTGACCTCAGAGCCGTCTACCTCAAGGTTGTTTCCGATAAGGGCATTAGTAGCTACGTGAAGTCCAGCTGTCGGGGTTACGTTACCTACCCCGACGTAAGCATTGTTCTCGTCGATATAAAGCAGTGGGTTAGCTGCACTGTCTCTGAACGTGATCCTACCGCCTGCTAGCAAGTTTACTACCCTAGTAGTGTCATCTAAAGTAAGATCGGAAGTCTTCAGTGTAGGTACGTCTGATTGAGCCCTAGCTGCCGTGTAGTACAGGTTAGTGCTGCCTTCAGGTACTTCGTCCGTGTCTTGCTTGTGCGTTGGCCTGATGATGATTCTGCCAGAGCTTCCAGGGCTTGTGGTCAAGACAGCTGCAAGAAGTATGCTGTGACCGTCTGCAGGAGCAGGCTCTGTCGTAGTTACTCCGCCAGCGTTATCTGGATCGAGGTACAGGAGATCGCCTTGGTCGTACTCAGAAGGATCATACCCAGACAACCCGTCAAGTTTTCCGAACCATACTACGTAGCCCCAATCATTGAGAGCCATGTCCTGGGCTGCAAACCCAACAACCCATTCTGGAATAAATCCAGGATATGATTGATCGGCCTTCTTAAAAAGCAATTTGCTACCCGTGGAGCCCCCAAACATAACAACGTCACCCTTAGAGATAGCCTCATCAGCTCTGCCGTAAAACACGTTCTTCTCACCAAGCTCTATAGAAACTCCGTCGGCATTGGTGTATGCCACGGTCTCTTCGTCGACGTCATAAGCCAAACTTCCAGCCGCAACTCCGCCTTCGTCTTCAAATGTGATAGCGTTACCAGCGGTATTCAAATTACCGCCTAGCTCAGGAGATGTATCCTCCACAACAGAAGCAAGCCTGTCGGCCCACTGAGTAGAGTAGTCAGCATCCGTAAGCTTGACAAGGCTTTGTCCTGTGGTGCCACCAACAGGTACCCCAGCCCCAGCAGCACCAGTACCACCAGTGACAGCTAGAGCGTTCTGCACTACGACGACATTGCTGTCCGACGTAGACAACGCAACCTGAGTGGCCCCCTCTGGAACGGTGACGCTAACCCTTAGCGGATCACCAAATGTCAGCGTAAAGTCACTCATGTGTTAGGCCGTTATAGTTACATCTTCGACGATAGTAAATGTCCCGTACAAGAAAGTCTCTACTACAGGAGGGGAGTCAGCGCTCTGGTGCTGAATGTCATAAACATACTGACCAGACTCTACGGCCTTCATGACGGAAGAGCTTATCGTAACAGTAAGCGTAGTGCCAGACGCATCATAGTTGCTGAATGTAATATCAGATGATGCTATTATCGTTGATTCATCGTTAGTCGCAGCGTCACGAACCTCCATCTTCCATCCAGTGTACGGACGAGCAGTAGACTGATCTGAGGTGAAAGTCATGATCATAGTAAACGTATCCCCACGTCTACACTTGATGTCAAGGCGAGAAGCCTTGTCTAGGTTGATACTTGCCATTACTGCAAAAGGTCGTTTACGTTTGTTGATTCTGATTCTTCAAGCTCCCCTCTCTGGCCTTTGCGCTGAGAGATAAGCTTCGATTGTTTGCTCGCCTGCTTGTCCAAGCGATCGTCTTTTCTATCCTCCTTAAGGACTTCGAGCTTCTCCTTAAACTCTTGATCCTCAGTGCGGAAGCCGAGAGTAGCCTGAGCTCTGATCATCTCTACCTCCCTGCGCATCTCGTGCTCCATCTGCATACGCTGGGCCTCGAACTGAGCCTTCATCTCAAGCATGCGCATATCGATCTGCCCCTTGAGCTGAATCTCTTGGGCTTTAACCTGAGCGGCAGCCTGAGCTGTCTGTATGTTGGCCTGAGCCTGAGCTTGGGAGTTAGCTTGAGCTTGCTCCATCTGCTGCTTGATACGCTTCTTTCTTCTTACGATAAGCAAGCGCTCAGCCTGATCGACATCGCGCAGCTGACGAATAGCAACCGCATCCTCAATATCGATCTCTCTCTGTGACAACGCTACCTGGATGTTTTGCTCCAGGTACGCTCTGTCTTTATCGTCCATCTGCTTTCTCACCATAACGCCGAAGTTGTACATAGGTATCTCTGAGAAAGAGCTAAGCACCCCCATGTTCGTAGCACCCACTGCGTTCTCATACGCCTTGTAGATGGCTGACTCTGGAGGCAGGATCTGAAGACACTTCACGATATCTTCTACGACTCTCTTGAAGAGCATCATCGATGCGTGAGTTACGTCGTAGATAGCGTTGTTGCCGCCAGCGATAGCTTGCTCTCTCACTCCCACCAAGTCTTCGCTCTTAGGCGTCGTGCCGTCCATAGCTTCGTTGATGCCTGTAGCATCACGAATCATACGCAGGTAGTGGTTGTACAGAGCCACAAGCTCGTTGATGTTTCTTATGGTGTTGTCCAAAGGACGAACGGGTGGGTTTTGGAAACCACCCTCTGGGTTCTTGCTTCTGTAGTAGAAGACACCAGTCTGCTCGTAGATGTCTTGGATCTCCAGTGGCTGGAGCTCCCCGCCTCTACCGAGCTGTACGTTATCCAATCCCTCGATGTCTACAATCAATCCATCAGGCTTGGCCTTGGCGACCGCCTGCTGGATCTTAAGGTGGGTGAGCTGAAGCTGGTCTGCAAAACCAGTGATGCTACCCACGATAGACTTAGGCATCATGCGACGCATGTTAGTAGCCGCAATAGAGTAAGACAGGCGAGCCTTGCTCAAGTCGTGGATGTTCTTAGGGATGTTGGTCTTCATCCCGTACCCATAAATGTAGTCGGTTCCCACGATGTACTTACCACCGTATACCGTGGCGTTCTCCATCTTGTGAGCCTTACGCTCGTAGACAGAGCTCTTAGGCTCGCTGTACTCCTCACCCTTGTAGAAGAAGTTGGTGTTGCCAAAGCGGTTCTCCTTGTCCTCGAAGTACATGCAGTCAACAGACAAGAACTCGAAGTCAAGAACCTGAATGCGGTACTCATCGTACCCATACTTCATTCTGTCACGCTTGTCGTCGTGGTATTTTCTTCCGAAGACTGATGAGTCGTTGTTGAACTTTCCAGCTACAGACTTAGCGATCTTCTCGAACTCCTCTTCGGTAAAGTCGTCACCAGAGGTTCTCTTCAGCTCCTCGATAGTGATGGTCTTTACGTGACCAGCGTACACCAAGTCCTTGAAGTTAGGGTCTTCCGTGTAGCTGTGAACGAAGTCGCAGGGGTCTACGTAGTTGGTGGTGATCCCGTAGTTAGGATCATTCTCTCTCTTTACGACAGACATACCCAGAGTCACGAGGTCATTGACGCAGCGCCTAAACGTAGAGTCATTGAAGTCGTTCCAAGACAGTGTCATGTTGGTTGCTATCTGTGCAGCAACTTCGGCGTCGGTCTTGACGTTTGTTTCCAAGAAGATCTCCGCCTCCTCCAGCGTGTCTGGAATCTCGCTTGCATCCGTAGACATCTGAATGCCAGACTGTTTCATCTGTGCATACATGTCTTTGTTGCGCACCTGCATCTGCAGCTTGCGCTTCTTGGCATCCTTCTCGCTGCTCGATATAGGATCGATAGCTTGAAGGTTAGGGTATGGGTCAGACGACAAGATCTTGTTGACTACGATCTTGACGAACTTAGGTATGATAGGTACAGGGGCCCAGTCCAGATTCAGCAGCGTACCGTCTCCGTTGTTAGGATCGAGGCTGTTGAGGATCTGCTTATAGATAGTTGTATCCTGAGTCCCGTTAGCATAGTCGCGGTTTCTTTCGAATTCTCGACGACGCTTTTGGTACGTCCCAGACTCATCATCGATCTTTCCCCAGTTCGCTTCAATAGCTTTCGCGTACTTTAGTCCGTAAGACTTGTCGAGATTCTCCGAGGCAGGAGCTAATGGATCTGGGAAAGTACTGGATTTCTTATTCGTGCTAGAGTAGGACATTTACAGTATTCCTTTATAGCACAAATATAGTGTAAATAAAGTAACCCCTTAGGCATTAGGCCTGTAGCGCCTAAAGAACTTCTTGTCGTCGAACTTGCTCACCTTTTTTTCTACCTTGACTTTCTGCGCAGCAAGCAAAGCTAGACCCGAGCTGATGGTCAAGTCAAACTTAGTTCTCTTGTCTATGCGATACCCGATCCAGTCCTCAAGGGTTCTGTTGAAATACATATTGCCAACACTACCGTCTGCCTTCTCACCTACGTGATCGAAGATGTATTGCTCGATAGCTTGAGCGTGAGCATGGATGACGTCCTGAGAGTTAGAGGGGATACCCTTGGTACGTACGTTGCTGTTACTCCCAGGAGGGCGCAAGTGATCTGGCCTGTTCATTACGTAGCCATCGTAACCCCTTGATTCAAAGTATCTTACGATGCCGTACTTATTGTTTTCAATTAAGAGTGGGTACCCGTAGAAGAACGAAGCCATCAAGACATCCTCGTAGAATATCTTGGCTAGGTCAGGACGCGAGGCATACTCCACCACGAACATGTTAGACGGGTGCGTCTCTGTCATGCTGAACTTGTTGTACAGATGCAGGGCCCCCTTAGAGCCACGGCCATCAACCGTGGCGTCAAGGTCATAGGAGTCAACACCACCACAGCCCAGGTGATCAAACGGAGGAACCTTCTTACCCCCTTCTTCTTTGATTACGTTACGCATCTCAGTAGGAGGCATCCACGATACACGGAACCTTCCATTAGGATCTGGGGTAAAGGCCACCTCCTTGTCCATCTCCTTCCATAGGAAGTTGCCACGGACAACAGGGTTAGGGTAGAGGTCTTCGTTGCTGTCTATCTGCTGGTAGATCTTTCCGATGTTGAAGATGCTACCCTCCACACTGTCGCGGAAAGCCTCCTCCTCAGTAAACGGGAACTGACGCACCACCTCGTTAAGCTCGGAGGCATCGGACTTGAGAGAGTCCCTCTCGTTCTTCAGGTATCCTTTCGCTCCTCCAGCCACGTCATCACCATCAATACCATCGAGAACAGTATCAGGATCTTCCACGACTGGATTTCCGTACTTGTCAAAAAAACCTTCGAGAGCTTCATAAGCAGGTATGAAGATACGGTAGAGGCCGCTCTTCGTTCTGCCGTTGGCGTTGCGTTCCGACGGGTCGCTATCCTCCCACAGGGCTTTGTATTCTTTACCGCCCTTGTCCATAGGATTTACAGTACTACCCACCAAAGCCTTTCCCACCACCTTACGACCCACAATAAGACACGTACGCTCAATGCGCCAAGCCTCGCGGATATCGACAGGCTTCTCCCACTTGCCTGCCTCATCGAGGTACAGCATGTGCAGCTTCTCACCGTCGTATGCGTTGTTGGTGGTATTCTTCCAGTTTATGACCGTATTAAGAGCGTCGCCCTTCTGCGAAGTCTTATTCTTCTTCGTGATTCTCTTAGAGGGCTCGCGAAAAGCCAGCTCCATGCGCGGATTGGTCGTTCCATCTTGAATAGGTTT
>Ga0075480_10000789_pt1 | contig 19188 bp, 21 predicted proteins | sample DEB08_DNA_7_FD_81590 | JGI IMG/M metagenome (GOLD analysis project Ga0075480, IMG submission 81590) | Aqueous microbial communities from the Delaware River and Bay under freshwater to marine salinity gradient to study organic matter... | ecosystem: Environmental > Aquatic > Marine > Coastal ... | reverse complement strand
TGGCAACGTGTGCAACATGAGATGTGTGTACTGTAGTCCAGTGTTCAGTAGCGAGTGGTGGAGCGAGATAAAGACGCACGGAGCATACCCGACTTCAGACAAGTTCAACAATCTAGAATGGATAGCCGAAACCGATAGAACACCTTACCTCAACAGGGAACACAATCCCTATGTGGAGGCGTTCTGGAAGTGGTGGCCAGACCTCAAGAAGAAATTGAAGATCATAAGGATCACCGGCGGAGAGCCTCTGTTGAACAAGAACACTTTCGCATTGCTGGATGACATTGAGCGATATCCCACTCCGGATCTGTCAGTGGAGATAAACACCAATCTTTCAGTGCCACAGGAAAAGATACAACAGTGTCTGGATCAGTTGTCCAAGTTGAAGTCATCTGGTAAAATCAAAGATTGTCGTATATACACCAGTTGTGATTGTGCCGGAAAACAGGCAGAATACATCAGGGAAGGATTGAATTATGATCGTTGGTTATCACACTGTGAAATGGTGGTTAAAACCGGCATATCCTTGCATATAATGGTCACAGCCAATATGTTTAGCATAGACACCATGATTGACTTGATGACGGCTGTATACCGCTTAAAACAGCGTTATAGCGGTGTTACATATGGGGTCAGTATATTGCATAGTCCTAAATTTTTAAACGTGTTGCTTCTCCCAAAAACAGTGTATTGGAAGCAAAAATTCCAAGACCTGTTTGATTATGTACAGCAACAACCTGAAACGAACATGAATGAGTTCAACTATGTGCAGAGGCTGATGAACTATTTCAACGACAACAGCATAGAATATGATAAACTGAAGTTGTTGAGGAGAGACGCATATATGTTTGTTCAAGAAATTGACCGAAGACGTAATAAAAATTTTACTAATACATTTAGTAACTACAACTTCTTAACAAGCGTCTAACACATACACCTGTTTAATCTTTTAAGTTGTCCTTGCAAATGTCGTACCAATACACCCCTGAACTTCTTAATGAGTCGTTGGCCGCTCTTAATTGCTCTAACCTCTGTATTATTTTCTTATGCTGGAAGCCAGTCAACTTCTGTTTCTCTGCAATTTGATCTAACTTATCTAATAGATGATCGATATCGGGACAAGTGATGTCAGGCACTTTGGGTGCATATTTTTTCCATCTTTTCCACTGCTTCTGTTTCTTGATCTTTTCTTTCTTGGACTTTTTTGGTTTTGGAATAGAAACGATGTTCTTGTCAGTTCCACACCACCAGTTCAAGTACTTTAAAAAAATAGTTTGCATTGTCCCTCCTGTATACTATTTACACAAATAATTAGAATATAACACATCTGTTAAATCAATTTAACAATTTTGTAAATATTTTTATGCAGGATTGTTACACTTCGGTATTTTTTAGTTTAGTAAAAGAAACCCAAGACAGACATGGATATGACTTGCCCTTTGACATAGAAATTTATGTGACTATGCTGTTGTCTTCATATGTTGACAAGCCGGATTTCTTACCAGAAAGTACCTTTGCAGAATCTTTTTTGAAACTACAGCACCCATATGGATCTAAGGCAAAGACTTTGGGTGATATTTGCTTGTTCACAACTGGTGTATTTCCTGAGTATGGTACTAAAAAAGGTTTGAGCAATGATTATTTTATCAACATAGGACAATCGAGTTATGATCTTGCACGTGATCTTTTGAATGACAAATTGTTTTTAGACTTGCGAGATCATTTTGTGTTCTTGAAAAATTTTATTACGGTGTGTGTCAGAGAACAAGATAAGATAGATTTATCTAAGTATATTGGCAATCATTAAATACGTATATAAATACAGTTATGGTAAGAAAAAGTCTAGAAGGTAATTTAACTAAACCAGCATATTCAAAATCTAAATACGACGATAAGAAATTGTTAGATTTAAAAAAATGTGCTGACCGAGATACAGGATATCTATATTTCTTAGAAAAATTCGTATGGATTCAACATCCCACAAGAGGTAGATTGAAGTTTGAACCCTATGATTTCCAGAAGAAATTGTTAGAAACATATAACAACAATAGATTTGCAATAGCCATGTGTGCAAGACAGACAGGAAAGACTACCTGTGCGGCCGGATACCTTTTATGGTATGCCATGTTTCATCCGGACGTTCTAATATTGATTGCGGCACACAAATATCAAGGTGCACAGGATATCATGCAACGTGTGAGATTTGCATATGAAGAATGTCCCGACTACATCAGATGCGGTGTGACGAGTTACAACAAAGGTTCAATGGACTTCGATAATGGTTCGAGAATCATAGCACAGACCACAACTGAGACAACAGGACGTGGTATGAGTATATCTTTGATATACATGGATGAGTTTGCGTTTGTTGAACCACAAAACAAAGCACAAGAATTTTGGACTTCCTTGTCACCAACTTTATCGACAGGTGGTAAGTGCATTATCACATCAACACCAAACAACGATGATGACGTGTTTGCAGGACTATGGAGAGGTGCCAACAAGCGTGTTGACGAATATGGTCAACCCACAAGAGACGGAACAGGCATAAACGGTTTCAAAGCAATCAATGTGCATTGGTCAGAACACCCAGACAGAGATGAAAAATGGGCCAAAGATGAAAGAGCCAGAATTGGTGAAGAAAGATTCAGGCGAGAACATGATTGTGAGTTCATTGCATTTGATGAAACATTGATCGATGGTTTGAAATTAGTTTCTCTTACAGGCAAAGATCCGTTGTACAAAACAGGACAAGTTCGATGGTATGAACGACCTAAAAAAGGACAAACTTATGTGGCCGCACTTGATCCTAGTTTGGGTACTGGCGGAGACTATTCTGCCATACAGGTTTATAGTGTTCCGGAATTAAAGCAAGTTGCAGAATGGCAACACAACAAAACACCGATACAAGGTCAAGTGCGAACACTGTTAGGTATATTAAAGGATCTAAATGAACAGTTAATAGAATTAGGCACTCCACAACCTGAAATATATTGGACGGTAGAGAATAATGCTTTAGGTGAAGGAGCCATAGTGGCCATAGAAGAAATGGATGAATCAAAGTTTCCTGGTTATTTTCTTCATGAGCCTCGACGTGCCGGACAGCAGAGGAGAGATGTTCACAAACGAAAAGGTTATAACACCACACACAAGGCCAAACTCACTGCTTGTACAAAGTTGAAACATTATATTGAGAGCGGTAAAATGACGCTAAACAGTCGTAACTTGATCAGAGAGCTGAAACTATTTGTGGCCAGAGGAAACAGTTATTCGGCCAAGATAGGAGAGAATGATGATTTGGTATCTTCTACTTTATTGTGTTGTAGATTGATACAATATCTCACAAGATACGATCCTATATTTGAAAGAAGTCTTGGAGTAGATGACGATGAGGATGGTGCTGAAACAGGTTCTTTACCACCTATGCCCATGATTATATAACAAAGCATAAATACTATTATGGCAGTAAATTATTCATCAGTATCTGAAAAAATTTTTAGGATCTTAAACGGATCAGGATATCAATTAAAGATGTATGACAACCAAGAAGGAAACGAGGTTGCCAATCCTGAACAGGCTAGATTTTTTTATGTGCAAAATCCAAATATAATGGTCAATTTAGATGACCATAATGGGGAAATAAAAGTACATAAAGGACCTACAGATTTAGATGAATTACAGAAAACACTAGATTTATTAAGAAATCTGTCAAAAAACAACTTATTAGACTTTGATTTAAGAGAATTTGGGCGTGAAATTAAGCCCAAAAATTATGCATTTAGGTTAAATACAAACGTTATGTCAGACAATATACAAACAGAAGGCCTTAGTTTGCCGATCGGAACATCAAAAACTAGTTCACAGCATCTAGAAGGTGCTAAACTTTTAATCAAACATCGTAAACCTGTTGACGAAGAAGTGCCAGGATCGCGATCAAGAAACATCAAGGCACTCTATGTGGAAAATGCCGAAGGTGAAAGATTCAAATATCCTTACATCCACTTGAATGGTGCCAGAGCAATGACAAGACACGTTCAGGCAGGTGGCACACCTTATGATGAAATAGGTCAGTCAGTGATTAACATGAGTGAACAGTTGAGCAAGATCAGAGAAGTTTTAACAATCATTAGAAGATCTCCGGCAGTACAAGAACAGGCACAATCTGTCATGAATAGTTTGTTGTCGAGACAAGATAGACTGAGAGAAACAGTCAAAAGGATTTCAACTGTCGAAGGTTATAAAAATTACACAGAGAATTTTGAAGCAAAGATTAATGCTGAAGTATCATCGGATGCGATCAACCAAATGAAAGAACGATTTACAGTCACTAATGTAGATAATAGAATTGAAGAACTACTTCCTCTTATACATGAAATTCATGATGAAGAACTAAATGACATTGAGGCAGTAAGAAAAAGAATTAAATCAAAATTAAGCCAACCAATTGAATTGCACGAACCAAAAGAGAAAGATGTCGATACCATGCCTATCCGTTTTGTGAATGATGTGGCCAAGATACGTGCAAGGATCGGTCTATTGAGCAAGTTAGCCAAAGACGACGAGATGAGTGTTTACCTTTCTATGGTATCAGCAAAATTGTCAGGAGAAGATCCAACTGGCCCAGTGACACGAGATGACATTGAAAACATAAGAGCCATACTTGACAAGAAGAATATACAGGACACGATCCGTAGAGTTGAGAAAGCAAAAGAAGAATTATCTAAAGATGACAATGATGACGCTTATAACAAAGCAGTATCAGGAGAGTCGGTTTTACCAGAACTCAAAAAGATCGAAGAATCATTTGATCAGATATTAGGCATCTACAATCCTAAAGTGATTGAAGACATTGCTGACTACAAAACAGTGATGTCATACACTGGCAAAGATGCCAAGTCAGGAATGAGCTATGACACTTGGTTAAAGTCAAAAGGAATTGAGAAAGGCGTGAAAGGTTTAACCGCCAGTGACCACTCCAAGTACTCACAAGAATATCAGCAGATGAAAAGCGAAGGTTTAAAAGAATATGACCAAGACAGAGTCGAAACCACGTTCCAAGACATCATGAAAGGTTATCGTGGAACACAACCAGATGACAAAGATGTTGGTGATTACATCGGTAAAGGTATGTCTAGAGCGGACATTGAGAAACTGATCGATATGCTTGCCGACAAAGGATACGACAAAGAGTTCTTATTAAAAGATTTGATGCCACTTGCTGAAGATGGTCTCGAAGAAGACAATGCATTCAACACAGCGGCGGCCAAGGCGGCAGTAGCAGGTGAAAAGAATTTTACATTCAATGGTAAATCATACCCTGTGAAGATGAGCAAGGACGAAGCACAGAAATTGCTAGATGAAGGTAGAAAAGATGACGTACTATACCAGATCGAGGACGAGGATGGTGACAAGTATGATGTAGTAAATTACATGGGCAAGGTTGTTGCGTTTGATTCAAACCCAGAAGAACTTCCGGGTGGCGGCATGGGTCCATATGAATATGATGAAAAGACTGGCACGATTGAGTTAGAACATGGTCCTAAGAAAACAAGAAAAATTGAGCAAGATGTGTATGAAGGCGGAAACGATTTTGATATAGCAATGGGTGACGCGGAAGCGATACTAACGAATGCGTCAAGTGATGAAGAAGCCAAGAAAGAATTACAAGATCTGCATGACAGGCAAGATGATGCATACGCACAAATGACTGTAAAAAGTTACATAGATAAACTTGAACAAAAAGGTCTGAATGGTGTGCAAAGTGAATTAGCCATGGCAGATATGGCTCCAGAATCTGTGGATCCAACAGTTGCAAGAATCAAGCATTTAGCAGGCATCTAAAAAACCTCTATTTAGAGGTTGACTTTTACAAAAAAGATAAATATAATAGTTGTTAATGTTAGATGCATTAATGACTAACAGGCAAATATAGGCAAACATAGGCACAAAGGAGGCTAACATGGCTACATTAGAAGAAATCCGTGCGAAACTGGCGGAACAAGAAAAGAAAACCTCAGGTGGAGGTCAAGTTTCAGACAACGCAATCTTTCCTTTTTGGAACATTCCAGAAGGAACCACATCAACAATCAGATTTTTACCGGACGCAGACAAGAACAACACGTTCTTCTGGGTAGAAAGAGCAATGATCAAATTGCCTTTTCCGGGTATCAAAGGACAGGCAGACACTAAACCTACTCTAGTACAAGTTCCTTGTATGGAGATGTTTAACGAACCTTGCCCAGTACTCGCTGAAGTAAGAACTTGGTTTAAAGATAGTTCTTTAGAAGATATGGGTAGAAAGTATTGGAAGAAGAGAAGTTACATCTTCCAAGGTTTTGTAGTTAACTCTACACTGGATGAAGAAACTACTCCAGAAAATCCAATCAGAAGATTTGTGATCAATCCATCTATCTTCAACATTATTAGATCAGCATTGATGAATCCAGACATGGAGGATCTACCAACTGATTATGAATCAGGCAGAGATTTCAAATTAACGAAAACTCAAAAAGGTGGTTATGCTGATTATTCAACTTCTACGTGGAGTTTCAAGGCAAGATCATTGAGTGAGTCAGAGAGATCAGCGATTGATCAGTATGGCTTACATAATTTAAGTGATTATATGCCTAAGAAACCTTCACAGGAAGAACTCAACGTAATCCAAGAGATGTTCAAAGCATCTGTGGATGGTGAGTTATATGACCCAGAAAGATTTGGACAATACTATAAGCCGGCTGGTTTATCTATTGGATCAACGTCTGGATCAAGTACTTCTACTGCGAGTGCAACTGTGAAACCAAGTGCTAGTGTACAAACAGCACCACAATCACAGGCACAAACAGTAACAGAAGAAGTTACACAATCGGTTCAACCAACTCCTGAACCTGCTCAAGTTAAAGTAACTGAAACAGTTACAGCAAGTGCTTCAGACTCAACACAAAATGCATCTCAAGGTAGTAAAGTATCTGCAGATGACATTCTGAGTATGATAAGAAGTAGACAGGCTGGTAACAAGTAGTATAAAATAATGACGGCTGTGGGGAAACTCACAGCCTGATTTAAGGAGGAAATATGGTAAGACCGTTTGACGTAAGTAAATTTAGAACAAGTTTAACAAAGAACATACAAGGCATCAGTGTAGGTTTTGAATCAGATCCAAACACATGGGTCGATACAGGAAATTACACATTGAACTATTTGATAAGTGGAGATTTTAATAAAGGAATTCCGCTTGGTCGAGTAACGATGTTAGCGGGTGAGTCAGGTTCTGGAAAGAGTTTGATAGCATCTGGTAACATTATTAGGAACGCACAGAAGCAAGGCATATTTTGTGTGGCATTGGATTCTGAGAACGCACTGCACGAGGACTGGTTACAGGCTCTAGGTGTAGATACGTCTCCAGAAAAGATGCTAAGAATACAGGTTGCAATGGTTGACGATGTTGCAAAAATTATCAGTGACTTTATCACTAATTACAAAAAAGATTATGAAGGTAAAGAAGAATCTGAAAGACCAAAAGTACTGTTCGTGATTGACAGTTTGGGTATGTTGTTGACACCAACTGACAGAGATCAGTTTGAAAAAGGTGATATGAAAGGTGATCTTGGTAGAAAAGCCAAATCGCTAACAGCATTGATCAGAAACACAGTCAATCTGATCGGTACTCTGAATATTGGTCTTGTGGCAACTAATCACACATATGCATCGCAAGATATGTTTGACCCAGATGACAAAATATCAGGTGGTCAGGGATTTGTGTATGCGAGTTCGGTAGTGATTGCAATGAGAAAACTCAAACTAAAAGAAGATGAGGATGGCAACAAGATAAGCGATGTTATGGGAATTAGATCAGCAATAAAAGTCATGAAGACCAGATTTAATAAACCTTTTGAAAGTGTGCAAGTTAAAATTCCATATGAAAAAGGAATGGATCCTTATTCAGGACTTGTTGACTTGTTTGAGAAAAAAGGTGTTCTAATCAAGGAAGGCAACAGGTTGAAGTATGTTGACAGATTTGGTAAAGAACATAAGCATTATAGAAAACAATGGACCGGTGAAAATCTAGATATGGTAATGGCTGAATTTAGTGAGAGACCTGAGGTAAATAAAACCGAAGGAGCAACAGCAGATGAAGATTCAACAGGAGGCGGAGATGCTTCTTGAGGCTTGGCAAAAACTCGTGGAATATATTCCACAGAAAGATAGGCTTGATGCCGCAAGAGCATTTGTTCATCTTATTGATGACTTTAATTTAGACCAAACATCCTTGGAAGAAATCAAGGACAGTGATCATTATCTCGAGGCCGCACTTAATGACCTATATGAAGAGGAAGAAGTGGACCGGTACGAAGATGATAATGAGGAGTGGTAATGCCACAGGGTTGGTATGGTCAAGTTACAGGCGATTTAAGTAAAATTGTTGATTGTATAACATTCTATGAAACTCAACTAGATGAAGCGAGAGTTGAGTGTGGCCTAGTGGGCAACATAGAGAAGAATGCAACTAGGATTCCTGGAATTGTAGAACACAGATTTAATCAACTACAGGAAATCGAAGCAATTTTAGAATTTCTTAATATTCAATTAAGAAAAGTTCGTAGTAAACACTATAAAAAATATTTAGAAAGTTATCAAAGAGCACTGACGAGTAGAGATGTTGAAAAGTATATTGACGGTGAAGACGAGGTCATAGACACGACAAAACTTGTCAATGAGTTTGCTCTCTTAAGAAATAAATTTCTAGGTTTGATGAAGGCAATCGATGCCAAACAATTTCAAATCAATAATATAGTAAAATTACGGGTTGCAGGACTTGACGATGCTGAATTATTTGCGAAAAAATAATGATTGTGTTAGTATAAAGAAATGCAAAAAGCAATATTACATATCAGAGATGAAGTAAACGTCAAATTTGAAGGGTTGGACGTAACAACCAGACGAAAAATATCTGACAAACTCAAATATTTCGTGCCATATGCCTATCATATGCCAGCATATAAACTGGGAAGATGGGATGGTTTTGTACGTTTCTGTGATATAGGTGCTAGGACATATCTCAATCTGATTGAAAAAGTTTTGCCAATCATTGAACAGCAAGGTTATGAGATTGAAATTAAGGATGATCGTAAAGATTATAAATTTAATTTTGAAAAGGTGGAACAGGATTATTTGTCACACATAAATTGGCCAAGAGGTCACACAAACGAAGGACAACCTATTATTTTACGAGATTATCAGACAGATGTGATCAATAACTTTATCAGCAATCCTCAATGTTTACAAGAAGTTGCCACAGGCGCAGGCAAAACAATTATAACTGCCTGTCTCAGTAAGTTATGCCAAGAGTATGGAAGAACGATAGTGATAGTTCCAAACAAATCACTTGTCACGCAGACAGAAGAAGATTACAGGAACATTGGTCTAGATGTGGGTGTGTACTACGGTGAGAGGAAAGAATTAAACCACAAGCACACTATCTGTACTTGGCAAAGTTTGAATGTATTACATAAAAAGACAAAGAAAGTTGAAACTGATTTTCCAATTGATGAGTTCTTGGATGATGTAGTCTGCGTAATGGTCGATGAGGTGCATATGGCCCGTGCCGACGTACTGAAACAACTATTGACTGGACCTTTCGCCGGAGTACCCATGAGATGGGGATTGACCGGAACAATACCTAAGGAAGAATATGAAAAAGCCAGTCTTACGGCAAGCCTTGGTGCAGTGATTAATAAATTGAGTGCCAGCGAGTTGCAAGACAAAGGTGTGCTTGCCAACTGCCATGTTAATGTGATACAAACACAAGACATTCAGAGTTTTAGAAATTATCAAGAAGAATTGACTTATCTGACCACAAATAACAACAGACTAGAATTTATCAGTAATCTAGTTGAAGAAATACGATCTGGTGGTAACACATTGATACTAGTCGACAGGATCAAATCTGGAGATTTGTTAAAAGAACTTATTCCTGGTAGCGTATTCATCCAGGGAAAGACTAAAATGGAAGAAAGAAAAGAAGAGTATGATGAAGTGGCCACAGAACAATATAAAGTCTTGATAGCCACATACGGAGTAGCGGCGGTAGGTATTAACTTACCAAGAATATTTAATTTAGTATTGTTGGAACCGGGCAAGAGTTTCGTGAGAGTTATCCAGAGTATCGGCAGAGGAATCAGGAAAGCCAAAGACAAAGATCATGTACAAATTTGGGATATAACAAGCAGTTGTAAATTTTCTAAAAGACATTTGACAACCAGAAAAAAATTTTACAAAGAAGCCAATTACCCTTTCAGCATAAACAAGGTGAACATATGAAAGTATTAACAACAGAAAATATTTCTTACAACTTAGACAAGGTTCCGGAATCGGCAGATGAAATACAATATTGTGTGCTAGACACTAACAATAAAAATAATATTGATTTCTTTTTTATTCCTTTGATTTTTATGGAAACTTTTAATGCTCCGAGTATGGTGATGGAAGTAGGACCATATACAGTACAGATGCCAATTGACTGGAGTGTGATGATAATTGAAAAAGAACTAGGACAGTGCGAAATGGTTCCTTTGACCAGTATTAATGACAGAGGATTTGAAGCACTGGTTATTAATCCATTAACATACAAGATGACCGAATCACATGAAATTAAGATTGTGAATGTTTTTCAAGATGTCAAATGGTATTTTCCTAAATTAAAAAATGGACATATAGTAACGGTACCAGTAGATAATAGCCCAAATCCTCCTTGTCTATTTTTTGCAAAGGATACGAATCAAATACCAGATGTGATAGATGTAGGTAGTTTTATATGACGAAACCCAGTATCAATTTAAATCAGATGTTATATAACCTAGACATTGGTTCGAAAGATTGGTATGAAGGTCTAGATAATGAATACAAGAAAAGTTTTTCGCCATATATAGCAATGCGTTTTGCGTCTAGCGTCAAATCAAATCGCATTCTGCAAGAAGCATACATTGAAAGTGTGAATGAATTTTGTAACAAATATTTCACTACAACGCAAAAACACGGTGATGACAGTTTGTTGTTCTGGAAGCTCTTGTGTCTGTGTGGTGCAGGACAGAAGCAATTTCATCCTTGGATCAAAGCACCCAAAGGAAAAGGTAAAAAAACAAAAATTTTTGAATTCTTGCAAAACTGCTATCCGAACTATAAAAATGACGAGATCGAGATGTTGACAAACATAATAGATAAAAAAGATATCAAAGAATTGGCCAAGTCAGCAGGATTGGACGATAAAGAAATCAAATTGTTATTAAAATGAGTTATGAATGTAAATTTTGTAAAAAGTCTTTTGGTAGTGAGAAAACACTAATAACCCACCTATGTGAGCCCAAGAGAAGATGGGAAAACAGAAAAGAAAAAAACGTACAATTGGGTTTTAGATGTTTCCAGCACTTCTGGCGTATCACAAGCACAAACATGAAAAGTGAAAAAACATATGATGATTTCATGAATAGCAAATATTATCTTGCATTTGTAAAATTTGCGAATTATGTATTAGGTGTTTATGTGGCCAATGTTGAAAACTATGTTGAATGGTTATTGAAACAACGCATACGTATAGACAAGTGGGCCACTGACGAGACATACGAAATTTACATCAAAGATTTCAATGTGAGAGAAAGTGTAGAACGAGCAGTTGAACGAACTATATTGTCGATTAAGGAATGGTCAACTGAAAATGGCAAGGATTGGACTTCGTTTTTCAGTGAAGTCAGTACACCAAGGCTGATTCATATGATACGCTCAGGAAAGATTAGTCCTTGGATATTGTACAACAGCAATGGTGGAATCAACGCATTGGATTCTTTGAACAATGAGCAGATGATGATGATCGAGGATTATGTATCGCCTGTTGCTTGGAAAAAAAGGTTTGATTCCAGTCAAGATGATGTTAAGTTTGTATTAGAATTAACTAAAAAGGCAAATTTATAATGGGCAGGAAAACAACAAATAATGACGTCAGAACCGTTGCAACGGCATTAACGATCAACGACTCTGAAAACAAGGATTTGAAAAAACAATGGCGAGAGCTGGAATTGTTGGTACAGATAGTTGAAAAAGAAACTTTTAAAATGAATCTAGAAACAATCACAGAAACATTGGAACAGGTAAAAAACTTGAATGCAAGGATTGATATGTTAGAACGTTATACAGGTGCATTAAAAAATCAATTCGAAGATTATACACAAGATCGTGAAGTAAAATTAACCAACAAGAACAATAGAAAATCATACACTGCCCAGCAGATGAGAAAAAAAATTAAACAACAAAAAGATAAAAAACATAATCAATGGTAAACATAGCAAAGACAGATATTGACATAGATACCAGAGACAGACTCAAATTGCTCGAGTTGATCAAACATATTCCGGCGAGCATCATAAAAGACAATGAGATAAAGAAGCACAACACAGGAGTATATGTCACTGATATACCAACTGATCCTTTCCAGGATATCAGTAGTATTGATTATGAAGAAGCAGAGGACAGGGGTTATTTCAAACTAGATATACTTAATGTTGGCATATATGAAGATGTTCTTAACGAACAACATCTAATAGAATTAGTCAACAAGGACCCAGATTGGAGTCTCTTGCAACACAAAGAAATAGTAGAACAACTTTTCCACATTCATAATCATTTTGACATAGTCAACAAATTGAAACCAACTTCAGTTGAGCAGTTAGCGGCTGTGTTGGCCATTATTCGTCCAGCAAAAAGATATCTATTAAACAAAGGTTGGACAGAAATCAATAATGAAGTTTGGGTAAAACCCACTGACGATACTTACTACTTTAAAAAGAGTCACGCAGTAGGTTATGCCTTGGCAATTGTATTACAGTTAAATCTTTTAGTAGAAAAAGTAAAAAAATCTTAATCAGTCTTCTTGATTAAACTGATATTTCTTCTTATTATACGTTTCTTTAACACATTGTTCAAACTAGTAGTAGGCCCAAACACTATCTCAACATCTTTAGTAGTGAAAGTTTTCAGGCAATCTTTAAATTTGTGGAATTCCTTGTTCAGGAATATGTTGATCGGAATAGTACGATTAGATTCCCACCACCAAATCTCTCCAAAATCTAAAAATTCTTGTTTCAGTTCTGTTGTTTTTATGAGATCAAACACGTATATCGTGCTCACGAATTGATCTTGGTTCTGTAAAATACCAACATATTCGTTGTTTGCGTACCTAACACAACTTAAAAACGGAAATTTTTCTTGTAATTCTGCGTAATCCATAAATATTAATATGACAAGTTCCTATACTCTATATGTTTATAATAATACTTATACCTTATCTACTTCTACGAAGTTAAATAACAGTATGCCTTTATATGATAAAAACATATTACTATACTCTGGAGTAGATAACAAGACAAATTTTAAGATTGTCACAGATAACAATATACCAAAAGATTTGTCTAATCTAACTATACACTTCAACGTGACTGACATCGAGAATGGTCAGACTGTGATATCAAAACCTATGACAGTGTCTGATGCACTACGGGGTGAAGCATATGTTCAAGTAGCCCAAGACGAATTATACAGTATAGGCGAAGGGTATTACAACTTTACGGTTTATACAGTAGACTCTTCACAGAGCCAGAATGTTGTTTACACAGACAGATCAGGTGATATCCAAGGGGTAGTAGAAATCAAGAACTCCGGACTGCCAAAAACTCGAGAAACACAGACAGCAGACAGTTTCACTTCAAGGACCGTTGGCGGAACATTGTATTATTATAGTGGAAATCTATCAGGTGCAAGTTCACAAAATTTAACAGCATCAAATCATACGTTAGCAGTTTATACCACAGGTTTTACAGGCAACATACAGATCGAAGGAAACTTGGATAATACGGCCAGCACAGATGACAACAATTGGTTTCCTATATTGATGCAAGGACAGTCATCGGCAGATATGGCTTATTCAAATGTGTCTGGAGTGACACCATATTTTTTCTCATCAAATGTGAAATGGATAAGAGTACGATATCTTCCAGATGCATCAAACACAGGAACTTTTGATAAGATGTTGTTGAGAAATTAACAATTTTTCAAAATGTATCAAATAAAAATAAAAAGCACTAACTACCAAGAAAAAAATTGCTTTTCCTTGATAGGAGAAGAGAATGCCGAAATATACAGTGCGATTTTTTGCCGATGTAATTCTGATCAGAACTTTGATGCAGTACAAACTATGCTCATGACAAATGAACATAAGAAGAAAATTTTATCAGGAAAAGAAGTTTCAGTCGGCGCACTGATCATGGCAGATGACTATGCGGAAAAAGGTAAAAAACCTTCAAAACAATTGCTAGAAAATTTTAGAAGATTGGTTGTAAAACATGATCTAATGATATATCCTTCTAGTAACATCAATTACGCATTGAAAGAAAAATTGATAAAGTCTTGGGATTTCACAGTTCCTTTCCAAGAACCTGATTATGTCAGTTTGTTTATTGCGGTCACAACTTGTTTAGAAAAAAAAGAATTAAAAAGTTTTTACATTGATTCATCAGATCTGTTAAATTTTGAAAATCTATTGGAAAAATCTGCTGTAGTAGATGTACACAATCCGGATATCTATATCACGACCGACTTCGTTGATGGTAAAAAAGTTAAAGAAATTCTAAAGTTGAACCCAAAGGTGATCTTCTTGTTTGGAAATGCCGATGTAGATACGAACTACATCAATGAATTTAGAAAAAGAAATATAAATTTGGTTCCAACGGCATTAACACAGATGGGTAACTTCATATTTGCCGAAGGGATTTACAAGAAAAATAGGACTATTGATGAGAGTTTTAGATTGATAAATGTTGGTTGCAAGAAGTTGAATGAAACATTATGGCATTTTTCTTTGAACTCTCGCAAAAGCGTTTATGATGTGGTAGATGAAATTTTTCAAGCACACGTTGATGAAAATGCTCGATCGAGTTTCAGATTGGATAACCATGACGTGGGTGCGATGCTTTATAGAGCATAATCATTGACTTTTAATTATGATTAGTGTACAATTACACTATGAGTATAAATTTGCAATCTACAATCATGACGGCTATCAGCGGTTCGGTCAAAAAAACTCCCAGTGGGTGGAACACTATAAATTGTCCGATGTGTACAAAACAAGGCCATGTCAGACCAGACACAAGACATCGTGGAGGGTTTAAATTCAGCGATGTAGTGAGCTATCATTGTTTCAACTGTAATTACAAAGCCTCTTTTACGCCAGGAAGGTTGCTAGGAAGAAAGATGCAGAGTTTATTATTAGAAATTGGAGTGAGTGATCAAAAGGTCAAAGAACTACAATTTGAAGCAATGAAATTGAAAGAGGCTGACATCAGCATAGAAAAAAAATATGATAGCGTTACAAATTTTAAAACAAAAAATTTACCAAAAGGTGCAGTATTATTAGATCAACTAATCAATGAAAACAATCCACCACGAGATGCAATTTTCGTTTACAAGTATCTAATGGATCGTGAACTTGATTTTTATAAAAAATTTTATTGGAGCCCAGACCCTTACATGAAGATCAACAAGAGGGTTTTGATTCCTTTTTATGCCAACAACGAGATAGTTGGATATACTGGAAGAATTATCGAAGACGTGCCAAACGTACCAAAATATTACAGTGATGTACAACCTGGATACATTTTTAATTTTGATAACTTGCAAAAACAGAGAAAATATGTAATAATAACTGAAGGTGTTTTAGATGCTATTTCTATCAACGCAGTTAGTTCTTTGGGAAATAAATTGACGCAAGGTCAAATAGATTTGATCAACGCAACTGATAGGATAGTGATAGTTTGTCCAGATAGGGACAAGTCTGGTAGTAATCTTATTGACGTAGCACTTGAAAACAATTGGATGGTGAGTTTTCCCCAGTGGGAATCTCATATCAAAGACTGTGCTGACGCAGTCAAGCACTATGGTCGCTTGTATACTTTAAAATCAGTGATTGACAGTGCAATAAACAATAAAGCAAAGATTGAAGTATACAAAAAAATAGGAGTAAATTAATGGAACTAAAAGATAGAAAAACAAAAAATTCAACACCACCAAAACAACCTTTACAACCGGGACAATTAATGTACGAGTCTGGAATAATTTATTTTAGCGATCATTTTGATAGTACAACAACTAAACCCGTGATCAACGCAATTATAGAAAAAAATTTACTGCCACAACGGGAAAGACCACAAGAGATCACACTAGTGATCAATTCACCAGGCGGAGAAGTTCATTCTGCATTTGCACTGATAGACACAATCAAAGGCTCAGCAATACCTATCAAAACAGTCGGGCTTGGCATGATTGCGAGTTGTGGTATCTTGACTTTTATGAGTGGTACAAAAGGTCGCAGGTTTATCACACCAAATACTTCAATTTTGTCACACCAATATAGTTGGGGAAGTGTTGGTAAGGAACACGAACTATTTGCTAGAGTTCGTGAGTTTGAATTAAGCACTCAAAGGATGCTTGAGCATTATAAGAAATGCACAGGGTTAAGCGAAAAGAAAATTAGAGAGATACTATTGCCTGCCGAGGATGTTTGGTTGAGTGCCAAAGAAGCGGTCAAGTATGGTATTGCAGATAAAATTGTTGAAACATATTAGATGATTATTTGTTGCAAAATTACACAGAATAAGATATAATAAAGACATGGCCACAGTTTACACAGATGACTTACAGAAACTATTCTTAGAGTTTATGCTGACTGACAGTGAACTATATGTTCGTTGTAGGAACATAGTCAGTCCTAGTTATTTCAGCAAGAAATTTTATGATACTGTTGAGATGTTCCAGGAGTATTCTGAGAAGTATCAGAAATTACCAACAGTGGACCAAGTAAAGGCCAAGTGTGATCTTGAATTGAAAGAAGTTCCAAATATTGATGAAGCACAGAAAAATTGGTTCCTTGATGAGTTTGAAACTTTCTGTAGACACAAGGCATTGGAGAAAGCCATTATTGAGAGTGCTGATCTTCTAGAGAAATCAGAATATGGTACCGTGGAAGACAAGATCAAACAAGCAGTGCGTATAGGTCTAACAAAAGATCTCGGAACGGACTATTTTATTGATCCAAAATCAAGATTATTAAAATTAAAAGACAGCAATGGTACAATAAGCACAGGATGGAAATCGTTAGACAAAAGGTTGTATGGTGGGTTCAACAGAGGAGAGCTTAACATATTTGCTGGTAACTCGGGTGCTGGTAAGAGTTTATTCTTACAGAACTTGGCAATCAACTGGATCGAGCAAGGATTGAATGTTGTGTATTTCACCTTTGAGTTGAGTGAAGAACTCAGTGCGATGCGTGTGGACGCAATGACGACTGGGGTACCAACCAATGAGATATTTAAAAATATAGAAAAAGTTGAGCTAGAAGTCAGGATGAAAAAGCAGAAAGGCTATGGAAACTTTCAAATCAAGTATATGCCTTCTGGATCAAACACCAATGATATCAGGTCTTTTGTAAAAGAATATACAATACAAACTGGGGTAGCACCTGATGTGATATTAGTTGATTATCTAGATTTGATGTTCCCGATCAACAAGAAAATATCACCAGCAGATATGTTTATTAAAGATAAGTTTGTTTCTGAGGAACTTAGGAACTTTGCGGTAGAACAACAGATAGTGCGGGTCACTGCATCTCAGTTGAACAGGTGTGCGATCGAACAGGTCGAATTTGATCAAAGCCACATAGCAGGGGGTATCAGTAAAATAAACACAGAAGACAACCTGATTGGTATCTTAACAAGTAGAGAAATGCGAGAAAGAGGTAGATATCAAATTCAATTGATTAAGACCAGAAGTAGTGGCGGGGTAGGTAGTAAGATTGACCTGGCCTTTGATATAGATAAGTTAAGAATCAGCGACCTTGACGAAGATGAACAGTCGGTATATGAGAATGACCAGACAATAAGCCAAACGATAGCCAAGAGAACTTCTACAGTGACTGATAAAAGTACACCAAGTCTGGTGGTGGAAAAGACAGAAATTGCCAAGGATTTACGTGATTTATTACGATCACAGCGTGAAACATTCAGCGATTGATATTAAATGTATATTAATCTTCTTATATTTTTAATAAATATTTAATATTGGAGCAAGATATGAAAAAACACACACGTTCTATATTAGAAGAAATTAGTAAAGTAGTTCCTAGAGTCGATGTGAATAACGTGGTCGAGGCTAGAGCGAGTCATGTGATTACTTCTGCTATCAACCTTACTAGAATGATCTATGAGTCATATGACGAATCTGTGGCAGATGATTTGATAAAAAGGTTTGTTAACAGTATCAAGACGCAGGACCCAAGAAAATTTGAACGTGGTATTAAAAAGTTAAACGAATCCGATGAAAGCAAATGAACTACTCATTAATGAAAACGCAAATCTTCATCTCACTCATTTAGAAGATTTAGCCTTGTTTCAAGGCAAGTCTGGTGCGATCAAAGCCTTAAATTATCTAAGAAGCCTAGCAGATCTGGCCAAAACGGGCAGTGCGAAGAAGTTTGGCCTAACTATCAAATGGGATGGAAAGCCCGCTATATTCTGCGGAACAGACCCAAGTGATGGCAAGTTCTTCGTAGGAACCAAAGCAGTGTTCAACAAAGGAGCCAAACTTAATAAAAGCCTGAAGGATATTGATGATAACCATGCAGACACAGTGAAAAAAGATGAATTACAAGACAAGAGCGGATTAAGAGAAAAGTTAAAGGTTGCATTTGTTGAACTATCTAAACTGGGAATACAAAATGTTCTACAAGGAGACCTTCTTTTCACAAAAGGAGATTTAAAATCGATAAACTACAAAGGCGAATCATACGTGGCCTTTAAACCAAATACCATCACGTATGCTGTACCAAGTGACAGCAATATAGCCAATGACATACAACAAGCAGAGATCGGTGTGGTTTTTCATACAAGTTATTCAGGTAACAGTTTAGAAGAAATGTCGGCAAGTTTTGATGTAGATTTATCTGATCTTAACAAAGTATCAAGTGTGTGGTATGATGATGCTTACATAAAAGACTATACAGGTGTTGTTAATCTCACAACAGGAGAGTATCAAGCGATCGAGTCGGCTATCCAAGATGCTGAGTCTTACATACAACAATCTGGAACAGCATTTGAT
>Ga0075480_10000787_pt1 | contig 19205 bp, 20 predicted proteins | sample DEB08_DNA_7_FD_81590 | JGI IMG/M metagenome (GOLD analysis project Ga0075480, IMG submission 81590) | Aqueous microbial communities from the Delaware River and Bay under freshwater to marine salinity gradient to study organic matter... | ecosystem: Environmental > Aquatic > Marine > Coastal ... | reverse complement strand
GGTGCTTCGCGGCTCGCGACGTTTTTCTAGAGATAGAATTTCTCTAATCTAATTTTCAGCATGTATCCAAAAGCGTTAAACCACTATATGATGTGGTCGGAGGTGAAGATGAGCACAGGTGGAGTAAAGCTAGGATCATCCTACGATGAAGCGCGCACTCGTAAGGTCAATGCTGAGGCAGAAATTGCTGAGTTAGAGCTTGCTAAGATAAAAGGCGTCTTGGTTGTCGCTGAGGATGTAGTGAAAGCATGGGAGGATGTATTAGGAGCATTCAAGGGAAAGTTACTATCGCTTCCGTCGAAAGCGGCACCTATTGTATCAGCAGAGCTAGAAGCTGGAATGTGCCAGAAGATACTAGAAGATCTAGTGGCCGAGGCCCTGACAGAGTTATCGAACTATGACCCTAAAGTTGACGCAACAACAGCGGCAGTCATTGAGCCAGCATCTGAAGAAGGCGATGGGGACACTAAGTCCTCCGCCAAAACTAAGCGTAAGCCAGTGGGCAGACCAAAAAAGACGGCTGGACTCGCAAACAAGTAGTGAGCCTGGCACTTGGCACACGTCTCGTGCTGAGTATCAAAGGGGCATTATGGATGCTTGCTCTGACCCTTCTGTGCGTGAAGTGGTGGTTATGGCGGGAGCCCAGCTTGGTAAGTCAGAGGCTATCCTCAATGTGATTGGGTTCCACATCGAAAATGATCCTAGTCCGATTCTCGTATTGCAGCCCACTGTTGAAATGGCGCAGTCGTTCTCAAAGGATCGTATTGCGAACGGTCTTATCCGCGCTACTCCTTGTTTGCGTGACAAGGTAAAAGATCCTCGTGCTAGGGATTCGGGTAACACAACTCTGCATAAGATATTCCCAGGCGGTGCTTTGACGATGGTCGGTGCCAACAGCCCAGCAGGTCTCGCCAGCAGGCCCATAAGAATAATGCTCGCAGATGAAGTCGACCGATTCCCCTTTAGTGCTGGCTCCGAAGGAGATCCAATATCGTTGGCTCGTAAGAGAACGGCTACGTTTTGGAACCGTAAGATCATAATGGTATCGACTCCTACTAACCGTGGCGCAAGTCGAATCGAGGACGCGTTCGAGCAGACTGACCAGCGTCACTATTATGTTCCTTGCAAGCACTGCGAAGAGCATCAAGTACTTAAGTGGCAGAATGTTCGCTGGACTGACTCTGATCCTGAGACAGCAGGGTACATGTGCAAGTCATGTGGCACGCTTTGGACTGATGCGGAGCGCCGATGGTCTATCCGAAACGGTCAATGGATTGCTCATGAGCCGTTCAACGGTGTTGCGGGGTTCGCTATTAACGGACTTTATAGCCCGTGGACTCCATTAGCTGATGGTGTGCGTGACTTTTTGTCTGTGCGTAAGAACCCAGAACAGCTTCGCGTGTGGACAAATACGTATCTAGGTGAGAGCTGGGAAGATCAAGGGGAGACTGTTGATGACTACTCACTGTCCACTAGAAAGGAAAGCTATAGCGGAATGGTGCCCGAAGAGGTAATCGCGCTGACTGCTGGGGTGGACGTGCAGGATAATCGACTGGAAGTCACTGTGATTGGATGGGGGCGTGATCAAGAGTCGTATGTTATCTCACATGAGGTGCTTTACGGGGATCCAAGTACTCCACAGTTGTGGGAACAGCTCGATGCGGCCATTTTTAAGCGATTTACAACTTATGATGACCGTGAATTGATGATTAGAGCCACTGCTGTCGACTCAGGTGGACACTTTACGAACTCTGTTTACCAATATGCAAAGAAAAACGTCGGCAAGAACGTATATGCCATCAAAGGTGTTGGCGGAGAGGGAAAACCTATAGCTGGTAGGCCGTCTAAGAGCAATATTGCGCGCTGCAACCTGTTTCCAGTGGGTGTAGACACTGCAAAAGACCTACTTTTTGCCCGAATGCGGATAGAAGACCCTGGTCCAGGCTATATTCACTTCCCTGATAGCCTAGAAGCAGAGTATTTCCGTCAGTTAACGGCGGAAAAGGTCATGACAAAGTTCGTTAGGGGCTATAAAAAGCGTATTTTCAAGAAGATTAGGGATAGAAACGAGGCTTTAGATTGCTTTGTATATGCTTTGGCCGCGTTATCAATCTTGAACCTTGATGTCAACTCGCTGGCAGATAAGCTCAAATTCAAGCATAATAATAGTATTAAGCCGCCTGCGGATAGCGATAAAAAGCGTAAGAAGCCGCCTTTCGTACCCCGCACAGGCACAGGGTTTGTAAATTCATGGCGATAGAGGGTTTTAAATGGCTAATCTGTTTGCCGTTGCTAATGCGCCAGAGGGCGAGCCAGAAGAAATCGTCGTAGGCGACTTTATTCAATGGAAGCGATCCGATATATCGGATGACTATCCTACGTCCACTGGTTATACAGCAGAATATGTAGCAAGAATTACTGGTGGCGGTAGTTCAGAGATAAAAATATCACAAGCCGCAGGATCGACTGACGACTACTATCTTTTTATTGCTGACAGCGCTACTACGGCCTCATTTTTGGTCGGGAAGTATCACTGGCAACTAGAAATCACGCAGACATCATCAGGCAATCGAGTTGTAGTCGATATCGGTGATTTCGAAGCCATTCCAGACATGGACAACAACCAAGCTGACCCGCGAATTCACGCTGAGGTCATGGTTGATAAAATAGAGAGCCTGCTTCAAGGCAAGGCTGATGCTGACGTTTCAAACTACTCTATTGCTGGACGCTCACTAACAAAGCTTAGTTTTACGGAGCTCACAGACGCGCGTGATTATTACAAGCGCGAAATTGTAAAGCACGAAAACGACGCTCTGTTGAAGAGGGGTAAATCCAATGGGGCAACAATTAAGGCGCGGTTCTAATGGGCATATTTGACTTTATGAGGCCAAATAAGGCCAAGAAGCCGCAACGCTTGTTAAAGCGCCAGTATGCAGGCGCTGGAACGAGTCGCTTACTTTCGGATTTTTACGATTCTAATCGTTCGGCGGATAGTGAATTACGTCCTGTTATACGGACACTTAGGAATAGATCGCGTGAGCTGTGTCGCAACAATGAATATGCAAAACGCTACCTAAACTTGATGAAGACCAATGTTGTTGGCTCTCATGGCTTTACGCTTCAAGTCAAAGCATTAGGTGGTGACGGAAATCTCGACATGTCTGGTAATCAGGCTGTTGAAGGCGCATTTAGCACTTGGGGAAGACACGGCAATTGCACGGTAGATGGCAAGATGAGCTGGGTCGACGCGCAAAAGATGGCGATTGAGTCGCTCGTTCGAGACGGTGAAGTCTTCATTCTCAAGCATCGAGGTCGTGACTATCATGACTCATTTGGAATTCAGTTTATTGAGCCAGATGAAATTGATGAAGAGAAAAATGGTCGTTTGTCTAACGGCAATGAAATACGAATGGGTGTAGAGCTTAACGCTAATAAGCGACCTGTTGCTTACTACAAGCTTGCTTACCACCCAGGCGACTATGATTACGCGTCTAAGGCTGTAACCAAGAAGCACGTTAGGATTCCTGCGGAAAACATGATCCACGTATTCATGCCTTTGCGAGCAGGTCAGACGCGAGGCGAGCCTTGGTTGACTCCTGTAATGCCCTCAATGAAGCAGTTGGGCGGGTTCCGTGAGGCTGCTGTCATCAATGCGCGTATTGGTGCGTCTAAGATGGGTTTCTTTACGTCTCCCGCAGGCGATGGCTTCAACGCTGACGACATGGATGGACACACGCCTATCATGGATGTCGAGCCAGGAACCATGCATCAGTTGCCTCAAGGTGTTTCGTTTGAGTCGTGGGACCCACAGTTTCCTAACAATGAGTTCGATTCATTCCACAAGTCAGTGCTAAAAGGCATTGCTAGTGGTTTAGGCATCTCTTATACGGCTCTGAGTAACGATCTGGAGGCGACAAGCTATAGCTCTATACGTCAGGGCGCCCTAGAGGAAAGAGACTACTACAGAGACATACAACAGCTTCTCAATGATCATTTCATCTACAAGGTTTATGAGAGTTGGTTAGAAGCCTCGCTTGAAATGCGTTCATTCAACATTGGTGAGAATCAGTACTCACGTTTCTTATCTGCTTCTAACTTCAAGGGTCGTGCGTGGAGCTGGGTAGACCCAGTTAAAGAGATGAACGCCGCCATCATGGGCATGAAGAATGGAGTTCTATCTATTCAAGATGTTGCTGCTCAGTACGGTAAGGATGTTGAGGACCTATTTGCTCAGATTCAACGTGATAAACTATTAGCTGAACAGTTTGATGTGAAGTTCGCTTTAGAGCCTTACGGAACTGATAAAGCGCAGGTAGATGCCGACATTGTCGGAGAGAGTGATGGCGAAGTATAAGGGTAAAGACATAAACACTACCCCTACTGATGGAATGGTCAGGGAGGCTCGCCGTGGATTGGAATGGCGTAAAGAACATGGTCGCGGTGGTACGGCAGTTGGCGTTGCTCGCGCAAGGGACATTAGTAATCGTACTGAGCTGTCTATTGATACTGTTCGCCGCATGCATTCTTTTTTCGCTCGTCATGCTGTTGACGCTAAAGCAAAAGGTTTTCGCCCTGGTGAAAAAGGCTATCCATCTGCTGGGCGCATTGCCCATGCTCTTTGGGGCGGCACTCCAGGTCGATCCTTCGCGGCGCGAGTGGTAAAGCAAGCTGACGCCGCTGATGAGCGGGCTATGACGGGTAGCGTGAAGAAGGCTCTCGCCAAAAAGGCAACTGATCACAATGAGAAGGTCGGCGATTCCGCGTCTAAGCGCACTAACGCTCGAACCCTTGGCGCAGTATTCAATCGTGGCGTAGGCGCTTACAAGACTAATCCAGGCTCTGTGCGTCCCTCTGTGACCTCGCCAGAGCAGTGGGCATACGCACGAGTAAACAGTTTCCTGTACGCTTTACGTAACGGAAAATTTAGAGGCGGCAAGCATGATACTGATCTGTTGCCGTCAGGGCATCCAATGTCGTCCAAAGGGCGCGATGAAAGCTTATATGAGGAGCGTGTTATGGATGAAGTAGACGTTTCGGAATTCCTAGAGGACGAGCTCCTTGAGGATGAGACCACTGAAGTGGAAGAGATAGCCGAAGAAGAGCGATCAGAGCTTGTTGAAGAGCAGGTTACTGAAGAGCGTCATGTTAAGAATGTTGTAGAGACTGATGATGAACTCATCGTGACTTTCGGCAAGGATATGACAGCAGACCAAGAAGATGAGCGAGCAGATGGCGATGAAGTAAAGCATCGCTCAATGGCTTTAGAGCGTGGCTATATCGATGAAGATAGTCGTCGCGTGAAGATGGCCATCTCATCTGAAGAACCTGTTCAGCGCTCTTTCGGCATGGAAGTACTAGAACACTCTGAGCGAGCGATTGATTTGTCGTTCCTCAGAAGCGGTCGCGCCCCGCTGCTACTGGACCACGATCCAGAGAAGCAAATTGGCGTTATTGAATCGGTTGACCTTGATGGCTCGGCACGTCGACTACGTGCGACTGTTCGCTTTGGAAGAAGTGGACTTGCTAAAGAGGCTTTCGATGACGTTACTGATGGCATTCGTGCCAATATCAGTGTCGGTTACGCCATCAATAAGATGGAGCGGGATAAAGAGAAAGACGATAGATATATCGCTCGTTCTTGGAGGCCCGTAGAAGCTAGTTTGGTGTCCATTCCTGCTGACGTGACTGTCGGTGTTGGGCGGTCTAACGAACCTTCACCCCAACCTTCAATCAAAACCAACTTTAAGGAGACTAATATGTCTGAAGTTGATCACACGGCGGTTGAGGCAGAAGCCAAGAAAACCGCACAACGCGAAGCCGCTCAAATCATGGCTTTGACCTCTAAGCACAATCTCTCAGAATTAGGACATCAGGCATTGACTGAAGGTCGTTCTTTTGCAGAAGTACAGGGTCTAGTTCTTGATAAAATCGGCACCAAGCCACTCGACACTGGAGAAATTGGCCTGTCGAAGCAAGAGAAGCGCAACTTCTCATTGATCAAAGTTGCAGAAGCACTCGCTAACCCAACTAGCAAGCGCGCACGAGAAGCAGCGGCCTTCGAATTTGAAGTGTCTGAGGCGGCTTGTAAGCAATACGGTCGTGAAGCAGAGGGCATGCTTGTACCTTTCGAGGTTCTCGCAAAGCGTGATCTCAACTCTGCTGATGAAGATGAGCTTTTCTCTGATGACTACCGCGGCGGTGAATTCATCGACGTACTGCGTAACTCATCGTCTGTAATGCAGGCGGGTGCGCGTATTCTGACAGGCTTGTCAGGTGACGTAGTTATCCCTAAGAAAGCGACAGCGGCATCTGCTGGCTGGATTTCTACCGAGGGTGGCAACGTGAGCGAGTCAGAAATGACAACAAGCTCAGTGACCATGGTCCCAAGGCATTTGGGTGCTCATACAGACATCACACGTCAATTGCGACAGCAGTCATCACTCAGTGTAGAAGCACTGGTCCGTGATGATCTGACTTCAGCAATTGCGTTGCAGATGGACTTGGGTGCGCTTCAAGGCTCTGGCTCTTCTGGTCAGCCAACAGGTATCAAGAACGTATCTGGAATCAACACTGTTGACTTCGGTACTTCTCCAGTACTTGTTCCTTCGTTCGCGAAGGTTGTTGACATGGAAACTGCGGTTGCAGAAGACAACGCTCTCTTGGGTAACCTTGCTTACATCTTGCCTGCGGCAATGTATGGCGGCTTGAAGACCACTGAGAAAGCGTCTAACACTGCGCAATTCATAGTTGAGCCTGGCGGCACCATCAACGGCTACCGTGCGATCGTATCTAACCAGTGTACTGCTGGTGATATGTTTTTCGGTAACTTTGATGACCTGCTAATTGGTATGTGGTCAGGCGTTGACCTAACCGTAGATCAGTCTGCACTTGCACTAAGCGGCGGTATTCGACTGATTGCCATCCAGACTATGGATGTTGCAGTACGTCACGCTGTTAGCTTCTGTCTCGGAAACGACGACCAGTAAGTTAGTTAGCCCGCCCTTCGGGGCGGGTTTTCTCTAAGGAGGAAGTATGAAATACGAAGTAATCAAGCAATGTTTTATTAAGGGTGAGCGTCAAAACGTCGGTGATGTAATCGATATTGACGAGAACCTAGGCAATGAGCTGTGTGGCTATGGACGCTTAGTCCCTGCTGATGAGGGCGCCCAAATAACAGATCGCTCTGTTGGCCTACCTAAGTCAAAGCCAAAAGCAAAGCCTCGTACTCGGAAGCCAAAGGCTGCACCGAAAGCTGAAGTAGAGTCTGATGGTTGAGACTAATGACTTTCGCACCATTCTTCTTGCGGATTTTGGTGTTGATGTGAATCTTACTATTGCCGCCGTTGGATCGAAGACAATTAAGGCGATCTTCGACTCGTCGCATGAACTTGCTGACGTAGGCGGCACTGTAAGTTATTCCGTGGTTCAGCCAAGGTTTACATGTAAGACCAGTGACGTGACGGGGCTTGCTGAGGATGACACAGCAGTTATAGACAGCGTCACATACAAGGTGAAAGTAATCATGCCTGATGGCACTGGCATCACCGAAGTACTCTTAGAGAAGCAATAATGGCACATATTAGAACTGCCATAAGGGATGACATAGCGACGGCTCTTACGGGTTTAACAACCACAGGGGCTAATGTATTCCCAACAAGAATTTATCCGTTAGCGGACGCTAAATTGCCAGGGTTGGCGATTTACACGATGTCGGAAGAGACCGACTATCAATCTATAAGTCCACCTCGAACGCTGCACAGGAAGCTTGAGGTTGTCGTAGAGGCATACGTAAAGGCCGTAGCAGATTACGATGACACTTTAGATACGATTTGCGCGGAGGTGGAAGAAGCGCTCTACACTGATCTGACCCGTGGTGGTCATGCTTTCGACACTCGTGTTGTAGGCTTTTCCGCAGACATATCAGATCAAGGTGATCAGCCCATGATACTTGGGAAGCTCGCCGTAGAGGTTCAGTACGCTGCGACTGAAGGTAGCCCGACTACATAGTCTGGGGTAAAATTAATTTAAATATCTCTTAGGAGAAGGAAATGGCAACATTTTTAGGGAAAGACGGCGCAGTTTATCTGGGCAATGAGGCAGACCAAGTCATAGAAGTTCGAGATTTTAGCCTTGAGACTTCTAGTGAAGTGGTTAATACAACTGTTATGGGTGACGACTGGATGACTAATGCTGCAACGCAGAAGTCATGGTCTACTAGCATTAGCTGTTACTACGACTCAGGTGACACTGATGGGCAATTAGCTTTGGATGAAGGTGACGATATTCGCGTTAACTTGTATCCAGAAGGCAAGACTACAGGCAAAAAGTATTACTACGGCAATGTCATCGTAACTGGCATCAGTCGTAGCCAATCTTTTGATGGTCTTGTTGAGATATCCTTTAGTGGCACTGGTAATGGCACCTTAGCTGAAGGCTCTGCCGCGTAATGTCTAAGCTTATCGACGTTGCGGTTTCGCACTTCAGTAATAGAGAGATTAGAGAGTTATACGTACCTGAGTGGGGTGTAACTCTCTATTCCAAAAATCTATCACTGGATGATAAAGCTCGATGGATGCGTCGATCGGATGATGATACTACCAACTACTTGGTGTATGCGGTCATCTACGGCGTGACGGATGAGAAGGGTGAAGCTGTCTTCGACGTAGGGGACAAGGTCAAGCTTAGAAACCATGTGGATCCTGATGTTTTATCGCGTGTCGCTAACTTCGTATTGGAGTCTAGCGCCTCTAACGAAGAGGAACGCGAAAAAAACTAATAGATGGCCAAGGAGAGCTAACTGAGCTTTACATGATGTATCAGCTTGCAGAGCACCTTGGTCAACCACTCTCAACAATTCTGAGCATGACTGTCGATGAATTTAGTCATTGGTTCACGTATCTTAAGATCAAGAACCAAAAGATGAAGGAAAGCTCAGATGGCAAATGAAGTCGTAACAGTTGCGCGGTTATCCGCGAAAGATGACACGACACGCGCTTTCCGAAGCGTTCAAAACAATATGCAGGCTACGCGCAAGCAAAGCCAAGCGCTGAATCAGCAGTTTCGTTTTATGCGTGGTGGCTTGGGACAAGTAGGTCACCAGGTTCAGGATATTGCTGTGCAGCTTCAGATGGGAACCAATGCAATGATCGTATTCGGTCAGCAGGGTTCTCAGATTGCGTCTCTATTCGGCCCGCAGGGGGCCATGTTAGGTGCTGTCCTTGCCGTTGGTGCGGCTATCGGCGTTTCCTTCATGGGAGACGTTAAGAAGGGTGCTGACGCACTTAAAGAGCTCAGTGAGCGAATCAAGGAAACCGCCAGAGAAACCGATGCGCTAAATCAAGTTCAACGAGCATTCTTGATGAATCAAGTGCTTGAGCAGCAAATTAAGTTGCGTAAAGAACAAGATGACAATACTGCCTCAATAGAAGCGGCGACTAAGGCTCAGACCAGAGCCAAGCGCATGATTGACATATTCAATGGCGCGCAGGCAACTGGCATTGAGTTGATTAAGTCTAGAAGCACTAGCCTCGCTGATGAGCAAAGAGTCTATGAAGCGCAAACAGAAAGTCTTACTGATCTTAATGCAAAGCAAGATGACTATGCGCGCAGGATTAAAGAGCTAAAAGGTGAGTTCCTTGCACTGCAAGTAGGCGATAACCCATACAGTGAGTTCCCTGATTTAGCGAGAGAGTCTGCTGAAGAGGCGAAAGCCTTTGCCGATCAGTTAGAGCGTCAAAACGAGCTATTCAATCAGAATGCAATAAACAAACAAATTGCTGCTTTGTATGACCAGCTAGAGGGAATGGAGCACCTTAACTCTGCTGAGAAAGAGGCCGTTAGGGCTCAGATAGAGCGTCGGCGCAGTCTGCTTGAGATGAATGCCGCGATAGAACGTGAGAACGACCTGCTTAAGAAGAGAGAAGACGCTCTCAACGATGAGTTTGGTTTATTCCTGCAAGAGCAAGAGCTGTTGGATGCCTCAACTGCTGCACTGGAGCGAAGGCTTGCAGCTCAGAAGAAACTAGAAGAGCAACAGTTTGCAAAGGCTCTTGAGGGGCTAAGACAATCGCTCTTAACTGAAGAGGAAACGCAAGCAGAGTCTTTGGCTAGGCGCAGAGAGCTTATTGACAAGGCGCTTAAGAAAGAAGGCGCCGATAAGACCATGTTGGCGATGCTCAGTATGAGACTCGCACAGGAAGAAGCAGAGTTTAGAGAGCAGGTCGAGCGTAGGAAAATGAATGCTCATGACTTGTTCGTTGATACTGCCATCTCTGGCTTAGAAAGATTCAAAGAAGCGCTTGGTGACAATGATAAGCAGGCGTTAGAGCTTGCAGAGCGGATTGATAGATTGGCAGACAACTCAATGCAGGCGTTTACCGATAGCTTCTATGATGCGATTTCTGGAGCTGAAAGCTTCAAGGACGCATTCAAGGATATGGCTCGATCTATTGTCGAAGACCTATCGAAGATGCTTATTCAGTACTACATTACTCAGCAGATCTTTGGTGCTATCACTGGCATGTTCCCTGGAGGTGGCACTACGACATCGTCGGGCGGCGGTACTGGTAATTTTGCGGGCAATTTCGACGGTGGCGGCTTTACTGGCTACGGCGCCAGGTCTGGCGGTGTCGATGGTAAGGGTGGCTTCCCTGCAATACTGCACCCTAATGAAACCGTGCTCGATCACACTAAGGGACAAGGCCAAGGCGTGACAATTGTGCAGAACATCAACGTCACTACAGGTGTCCAGCAGACTGTAAGAGCGGAGATCGCCAACCTTCTTCCACAGATAAGCAATGCGGCTAAAGCGGCTGTAGCGGATTCTAGGATGCGTGGTGGCGGCTTCAGCAAGGCAATGGGAGGTGCATGATGTCAGCGTTTCCTGACGTTGGATTTACTTCGATGACAATGCGGTTGCGTTCTGCCACTGCTATAAGTTCATCGCCATTCACTTACGATCAGCAGGTCTACCAGCACCAAGGTGTCTGCTGGGAGGCAGAGGTCACTCTCCCACCGCTGAAGCGAAGTGAGGCCAAGGAAGTTGAAGCGTTCTTTGCGTCACTGCGTGGTCAGGGCGGGACCTTCACTATGGGTAACCCGTTGCACGACACTAACGCTACTGGAACGATAACAAGCGGAACTAGGAATGCTACGACTGTTACTGCAACTGTTGGTGGTGCGGAGATTGGTGATTACTTTGAGACCAATGGTGTCTTATACATAATTACTGCAATCGGCGACTCTACAATAGACATTATGCCTCCGCTACGAACAGCGATTAGTTCTGCAACTATTATGGATTTCACTTTGCCAAAGGGTTCTTGGCGGTTGGCGTCTAACGAGATTGAGTGGAACATCAATCGTGCTAGCTTGTACGGCTTCACCTTTGCGTGTGTTGAGGCGATATGAGTAGGAATTTATCGAGTGCAATGGAGTCGGCTGTTGAAGCCGATTTAGTCCGTCCTATTGTTCTAGTTACTTGTGCGTTCGATTCTGGCGACCTAAATCTTTGGAATGGAATAGGCAATCTCACTGTCAACAGTGTTGATTATGTGGGCGCTGGTACGTTACTTGACATTGGTGAAATTGCCGAATCAGCAGAGCTTCAAGCTAACGGAATTGTCGTCACTTTATCAGGGATAACTGATCCCCTTTTGTCTAAAGCGCGGGACGAGGATTATCAGGGGCGTGAGCTCACCGTGAAGCTAGGTGCTATGGATGCCACTAATGCTGTGATCACCAGTCCTGTCATTGTGTTCAGTGGATTTATGGACGTGATGACAATAAATGACTCAGCAGAGACGGCAACTATTCAAGTCAGCGTTGAGAATAGATTGATTGAGTTCGAACGGACTAGAGTAAGAAGATACACCGCCGAAGACCAGAAGATTGATTATCCGACAGATAAAGGCCTCGAGTTTGTCGCTGAAATGGCAGAGAAAGAGATTATTTGGGGTCGCACTAATGTAGGTGGTGGAGGATCTGGACCTGGAGGAGGTCCTGATCCAGCTATTCCTGTGCAATTACCCTAAGGACCAGCATGGAATTCGCCTTAGAAAACTTAGCTAATGTCAGACACGATATCGAGCCACTTATACGTCAACACTATGATGAAATTGCGCTCAATCAAGACATAATTAAACTTAACCCCGACTGGGCGAGTTACGCTCGTCTTGATGCTGTCAATTCTTTGAGAGTTTATACCGCACGGAAAGACAAAGAACTGATGGGCTACTTTGTCGTCATAGTAAGTAAGTCCTTGCATTACAAAGATCATGTCTTCGCTAATAACGACATTATTTTCTTGTCTAAACCTGCGAGGCAGGGTTTGACGGGTGTGAAGTTAATTAAGTATGCGATTAAATCATTGCAAGCAGAAGGCATTACCAAGCTACACATCAACACGAAAGCGCATCAGCCGTTTGACGCAATATTAGAAAGGTTGAACTTCGAGCAGATAGAGCGCGTTTACTCTTTAGTTTTGAGGTAAGACCATGGCTATTGCAGCAGTCGCAGGATTAGCAACACTAGGCGGAGCCGCATTAGGTGGACTTGTCACTGGCTTTGCGGTTGGTCTTGGATACTTCGCTCTTGGCGCTGGCATGTCCATCTTGTCTAGAGCCCTTGCTCCCAAACCTGATTTAGGAGCTCGGCTTCAAGGCATCACACAAACCACGAGAGAACCAGCTAGTAGTCGCAAGATCATCTATGGTCGGATGCGTGTTGGTGGACAGGTTGTTTTTCTTTCACACTCGGGTAATGACAATAAATATCTTCATATGGCTATCGTGTTCGCTTCTCACGAAATTCAAGCCTATGATGAGATATGGTTCAACGACAATAAAGTCTGGGATGCTACTAACGGTTTCGATAGTGATTGGGGCACCTATGTGACTATTGATCGTAAGTTTGGAACCGCAGGACAAGCGGCGTCTACGGATTTGGTAAATGCTAATGTGTTATGGACGACTGATCATAAGTTGTCAGGGATCGCATACATTGCTTTTAGGCTTGAGTGGAATCAAGACAAATTTCCTCAAGGTGTTCCCAATATAACGGCGGTTATAAGAGGGAAGAAGGTTTATGACCCTCGTGACCAAAGCATTGGATACAGTCAGAACCCTGCCCTATGTATACGTGATTACATGCTTGATCAAACGTACGGCCTTGGTGAGGTCGCGGCTAATATAGATGATGCGTCTGTTAGAGTTGCAGCGGATTTATGCGAAGAGCAAATTACGCTTGATGGTGGAGGGGCACAAGACCGTTATCAATGCAATGGTGTTATCGACACTGACAATCAAATTAAAGCCAACATCGAACAGTTGCTGTCTTCTATGGGTGGTCGACTCACTTACTCAGGCGGCAAATATTTTGTTGATGGTGCAGAGTATCGATCACCGACAGTCACCTTTACGGAGGCTGACATCGTTAGTGAAATACAGACGCAGACAAAGCAGTCTCGTAGAGGCATCTATAACGGCGTAAAAGGTATTTTCGTATCTGAGGAAAAGAACTTTAAAGTACTTGATTATCCTGCTCAGATCGCAAAAACGACTGCGGGTGACTTTGTAACTGGCACGACATACAAAATTTTGTTTGTCGGAACTACAGACTTTACTGCCATTGGGGCATCATCTAACAACGTAGGCGTAGAGTTTACAGCGACAGGAGCAGGTAGCGGTACGGGTACGGCGTCAAAAAGCATCGTAGAAGATGGCGCGCAGATTAACTTAGACATGCCATTGCCATTTGTAACTAATAACATCCAGGCGCAACGATTAGCCAAGATTGCGCTTTTGAAGTCACGACAGCAAGTTGTGATGACAATGACAACGACTCTCAAGGGTCTGAGAGTTAAGGTTGGTGACACTGTTCAAGTTAGTAATGATCGCTTGAACTATAGCTCCAAAGTTTTTGAGGTCGTTGATTATTCTTTGGCCATCACTGATGGCGCCTTGGGCGTCAATTTAAGCTGCATTGAAACATCCTCCGCACTATACGATTGGAATACTTCAGACGAAGAAGATTTTCTCTCTGGCGGTGAACTTGACTTATACGACGGGCGCACAGTTGATAACGTAACAAGCCTGGCTAAAAGTGAGATTGGCTTACTAGGCCCTGACGGTAGCGTATCGACTACTGTCGAGCTTACGTGGACTGCGCCTGATGACGCGTTTATCGACTTCTACAAAATCCGCTACAACAAGCAAGGCACGACTGAGTATTTCCACGCAGAGACAAAAGAGCCTCGCATTCTGTTGTCTGGGCTAGACGTAAACTCTAATTACGATTTCCGTGTACAAGTGCAAAATCTGCTTGGCGTTACTAGCACGGGCACCACACTGTCGAACCAGCAGTTAGACGGCGACACAACAGCACCAAGCCCTGTTACTAACGTCGAGATTACTAGCGGCCTCAAAAACCTCACTGTGCAGTGGACTAACCCAACTGACGCAGACTTAGCCTATGTGCAGATTTATGTGGCTAGTTCGATAACGAAACCTGCAAGCCCTGTCGCACAGATTAATGGCACGGAATTTGTATACCCTGCCGCGTCTGGCGAGGGCAAAGGCACAATCAAGTATTTCTGGCTTGAGGCTGTGGATTTCTCAGGCAATGTCTCTACGACTGTCGGCCCAGAATACGAAAGCATCCAGATACCCAAGTCTGAGGAAATTGATGGCGCTGTATCTGAGGGCATTACTTTCGGGATCTACAACGCGCTGAGCACTACCCTTGGCACTTCGCTGACAACCTTTGGCTCGTTTAGTACGCCTGCGCCTGAGTCTGACGTAAAAAAACGCGCCTCTTTGATGGCAATGATGGGTATAACTGCCAGCTCTCCGTCGAGTGATTTTACTGTAGGCGTGAGAGTGGAAAGAAAGAGCAAAGGCGAAACGACAGGCACGTCACTCGGCACGGTTGTAGGAAATGGCGGCGTAGCGTTTGGCGCTCGATATATCGAAGTGGCTGGCAATGTCATGGCGGAATTGGATATGTACGGCGGTATAGCTACCTCTGCTACGTCCCCTGGTGCTGTATACAATGTCGTGTCTGTCGAATACCAAGCTGGTACAGATAGGACGCGCATAATTTACTCTAGCAACACGGTTATCAGCTCGGGCGACATCTACTACAACGCTGACAAGTGGACATCATCGGGGACTTGGCTAACCTATGCGCCATTCACAGAGCCGCGATATGGAATCCTTGGGATAACGGCTTTGACTAATCACCTGATTTTTCAGCCCTTAGCGGCAAGCGGCGCACAAGAAGATTATCGGATACGCGCAAAATACTATGGCTTGAGTAGTGGTTCCGCGTCGATGTCGGTAGGCATTGCGGGACAGATACAGTTTTTGAGGTAGTTATGAGCTTCACACTTGGATACACACGCACTACTGACAACGAAGAAGTTGTTATAGCCACCTATGACACGATGGCAGAGGCAGAGGCGGCGGTTGCCTCTCAGTCTCTAAGTGACGTGTTGCAGTATTGGCTTGCCTCATACATAAACACTGAAACTAATGAACCGAGCATTCTTGCGTATATTGATCCCTAAGTGGTGATATAATCAAGAGATACTAGGAGGATTTCGCATGGCTAACCCATTCATTTATGAGAATGCCCCTAATCAGTCTGGCTTAGTGATTGACATGGTTGAAGTCACCACTAATGACAGCACTGATAACGTCGGCAGCGGCAACATCGCCATTGGCTTGTACATTGAGACGGGCGGTGACGTTGTGTTCTTGAACAAGGACGGCAACGAGCGCACTGTGACTGTTCCTGATTTCCACACGCTGACTTGCTCAGTTAAGCGTGTGAAGTCTACAGGAACCACGGCGACTGGCATTCACGCACTGGTAGTCTAAGACATGGCAACGATAACTCACAAACAGGGCGACACGCTTGAGTGGGTTATTTCGCTCACTGAGGGCGGCTCTGCCGTGGATATCTCCGACTGGAGTATCAGGGCGCAGATTCGCCAGAATGACACGCTGATTGCGACACTTACGACGACTGTCACCAATTCTAGTGGCGGTGTTTTCAGTTTGAGCGCAACTAAGACGGCGACTGACAGTTGGGCTGCGGGCAATCATTCCTGCGATATAGAGTTCACTGACAACACTAACGACGTGTTTTCGACTGAGACGTTCGTTGTGACAATCATCGAGGACATCTCGCATGATTAGTATCACATCTCCAACACGTACAGCGTATTCCATATCTATCGAGCAAGGGCAGACTGCCTCGGGCACTGTGTCGTTTAACTCTAAGGCGATTAGCATCGTGCCCCAAGGTGGTGCGACTGTCAGCCTGGTTGAGGCGATAACAGTTGACGGCGGTATTCAGAATCAGCCCAAGGAGTCTAACTAATGGCTGTCAATTTAGGCATTAACATTCAGCGAAGCCCTAACCGTATCAACCAGCAGCTTAGAGAGGCTGGTGTTGGCGGTAAGTATCCGAAGTTACTGTTGGACTTTGCTGATAACTACTACTTAGCCAGTGGCGGCAGTAAGACGCTTGCTAATGCAGTCACCCACGCCCGTGCTGGCAATGCCACTATGACGGACGGCTATGGGGCTGAGCTTGTAACAAATGGTGATTTCTCAGATGGAATTACAGGCTGGAGCACAGACGGCAATCCAACGGTAAGTCGTGGTGTTGTCACTATCCCAATCGACAATGCCACAACTGAATATATAGAGCAGACACTAAGCACTGTATCGGGCAAAACATATATAGTCTCATATGATTATATAGATGCAGATGCAACGGGCAGAGGCATAAGAACGTCGGCAAATGACGGCACAAGCGGCAATTTTAATGGAGATTTGGCGGCTGAAAATATTAGTCTTGCAAATTCTAATGGGAATGTTGAGTTAGTTTTCACAGCAACGTCTAGCAACAGCACTGTCCGTATAATTTGTAACAACGCCACTAATGGTGCCTTTGTATCCATAGACAACGTATCAGTCCGAGAGATGCCTGTCATCAAATGGGCACCGCATAATCTGCTGACGTACTCTGAGGATTTCAGTAATGCGGCTTGGAATAAAAGCGGTTTTAGCGTCAATGCGGATCAAACAACAGCCCCCAATGGCGCGCAAACAGCAGATGAAATAACTACCACAGGAACTTCTGGAAGCGTACAAAACGCCACTTCATTATCTGCAAGTGTTTCTCATACTATTGTGTGCTACGCCAAATACATAGATAACCCTTGGATTCGTATTGCTAGAGAATCATCAGCAGTAAATGCCGCATGGTTTAACATACAAACAGGAGTAGCGGGTTCTGTAACAGATGCGGCGGATTCATCATCTATAACCGATGTGGGAAACGGTTGGTATAGGCTAGAGCTTGTTATGGCGGCCCCTACCCCGTCATCTCAGATCAATTTTGTTTCGCTTAGTAATAGTGATAACTCCACAAGTATGACTAGCGGGAAATCGGCGTACATCTGGGGATTTCACCTCTACCGCTCTGACTTAGGCGGCATGGTAGACAACCCTGAGCGTGGAGACTCATACGTCCCTACAACGTCATCTGCGGTTTACCTCCCAAGAGTAGGCCATCACGTCTACAACGGCTCTGCATGGGTTAACGAGGGTGTACTGGCTGAGTCTGAGTCTAGGACTAATCTAGTTTCTTATAGTGACTTTAGTTCGGGTTTTTCGGTTAATGGGATAGCCCTTACAGCAAACGAAGCTGTATCTCCTGACGGAACTGAGAATGCCGCCGAAATTGCAGAAAGCACAGATCCTAGTGCACATTACGCATTCGATGAGTTGACGTTGACAGCATCTACTGATTACACGATGAGCGTTTATGTAAAGCAAGGATCGGGCAGTCGTTCTGCAATTTTAAGAACAATGCAACAAGGCGGCACTACATATGTAATTTTTGACTTTAGCAGTGAAACAATTACGGAAACAGGGAGCGCGGCAAGCAACGCAACCAGTCAAAGCGTTGGCAATGGCTGGTATAGAATTGCTTTTACCTACACGCAATCAGGCTCTACAGACGGTGGGTTCATTGTAGGGCTTAGTAACTCAACTACACCTAGCACTAGTTTGCCAAGCTACACAGGTGATGGCAGTTCTAGCATATATTTTTATGGTGCGCAGTTTGAACAGGCATCTACACCCTCATCGCTAATCCCAACGTCTGGCTCTACGGTAACCAGAGCGGCCGAGACATTCACTATCCCATCAGCTAACCTACCGTGGCCTACGCCGCAGTACATTGGCTCTGAGTTGGTGACTAATGGGACGTTTGATACGGACAGTGATTGGATTGAGCATGCCACATGGAATATATCAGGCGGTGTCGCAACGCACAGTGCAACCAATGGCGGAGGATTAAGTCAGGCTTGGACTCCAACTGCGGGTAGCGTTTATGAGATTACATTTACGATAACGGGTGCAACGTCTGGCAATGCTTATTATGCGTTTAGTTCGGCCTCTGGTTTAGTTGCAAATCAAATTATAGGAACTATTAGAACAACAAACGGAACGTATAAAGAATACATAGTCGCTGATGCCACAACGGTTTATCACGGCGTTTGGGGAACTTCGACATTTGATGGCTCAGTAGACAACATCAGCGTCCGCGAGATCAACCCATTGGCTGTTTCTATCGGCATGGAAGGCAGGATGACTTATGCTGATGAGGATGCTGGTGGCACAGCGTTTTTCTACCGTTGGCAAGAAGATGCAAACTATATAATCCGCACATCTTTAGATACAAATTTAGGCAGATCAGGGCGCATATCTTTCCAGCAAGTCGAGTCGGGTACCTTTGACATCGCTAACGCAGACGATGACATACTTTCGCCTGATGTCTTGGTGCCTTTTAATATAGCATCCCGCCACGGCTCTACCTTCATCAACGGCGCTATAGATGGTGTAGCACTAACAGCCAACACAACCCCTACGGCTCTCCCTGATCTCTCTAGCACTGACTTAAATCTAGCCTATGACTACATGGGAACTATCTCAGAGTTCCGTGTATGGGACAAAGACTTGGGTGACGCTGGGCTTGTAGAGGCGACAGAGCCATCGCTAGAGCCATCCCTAAGCCTAACCTTTGAAGGTGTCGGCACTAATTCGTTTGTTGTTAATGATTGGAGTGAGTAATGGGAACGAAGACGTATAACAACTACGAAGACTTACTAACCTTTACCCGTGCATCTG
>Ga0075480_10000783_pt1 | contig 19221 bp, 25 predicted proteins | sample DEB08_DNA_7_FD_81590 | JGI IMG/M metagenome (GOLD analysis project Ga0075480, IMG submission 81590) | Aqueous microbial communities from the Delaware River and Bay under freshwater to marine salinity gradient to study organic matter... | ecosystem: Environmental > Aquatic > Marine > Coastal ... | reverse complement strand
CCGCATCTGTAAGCGGGCACACAAGAACAATCCTGACTACGCCATAATGTATGACCACCCAGACAACGACGGACTACATAAGGGTGTATCATTCAGTTATGGCAAAAGGCCATTGGTGATGATACAGGATATGGCGAAACTGAAACAAGCACAACACAAGTTGAAGAGGTCTGGATACTACGAGAAGTGGGGTTTAGACTCGCTTGAGCAGTTTTACTAATAAATAAACGCATAGTGGTAATCCTGCCACGCATAACAAAAGGAGGACTACGATGAGTCAAGAACAAACATCGCAAGACGTTCAGACTGCCACTGGGGCGGCTGACACAGTCTCTAACACGAACCAGGCCACAGCGGACAATCAACCCGCGAGAGTCTACACCCAGGCGGAACTTGATGCTTTAGCGGCTGAAGTTAGAAGAAAAGCAGAAGCCAAGTATGAGAAGAAGTTTGGTCAAGTAGATGTTGAGAAATACCAGACTCTTTTGCAGAAGGAGGAAGAACAGAAGATCTCCCAAGCCAAAGAGAAGTCAGAGTTTGAGAAACTGTTGAAGGAGAATGCTGAGAAGTTTCAAAGCAAGATTGGTTCTCTTACATCAGAACTGACGAAGATCAAGGTGGATGGGGCATTGATAAATGCGGCATCAACCAAGAGGGCAGTGAACCCAGAACAGGTCGCGAGGCTTGTGAGGGAGAATGTCAAGATGTCAGAGACTGGTGAAGTTGAAGTGATTGATCCCAAGACGGGTCAGACGAGATACACTGACAATGGTGATCCATTGACGATTGACGGGTTGGTAGGAGAATTCTTACAGACGAACCCTCACTTCGTTTCAGCGGGGCAACCAGGCGGTGGATCCAAGTCCAACACTGGCACACAAGGTATTCCTCAAGTTGATGTGAACAGTCTGGATATGACTAATCCAGAACACAGAAAGAAGTATGCTGAGTATCGCAAGACACAAGGCTACTAAACATTAACAACAAAAGGAGACATTTACAATGTCAACAGCAACAACAAACACATCATCATTGAATGATCTGATTGCACCCATCGTACAAGAAGCGATGTTCGTGGCATCAGAGACTTCAATCATGCCAGGACTTGTGAAGAACTTCACGGTTCCTGCAAATGCTGGTAAGGTATTACAAGTACCATTATACGGCACACAAACAATCGCAACAGACGTTGGTGAGAACGCGGAAATTGACATGACTGCAATCTCAACTGGCGTTGCCAACATCACTCTTACAGAGGCTGGTATTGCGGCGACAGTGACTGACATGGCAAGAAACCATTCAGTTTCAAACGTTATCGCAGACCTAGGTAAGTTATTTGGTGAAGCGATCGCGAAAAGACACGACAGAGCATTGACTGGTCTGTTCTCGTCTTTCTCAACTTCAATCAACGCAGGCACAGACACTCAAAGTGAGTTGACTGTGGCTGACCTACACAAAGCATATGCGACACTGAAATCAAATGCGGTTCCAGGTCCATACTACGGTGTTTTCACTCCGCAGGCTTTGTTCGCATTGAAGGCAAATCTTACAAACACATACGTGAACCCAACTAACTCACTTGTTGTGACTAACCAGGCGATGTCTGAAGGTTACATTGGTAGGATCGCTGGGATTGATGTGTTTGAGACATCTAACATCGTAGAGGACTCTGCGACATCAGCCGTTTATGGCGTGTTCGCTAGAGATGCCTTAGGTTTAGCGGTGGCTCAAAGATTAAACATTGAGACGCAAAGAGACGCTTCATTAAGAGCAGAAGAAGTTGTAGCATCAACAAGATATGGTGTGAACGTTCTTCACAACTCTTATGGTGTGAAAATAGCGGTGGACAACACAATCTAATTGGGTTGACCTCTCTAACTTTAAAGGGGCGGTAGCGATATCGCCCCTTTTTTTACGGATGATCGTTTGGTTCAATGGTTTATCACAGCGACAGTTGATTGACATACCAAAGCGTGGTCTTGAGATTGGTTGCAACTACATCAGGCGTGTAAGGCCCGTGGATTTCGTGGTGGCCTACGACGGCGATGTGATCAACAACATTGAAAGGGAGCCATCCGTTATCTATTACACAAGGCCTGCTCAAGCAGTTGGTGACAAATGGCTGAGGATAGGCGAGGACAATGTCCAAGGACTCAACAGCGGCTGTCTCGCGGTGCTGTTGGCCACCAAACTGTCAAAGAACACCATTTACATCATAGGTTGCGACTGGGGACTTAACCTTAACACCGTGTTTGACTACGGCAAGGGCGAACAACGCAAATACAACAACCAACAGAAGAAATTCATCAGGCAATTGGCCAAGGACCACGACATAGTGGTGGTCAATGATCAGAAGGTGGATGTGCCCGTAGAGATAATCACATCTCAGCAGTTTATCAATAAATATTATCCACAAGGAAGGACCTTGTAGAAACTAAAAGAAGGACTTTTACAATGGCGACATTCGCAACAGACACGGACCTATTGGAGTATGTTCCAGACATCAAGAAGTACGGAATCCAAGACTGGTCAGCACAGCACGAGAAGACTTACGACGACATAATCAGACTACTGAACATAAAATGGTGGCCAACTACCCAATTCTCAAGATATGATATTTCAGTGCTTGGAGGTAGCGAGAAACTATCACCCAGCAGATTGAATCCAGGGCAGTTCACGAGGGCCGCGGTCTATCACACTCTTGCGTATTACATCTATCCTAAACTTTCAACATTTGAACCTGATGGAGATTCTTTCAGGGAGCAGATGGGCTTCTACAAGAATAAGTTTGAAGAGGAATTTGATCTGATACTTAAGGACGGTGTCCACTATGACCTTGATTCATCAGGCTCATACACGGACAGTGAGAAACAATCATTTTATAGAGGTAGATTGATTAGGTAATGTCAGCCAGAGAAGATATAGCAAAAAACATAGTAGAGCAGTTGGAGAACATGACTGATCCAGCGCCAGGCAAGGTGTCAAGGGTTTTCTTTGATGTCAGCAAACTGGCGATCACGCAGTTCCCAGCGATCTTGGTGGTTACCAACAACGAGGTCAGGGACGACATATCCATGAACGCCAGACAGGGCATCATACAGTACGAACTTAGATGCTATGTGAGGGGCACGGAAGTTGACACACTGAGGAATGAGATCATAGAGAGGGTAGAAGAGACCCTTGAACTGTCAAGGGACAGGGACATAGCCCTTGCGGTCAGCAATATTCACAATGTGAAGACACAGGTCAGGAACATAGACATAGTGGACAGAGAACTGCCACTGGGCGAATGTATCATCACAGTGGATGTCAAATACACATACAAAAAAGGAGTCTTATAATGATTGAGATGTTCAAAGGAAAAGATTCAGCGATCGTTGGCGGCAAAGAACTGCAACAACGACTGAAGGACGGATGGACCTACACTCCGTCAACAAAGATCACCAAGTCAAGCAAGGACAAGATCAAGGCTGACGCGGTGGTTGAAAACAAACAAGATCTTGACGGTCCAGAAGATCTAACAACAGAGGAGTAATCAAATGGCATACGGTAATACTACATTTGATGGACAAGCGGGAGTTATCAAGGTAACTTCAGGTGGAAGCCAAGTGGCGGTAGCGGAAGTTAGATCTTTCACTATTGACCAAGAAACTGCTACTGTGGAAAATACAGTGATGGGTGACACAGCAAGGTCATACTTGCCAAGCCTAACACAATTTTCAGGAACAGCAGATGTTTTCCTTACAGACAACGACGACGGACAGATTGTTTTTGAGACAATGGGTGCAGATCCAGTGACTCTTGAAGTCTATCCTTCAGGTGAGACCACAGGTCAGAAACTGGCAGGAAACATAATCGTGACTGGGCATTCAATCACATCAAACTTTGATGGTATGGTTGAGGCTTCAATCACATTCCAAGGTGTAACCGCTTTAACGAAATCAGCCACTCCATAGTAGTGAAGATTTCAATAACGATATCACCTCAAGCAGAAAGAGTGATCTCTGGCCTCAAAAGGGATTTGGCCAAGCAGGTCCGCTCAATATCCAATGACCTCTTCAAATCTTTGAAGAAGTTCACACCAGTTCGTTCTGGTCGTGCCAAGAATGCCTGGAGAAAGAGAGACGGGAATCTCAAATTCACCATCAGGAACAATGTTCCTTACATAGGCAGGCTTGACGATGGATATTCAAACCAATCACCTAAGGGCATAACACGACCAGCCGTTAGGGAGGTTGCTAACAAGTATAGGAGAAAAAGATAATGTCAGCAACAGACAAAGTAAAATCTCACTTCAACGCGGCGATCGCGGGTGAGATGGAAAAAATAAGAGTTGAAGAATGGGATATGGACATCTATTGTAGGAAGACATACTCATTCAAGGATGAACAGAGGATCATTCAATTACAGGCTGAAGGCAAGATAGTTGACAGTCTGGTTGAGAGTCTCATCATCAAGGCCAGGGACGCGGAAGGCAAGAGGATATTCTCTGACGCGGACAGGGTCACACTGATGCACGAGGCTGATCCAACAGTGGTCACGAGAGTGGTGGGCCAGATCAATGGGGCGGGTCCAAAGACCTTGACGCCAGTTGAGTCTGCAAAGGAATCCATTCCAACCCAGAGTTAAGACTCCTTTTGGTGTTGGCGGACAGGCTTAAGATGAGCCTGTCACAGGTAATGGAGTTCACTCGCGTTGAAATTGAACTGTGGGCTGGATACCTTCAACTTGAGGCGGATGGTCACAAGAAGACTATGCGTGAAATGAAAAGGAAGAAAAGATAATGGCTGATGCGAACATCGTCCTAAGGGCGGACAGTAGACAGGTAGAACAGGCAAACAGAAACCTTGACAGGATGAGGTCAAGCCTTGGCGGCTTGGGCACGGCGGCCAGATTGGCGGCGGGTGCCTTGGTTGGTATAGGAATTGGCAAGTTTGGCAAGAGCGTGGTCAATGTTGGACGACAGGTTGAGAACCTACAGACGAGATTCAAGTTCTTGTTTGGATCAGCGGAAGAGGGTGCCAAGGCGTTTGACACCTTAAGCAAATTCGCAGGAACGGTTCCATTCACACTGGAAGAGATAGCGGCCGCATCAGGTAACTTGGCCGTGGTTTCAAAGGACGCGGAGGAATTAGGCAAGAACTTACAACTGACTGCCAATGTGGCGGCCATATCAGGACTTGATTTCAGGCTCGCTGGAGAACAGATCCAGAGGGCGTTGTCAGGTGGTATATCATCAGCGGACCTATTGAGGGAACGAGGTATCAAGGCACTACTTGGATTCAAGGATGGTGTCAAGGTCACGACCAAAGAAACACAAGAAGCATTTGACAGGGTGTTTGGACCCAACGGCGAGTTCGCGGGAGCGGCAGTGGCGTTGGCCAGCAACTTTGATGGTCTACAATCAATGGTCCAGGATAAGTTCTTCAACATCAGGAGGATCATATCTGACTCAGGACCGTTTGACAGGCTGAAGGCCATAGTTGGTGTTTTTGACAAGGCACTGACCGCCAATTTTGACAACATAGAGAAGGCCGCACAGGGATTTGGTGCCGCCATCGTTTCTGGCTTTGAGAAGGTGCTTATAGGAACCGCTATGGCCATTGACGCCATGAAGCCAGTGACGGACTTCATAACCAGGGCATTCAACAACATCGTGAACGCCACCAACGGACTACCAGGCTACATCAAGACCTTGGGCGTGATTGGGTTCCTCGCATTGGGTGTCAAGGGCAAACTGGTGGTGGCCGTGATAGCGGGCGTATCAGACAAGGTAATAGACATATTCGCCAGTCTCATTGACTTCATAGCCAAGGGCAAGGACAAAGTGGCTGACATCTATGACGCCTTGGGTTTTGACGAGGCGGCCAAGAAGATGCGTAAGAACAGCAACTCAATGAAGAAAGAGGCTGACGACCTGAGGAACAAGTTAAAGGGCGTTGGCAATGAGAGCACCAAGACGGTCAAATCAATTGACCAGATGATTGACACCTTGGAGGAGAATGAGCACGCCTACGGCGGCAATGTCAAGAAGGCACTTGAATACATAAGGGCACTCCGTGAAGAGGAGTTGGCACAGAAGAAGACCAAGCAGGAGATAAACGAAAAACAGGCCGCACTGAAGGCACAGCGAGAGGGCCTGACCAAGACCACCAGGGCTATGGAAGACTACAAGGCCGCACTTGGTGAGACATTCAATGAAGCGGCTGAGAAGTTCAACGCCATTGACGAGGCGGTTAAACTCACGGGGTCATTGTTCAGTTCACTCAAGGTTGGCATTGGCAACGCATTCGCGGACGCCATACTGGGTGCCAAGACATTCAGGGAGGCACTGTCAGAATTGGCCAACAATGTGTTGAGGCAGTTGATATCAGGCATCATACAGATTGGACTACAGGTGTATGTGTTTGATGTGCTGGCTGAGAAACTGAGGAGGGCCAAGGACGAGGCCAAGGAACTCAACAGGCAACTGAGGAACCAGGCCATAGGACAGGCACTGGGCAGTGCGTTTGGACCAGTTGGTTCAATCGTTGGTAGCATCTTTGGCGGATTCTTCGCTGATGGTGGTAGGATACAGTCAGGACAGTTTGGTGTGGTTGGAGAAGACGGACCAGAATTGGTGTCAGGACCAGCCAACATCACGCCAATGGACCAGGCGGGTGGTGGTTCAACCAATGTGACATTCAACATCAACACGATTGATGCCACTGACTTTGACACACTACTAACTACAAGACAAGACTTGATCATAGGAATGATCAACAGGGGCCTCGCTGAGAGGGGCAGGAGGAGTTTAACAGCATAATGGCACACACAGGATCACACTTCCCATCAACCACGGGTTTCACCACACTTGATTTCACCAGCAACCAAAACACCAGGGTCACAGTCGCGGTGTCTGGCAAGACGCAGAGGCTACAGACTGGATCACAGTACTGGAGTTTCAGTCTCAAGAGTCCAAAGAAGACCAGGGCGGATGTGATGAGCGATTATGCTTTCTTGGTTGAACAGAACGGACAGGCTTCATCATTCACGATCACACCACCAGAGATAGCATCAACCAGGGGCACGGCCACTGGCACACTGACCAATGACGCCACCGTGGCGGCTGGACAGAATTCTTGTGATGTTGGAGGTGGGGGTGTTGGAACCACTCTGTTGAAGGGTGATATGATAAAATTCTCAAACCACGACAAGGTGTATATGGTCACTGAAGATATCACATTCACTGGTGGTAATGACACCATAGAATTCCATCCACCCTTGGTCACTGGCATTGACAACACCACCACCATAACCTACAACGATGTGCCATTCAAGGTATATCTCACGGGTGACAACATCAGATACGCCACCAGCACTGATGGCCTATACCAATACGAAATCAAAGTCAATGAGGAGATCTAATGACGAGGCAGTTGGACTCCACTTTAGAAACCAAGTTAGGGTCTCGTGAAATATTCGCGGCGGACCTGATAGAACTACACCTGGCCACGCCACTGTATTTCACATCAACCAACATAGACATAGACTACGACAGCAACACCGCACCTGACTCAGGGGTCAACACCTACCTGGCACAGGGACAGTTCCTGTATTACGGCAACATAGTTGAATCCAGTGACCTGAGGGTTGGTCAGGTTGACCTCACATTCACAGCAGTTGACACCACCACGGTGGCACTGTTGATCAACAACAACTACATGAACAAGCGTGTGGTGATCTACCGTGCGGTGTTGGACGCAGATTACAGTTTCACCTCCAGTGATGTGTTCACGGTGTTTGACGGAACCATAATGAACTACAGCATAAAGGAATCAGACGGCACCGCCACGGTCACTATGACAGTAAGCAGTCAGTTCGCTGACTTTGAGCGGACCAATGGCAGGAAGACCAACCCAGCGTCTCAACAGGTGCATTTCCCCACAGACAAGGGTATGGACTTCTCAACGCAGATCGTCAAAGACATAAAGTGGGGCAGGAAGTAATGGAGATACGAGATTTTCACATAAAGGATTTCAACCAGTTTAATGCGTTGGCCTACAAGGCGGTTTTTGAGAGGGGTTTCGTTGATACAGAATTTGACAAACAGAATTGGAACACACATATCAAGAGATTGGTGGTGTTGAACAGTAATGTGGTCAGGTGCGTGTTTGATGGTAGTGAAATGGTTGGTTTCTACATACTACAACTTCACAACCTACCTTGGAATCACAGGACGCAGGCGTTGTTCACACTGATACACCTGGCACTAAAATACAGGAACAGCGAGATGTATGCGTCTTTATTCAGGGACGCACAGGCGGTGGCACAGGCCAATAACTGTGAGAAGATACAGACCTCTGATCAGAGCATCCTGTGTGACAACGATATGAAGTTGAGTCTATTACACGGACAGGACTACAACCAAATAGACTTCGTTTGGGAGAAGAAGATTGATGGATAGGCAAAGATACCCAAAAAGGATTCCTGACGCATATACAGGCGTCTGTGTAGCGGCAAACACCATAAAAAGCCTAACAAATGATGTGATTGACTTCTATCTGCAGTTTGATCGTTATAACCATTTGACCTATGTGGACCTATGGCAACACATACACCCTTCAATCGTGAACGATCAATACAAAGTTTTCCACACCAACGGCGAGATATGGGCATTCGCCAACTGGGCATTTGTGAACAATCAAGTTCTGGACAGGGTGGTCAAGACAGGCAAGATCTACACCTTAGATTGGGTAACGGGATTCAACCTTTGCTACATTGACTTCGTGGCCGCACGAGATGCCTCCTATGTGATGAAATGGTTGAAAGATCACAGCGTCAGAATGGTGGGTGCTAACAGACCATTCTACAAATCACCAGCATTAGACAAGCAAAAGAAGAGAATGAGTAAATTACACACAAAGGAACATTGGCTATGGGAAGAGCATTAAAATCAATCACAAGAGCAGTCAAGAAAGTGGTCAGCGGCGTTGGCAAGGTGGTCAGCGGAGTGGTGTCAGCGGTGAGTTCACCGTTTGGCGCATCAATTGACACACCAGACTACGACATTGGACAGGACCAACAGGAGGCCATACAGGGCGTCCTGGTCAACAAGGACTCAGGCATCGCCAACATACCCGTGATCTACGGAACCAGGGAGGTTGGCGGCATCCGCGTGTTCGTGTCAACCAATGGCACAGACAACAAATACCTGTATGTGGCGCTGGTGTTGGCTGAAGGTCAGATTGATTCATATTCAAAATTATACATAGATGACAACGAGGTGCCATTGAGCTCATACTCACACGGCACGGTGGCCACACCAAGTTCAGGCAGATACAGCAACAGGCTTCAGGTGCAGTTCTTTGACGGCAGGGATTCACAGTCAGCATCCAGCGTGTTGACCGCCGCTCCAGGATGGACCAGCAACCACAAGTTGAGTGGCCTGGCATACCTGGCGTTCAGGTTTGAATGGAAGAAGATTGAATCGCAGGCAGACGCGGACAACAATCCCTACTCAGGTGGCATACCCCGTATTAGGGCAAGGGTCAGGGGCAAACGGATCTTGGATCTCACGGGCATCACACCCGCGACCTACAACACGGCCTATGGGTCAGACACGGTTACCTACAGCAACAACCCCGTGAATGTCTTGGTTGATTATCTGAGGAACACCAGATACGGCAAGGGACTCAGCAATGATGTTTTTGACTGGGCCAGTTTCAAGTCAGCGGCGCAACTGTGTGACCAGACCGTGACCTACGGCAATGGATCCACATCAAAGGCCTTCACCTGTGACGCGGTGTTGAACACGGGCCTCAGCCTTATGGGCAACTGCAAGATCATACTATCAGGTTTCAGGGGCATAATGCCATACCAACAGGGCAAGTACTTCCTAAAGGTTGAGAACGGTGGAGATGACTCAGACATCACGGCCACGCCAGCATCACCAACAACCGTTTTCACCGTGACCAACGATCACATCGTGGGTGGTGTGACGCTTGAGGGAGAATCCAAGCAACACAAGTGCAACAGGGTGGTGGTCACTTACATAGACCCAGATTCAGACTACGAGCCCAATGATGTTATATTTCCTGAGGAGGGATCAGCGGATGATGTGGCGTTCCTGGCCGCTGACAACGGCGTCAGGCTGGAGAAGAGGGTCACACTGCCAACCATAGCCAATCGCAAGATCGCAGAGCAGTATGGCCGCGTGTTCCTGCGTAGGTCAAGGGCGGAGAAGTTCATCACATTCAGGACCACCCTGGCCACTTCAAACACCACCGTGGGCGACCTGGTCAGGGTCATCAACGAGAACTTTGGACTGGATGGCATATTCAGGATCATGGACATGAGGATAACCACAGCGGGCGTGATTGAGATATCAGCCATAGAACATCAATCCAGCACCTACGCCATAGACGGTTCAGGCACTGACTATGTGAGGCCCACCATAAACCTACCAGATCCATTCCAGGTCATAGCACCAACCAACCTGACCGTTGAGTCAGGTGCGGCGTTCAATCTGCAGACCAACGATGAAGGATATCTCACAACTGATTCAACCGTACGGAGGCTCAAGGTCAGTTGGACCGCATCAACGGATCCATTCGTCAACGAATACATAGTGCAGTTCAAGGTCAGTTCATTGAGTTTATACCAAACCTCTGGCATAACCACGGACACGGAATTCTTCATACCAGGGGTTTCCTTGACACAGGACTACGATGTCAGGGTGGCGGCCAGGAACGAGCTTGACAGGCGATCAGACTTCATAGAGGTCACTGATCACACGGTGGTAGAATAGTGAGGCACGACCTGTTCCTGGCGAGACTCAAGGAACTGGGCCAATGGCGCTGTGAGACACGCACCAAGCAGGGCAGGGGCAATCTCACCTGTCCAGGCGAGCCCTACCACACCTGTAGATTTGACCTCACACGCAAGGTCTACCATCAGACCCGCCTCGTGGAGCGACGACACCTGGCCAGATGGGCGAAATGGTGATTTTGGTTCCGTGACGACCAAACTGTAGACCAAAACTTACCAACCAAACCCAATAACCATTGACTTCTTGACCGTTTAGGATATATACTTGTGACATAGGCAAGCACAGGCATCTACAATTTCCCAATCAAGGCATGAAGTTTTGGTCAGTTATCTCAGAAACTGATGGGGTGTGAAGAACGCACCGTCCTATTAACACACGGAAAGGTCTTAAGGCGTTTTAACCAACAAGCCAGTTAGACGACTTGGTGTGTGAGGCAGAGGGGCCTGGGACACGAATCTGAACGACAAACCACTCTCAAAAAATCAGCGTTCTGGTAATCTGAATGAGAGACAAATTCAACTGAAGGAGAAAGTTTGCGAGTCTGATAAGACGAAGCAAAGGTCATCTGAGATGACCTACTCAGTGCTGTCGCACTTCGTGATTTCTTGACATCTAGATGTTTGTCATTTATAATGTGTACATGAAGTTCATAAGGAAATGCACAGATCAATGTGAAGTGTTTCTACAAGAAACATCCAATTCGTGTCACTACTCGTGCCTGAGGTGTGAGGAGCACGGCTTCATCAAATGGCTCAGTTATGACCAGCATCGTGAACTGGCTGACATCATTGAACCAGTTGACCAAGTGACGGCGATGCCAGACCATAAATAACGATGCGTCAAGGTGTTGTCACACTCCTTGCAGATTGCGACTTATAAGTGCACCAGGACGCGGTTCCATTGTACCATGTGGAACCCCTTATCGTTGGGCGGTGTTTCTGTGTTTTGCCATACTTAAAGAACCGCCCAACTCATCCGTAGGTTGTAGAACACCCCCTAAAAACCCCCATTTCTCGCGGCTTTTTGCCAGGTTGACGCAATTACCAAACGTGCTACAATGATTGTATATGTTGATAAGACAAGCATTACAAATAGTAGGCGGTATCACAAAGAACAACAAAAAGATGCCAGGTCATGCTTACGGACTGCCAGCCGCGGCCTGTAAGACTGGTGCGAAACTGCGAAAGAAGCCAGGTTCAGTGTGTGAGAGTTGTTATGCCTTCAAAGGCAACTACAAAATATTCCCAGTCACGGTGCAGGCACAGTACCGTAGATTGGCCAGCATAACTGACCCGCGATGGACACGGGCGATGATCACTCTGATCAACCGTTACCAATCGCAATCACCCTACTTCAGATGGCACGACACTGGTGATGTGCAGGACCTAGATCACCTATTGCGTATCTTTGAGGTGTGCGAGGCCACACCTGGCGTGCGACACTGGATGCCTACGAAGGAGGCCTGGGTGAAACCCTGGTTGGCATTGGCACCCAGCAACCTTATCGTGAGATTCTCACCAGCCATGATTGACCAACCAGCACCAGACAGTTGGCGACACACCGCGACCGTAGTTAAAGGTCAGGGCGATTGTCCAGCGGTACACACTGGCAAATGCGGTGATTGCCGTAGATGTTGGAGCAAATCAGTGAAGAACATAGCCTATGCACTACACTAGACACAAAAACCCCTTATTTTCTGCCGTTTTAGGCAGGTTGACGCAATTACCAAACGTGCTACAATGAAAGTATAACAAAGGAGAAAACAATATGATTATAGACCATTATGCCGCTTTAAAAAGTGAACAAAAACATCAGATCATTAATGCTTTGGTTGATTGGTATGACCCAGGCACATTTGATGAAGGTGCTTTATGGACAATGAGTGTAGATGAATTGAAAGATTTAGGCACTTATGAAAGAATGATTGAACATTTTGAAGAAGAGTTGGAGGACTAACGGTTGACGCCGTACCAATCAGTGCTATAATCTAGTATAACCCATAAGGAGAAATATGAAACTAAAAGGCAAAGCAAAAGCAAGGGCCAGAGCAAAGGCCAAGAAGACACACTTCAGCGCCAAGGAGTTGTTTGGCAAGTCCACGAAGTGGACTGAGCCTGACACCGCAATGGGTTTCACCACGGGTCAAGCCGTGATGTGGGACGCGACAGGCGGTAAATCACCGTTCGCGGTGTTCTCACAGGCACACGAGACCAAGAAATTGATCAAGATCATAGAGGAGGAACCCGTGAAATACTCAACCAGGGCGATCAAGCAGGACTGGGACCAGTTGTTGCCAGAGATCAGCAAACCACGGCATGCCGCGGACATGGTGGCGGGCTACTTCATGGCCATATTGCCCTCACAGACACGACAGGTGGGCGACAAGCAGGTCAGGGGTGTGTTGGCCAGACAGATAGCCGCGGGCCTCAACGACTCGCAATGGTGTGATCAATTGGACAGGGTGCGAGAAGATTTCGCGATCACGCCACTCAAGGACGATTTCGTGCTGATGGCGAGTTATTGCACGCCTGACAGGGTATGGGAGAACTTCCGCAAGGTCACTGACCACTTCCACTACGCGGTGGTGGCGTTCAGCAACACCATCAAATTCCAGGTGCTGGCTGAAGACTGCCACTGGCAGGCCGTGTGGAACGGCAAACGCGAGTTCGCGGACGTCACTGACCTTGGCACACCGTTGGTCAGCAAGAAATTGATGGAGGTGATATAATGGCCAACATAGGACTGGCACCCAGGAACCAGAACGAGCGAGATGTGATGGCGATCATGACCAGATGTCACAACTGGCTCGCAGACCATTTACAGATAGACAGCCGTATGGAGTTTGGGAGGACCGCATACTGGGGCAGAGATGCCTTCCACGCGGGACTGTGGTACCAGGACTCGCTCCAGAGCGTGTTGAACTTCAGGAACCTGTACGGGGCCACCATGGAGAGGCTGTTGCGTATAGTGGCACACGAGGCCAGACACGCGGTGCAATACAAACAGGGCCTGTTGAGCATGAACGGCAGGAACCACAAGATGACACACGATGGCAGGTACGAGATGGGTTATTGGCGAGGTGACTACTACCGTGGAGCCTACAAGGACGCACCCTGGGAGAAGGATGCCAGGGCACACGAGCGACCCTACAGCGATCTGGTGATCAAGGCGGGCATCATCGCACCAGCGGAACTCAAGATGCGATTGAGTGGCAAGCAGGACCAAGTGGTGTACATGAAAGACGCGACCATGTCCAAGATACACAAAGAACATGGTGCGGTCAACTACTACAAGGCCAGCCAGTACACACAGGCACAACAGGCCAAGAGAGACAAGCAATTCGCCCAAGCAGTGCGACGGGCAGGTTTCACCCTACGGGGTGATCGTTGGGCATATGATCCCAAACAGAGCCACAAGGACCAGGAAAAGGCCTGGAAAGCGGCCAAACGAGAGTTTGACCTCAAGTACTGTGACAAGAGCATAGCATTCCTGACACGGGCAGAAGAGAAGCAGATGCCCAAAGCGGAGAGATTCTGGGCCGCACAGGCGAACAGGCGGTTCTACGACACAAGACCAATGCAGGACAGCGATCTGGTGTATTAGATCAGGGCGGCGATGACCACAGATGCGACAGCATTTGCGTAGCGAGTTCTCAAGGTAAGAAGTGTTTAGCGACACCGTATGTGGCACGGTTTAGGAGCCGTACGACACGGTCAAGGCCGCCTCTGGAAATCATTTTTTAGAAAACCATTCCCACCCCCAGATCTGGGTCTACCGCACCACGAACCACCGTTCAGACCGCTCTTTTACGGTAGATTTACGGTTGACAACGGGCGATATCGTGCTATAATTTCCGTATATTCCTGGCCTTCTGACCTGTTTTTCACCTGGTTGACGCTATTACCAAACGTGCTATACTGAGAGTATAACAAAGGAGAGGAAATGAGCACACAGAAGAACATCAAGATCATTAGGGAGATATGTGAGGAGCAGGCCATCACCATAGAGGCCACTCGCTACTCAGGGTCATATCCCATATTCACACTGCGACAGGCGGGGTTCCGTTGGGAGTTCAAGACCGCCTGTTCACCCAGTGCTGAGCCCAGCAAGAAGCAGATGCTGAGTTATATCAAGACCAGCCAGACCAGGGCCCGTATCAAACTGGGTCATGTGCAGGCACGGGTCACCACTGAGGCGACCCCATGGGGCAAGACGCCTGAGCAGTTGGCGTTTGAGGAGCAGTATGGTAAGGCCATGAAGTTGACAGCCTGATCAGACTGTAGTATAATACACACGAGGGGGAGGCCAGTTCCGTGATGTCCATAACAACCACGACGGCGTCCCCTGAAGTAAGGTGGTAATCTGGCCCTTCTCACAACACAAAAATTTCCAAATCATAGGGGGTTGACTGAATCCAACGCCGTGCTATAATCTACATATGAAACACAGAAGCCAATGGATCCTGAACGCGGGCAAGAAGAGCACGGAGGACCACTACAGCAACGGCGTGATCCTGTGCCACCGTACGGCACAGTGGCGGGTCAAGGGATACCACCTGGATCAGCCACCTGAGTTCACACTGCGACGGGTGCCTGGTGGTGATGGCAAGTGCGACTCCATAGATGTGCTCCACGCGGATCACCCGCTGGAACTGATACACATCCGTGACTCAGACATCATACGCGGTGACGCATCACAGATCCGTGAGGTTGAATCTGGTCAGGCACGACTGCTACACCGTTGGACCTGGGATTTCTGGACGGAACCAGTCTAAACGCAAATTTTTGCTGGACGCAAAAAAAATCTTCGCAAAAATACCCAGGTTGACACTTTACCAACACGTGCTATAATCGTACTTCAACAACAGGAGGAACGATGAAACTGAAGAACATAGCCAAGCGGATACACTTCAAACACAAGACCAAACTGGTTGATGTGTGGCAGGCACCACAACTGCAACCAGGTGCCAAGATGGGCAAGTGTTGGTCAAGGGCCAAACAGGCCTGCCTTGAGATACCAGGCACCACCATGGTCCAGGGATACCTGGTACAGCACTGTGGCGAGGACAGCCTCAGGCCCAACGCTGACGCAGTGGTGCTCAAGCACTACTGGAACAAGACCAGGGGCCAGTTCATAGACTACTCACCCATGCGCCTGCGTGAGTCAGTGTATGTGTTGGATCAGGATCACCCAGTCAACCATGATTTCAGCGACTGGTTGGTGAGAGACGATTACCAATACTTCACACTGGGCGAAGGCCTTTCAGCACCAACTGGGGAGGAATTGGCGAGATTACATGAACAGGTGGCAGTGTTGGAGGCCCAGGGGTTGAGATAGCACAGGACCACCTGGTTGACGCATTACCAACACGTGCTATAATCTACATATGAAACAGATAGAATTAGATTTAGAAAGAGTACACGAGAAGGAATGGCCTCCTCTGATACACAAATACATCAAACACAACCACAAACAACTGGAGCAAGACCACATCAACTCCCTGATTGAGCGAGTTTGGGTCACAACTGAATTTCCAGAGATACACATCAAGCATTGGGACTGGCTTTGGAAACGATACAGACCCAGTCACACCATAACAGAACCCGTGCGTATCTATCGTGGCACTGGTGCGTTCAACAAGAGGGCCTGGAGTTGGACCACTGATCTTGATATGGCAATATGGTTCGCCAAAAGGAATTTCATGTTCCTGGAAATAGCACTGGCAAACACACATCCTGACATACCAGCACCCGCTGGCCAAGTGTTGGAGGGCGTGATGCACCCAGATGGCATTCTGTTCGCCACTGATGCCAGGGACGAAAGCGAAGTGGTCATCAGTGGCGCTGATCATTGGATAGAGAGACCGCGGGTCATCCAGAAGACCAAAGAACATCCTAATGGTCCAGGAAAAGGCCTGGCGGAACTCTTGACCAAAGCAAAGGAAAAATCAAAACCAACATAAACCATTGACGGCACCACCTTGTTTATACTATAATAAATACTACTAACAAACAAGGAGGGCACGATGCCATTCAAGAACGGAAATGTACCCTGGAACAAGGGACTAAAGGGAGACCCCAGGAACGGCTGGACGCAGGAGCGACGCGACAGGATGAGCGCCATCATGCGGGAGCGATACAAGGACATGGGGCCACAACCACACCGCTGGATAGTGCCAGCACACCTCAGGGAACACAGGTACAGGTGGAGCAGGGCCAAGGCACAGGCCAAGTACTGGTGCCAGCCATGGTCCCTGACCTGGGAACAGTATGTGGAGTTATATGAACAGTGCGAGGGTGAATGGGGCAGGAACCAGAGGCGCAAGGGCGACGGCGAACTGGGCAAGGACCGCCACATCAACCTGGCCAGGATCAACACACTCAAGGGCTGGAGCCGTGACAACGTCACACTGATGGTCAGGGACGAGGCCATGCGTAGGAAGAGGCCCAAGGACGCCAAGGGCAACTACATCAAGAGGAGGAAGAGGAATGAGCAGTGATTACACACCAGCACAGGAACAGGTGGCTGACATCTTTGACAGGTTCCAGGAACATGACAAACTGTATGGCAAGAGCGTGAGGGACGACAAGTGGATCTGGCGACAGGTGGACTCAATGACCGCGGAGAGCCTGTTCTATCTTATCTACTGGGCACAGCAACACCCAGACTACACACAGACTGACTGGCAGGACTGGTTGGAGGAGGTGCAGGACAGGGAACCGTTCTACGTGAGGCAGAAGACGGACAAGTACAAGAGTGGCGGCAACAACTACCACATCTGGAAGATCATGATGATGGTCAAGGAGGCCATCAGGCTGAGACTCAAGCAAGAGGACTCACCAGACAGGCGACTGTTTGATTGGAGTAAATAACACTAACGGAGATCACCAATGCCAAAAGCCAAACTGGTCACGAGATCAGAATCAACATCATCAGTCACCACAGACAACATACCTAAAAATTCAGGTCTCACCAACGCGGAGTTGGATTCAAACTTCCTGAACCTAAGGGACCAGGGTTGGAGGATCAGGGCGGATGACTCAACACAGCACACCATAACCGCTGACACACAGGTCAACTTTGAAGGTGGCACGATAACCACAGACGCCAATGGCGACATCACAGTGTCAAACCTTGGTGGTTCAACTCTTGGCAACATCACAGGTTCAGGTGACACATTGTCATCATCAGGCTCACTGATCAACATCAACGATCCATTGAGCATCAGCATAGCAGGATCGTCAGGCTCATCAGTTGGAAACATAGCAAGATTCAATTCAGGTGGAAACGCGATAGATTTCAATCACCAGGGTCAATTGGCAGGTTCATTCTTCATATATGATACAAGAGCACAACAGGCAGGCATTGATTATCCGTTTGAAGTTTCATTTTCCAGCACCAACACGGTAAAAATCAATGGTATGAAATTTCCGTCAGATGATGGATCAGCAGGACAGTTTTTAACCACAGACGGCAATAATTTTTTAAGTTGGACATCAACATTGCCAAACCCATCTACCATAGGTGAGATCAAGATAGAGGGTGACACCATATCAAATGTCAATTCCACGGGCGAGATCATATTGTCACCAGGAGCAACCAGCAACAGATTGAACCTTGACGGCGTTGAATGGCACGGTGATGGCACGAGACAGGTATTTTACAACGGCGCATCAGGCACCAAGGCTTGGCAATTCATAATTGACTCACCCCTTGCGTTAGAGGTATCTAACAAACTCATAATTGGACCACTTGATGATTCATCAGACTTAGGTGCACGAGAGATAACCACCAAGCAGGGCAGGGCCTTACACATATCATCAAAAGATGGGTATGGAATTGGGAACTGGGCCAGAATAGAACTTGACGGTGGCACGATATCAATCAAAGATGGCACACTTGATGTGTTGACCAATGTGATCAAGTTCAGCAATCTCCCAACCAGTGATCCAACCGTCGCCAATCAATTGTGGAATGACTCTGGAACCTTAAAGGTTAGTGCTGGATAACAAATAAATATCTCTGTAATTACAAAGGAGATCCTGGATGCCAACCAAGGCCAAGATAGTGACGAGGTCACAGAGCGTCAGCACTGTGGAGACAGACACTTTAGCGAAAGGCACACCACTTACATTTGAGGACATTGACTCAACCTTGATCAATCTCCGTGATGCCACACACGCCATCGCGGCGGACACTGGTAGCAAGGACATTGAACAGGGCGAAACCATGACCATTGCGGGTGGCACAGGAATATCAACATCAGTGTCAGGCTCAACATTGACCATTGAAGGTACGAGCCAGGCACAGGGCATCACGGTGAGGGCACCAGACTCATCAACGGTGGCGGTCACAGACGGCGGCACACTGGAGTTGGCGGGTGCTGGAGGTATCACCATTGACACCACGGG
>Ga0075480_10000780_pt1 | contig 19256 bp, 16 predicted proteins | sample DEB08_DNA_7_FD_81590 | JGI IMG/M metagenome (GOLD analysis project Ga0075480, IMG submission 81590) | Aqueous microbial communities from the Delaware River and Bay under freshwater to marine salinity gradient to study organic matter... | ecosystem: Environmental > Aquatic > Marine > Coastal ... | reverse complement strand
TTGCGCGGGCCGGCGACGCCCCGGCGCTCCAGCCGGTCCTGGCGCTGCTGGTGGTCGCCGGCATCACCCCCGACGCGCGCCACGAGAAGGCCCGGGCCTGGGCGACCGGCGAGACGCGGCGCCGGCTGGACGAGCCGACCGAGCCGGCCGCGGAGCCGACCGAGCCGGCCGCGGAGCCGGCCGCGGAGCCGACCGAGCCGGCCGCGGAGCCGGCCCCCGGCTCAGCCGTCGAGGGCTGAGGCCGGCACCAGCAGCTGGGTCCGGACGAGCTCGGCGTACCGACCTTCGGCGGCGAGCAGGTCTGCGTGGGTGCCGCGTTCGACGATCCGGCCGTCCTCGAGGACGACGATCTCGTCGGCGTCGACGACCGTCGAGAGGCGGTGCGCGATGACGAGCGCGGTCCGCCGCTCCAGCGCCTCGGTCAGCGCGTGCTGCACGAGCCGCTCCGAGTCGGCGTCGAGGTGCGCCGTCGCCTCGTCGAGGATCACGATCGCGGGGTCGCGCAGCAGGATGCGGGCGATCGCCAGCCGCTGCTTCTCCCCGCCGGAGAACCGGTAGCCGCGTTCGCCGACGACCGTGTCGTACCCGTCGGGCAGCCGGGCCACGACGTGGTGGATCCGGGCCGCGGTGGCGGCCGCGACCAGCTCGTCGTCGGTCGCGTCCGGCTTCGCGTACCGGAGGTTCGCGGCCACGGTGTCGTGGAAGAGGTGCGGGTCCTGGCTGACGACGCCGATGGCGCCGCGGAGCGAGTCGAGGGTGAGGTCCCGGACGTCGTGGCCGTCGACCAGGACCCGGCCGGCCGTCACGTCGTGGAGTCGCGGCAGCAGCGAGGCCAGGGTCGACTTCCCGGCGCCGGAGGGACCGACGAGGGCGACCGTCCGTCCGGGCGCGACGTCGAGGTCGACGTCGACGAGCACGGGGGCCGAGGCGTCGGTGCCGTGCGGTGCGCGCGGTCCCTCGAGGGAGGCGAGGCTGACGCCCTCGGCGCCCGGGTACCGGAACCCGACGTGCTCCAGCCGGACGTGGCCGCGGGGGGCGGTCAGCGCGACGGCGTCGGGCCGGTCGACGATCGTCGGGGGCAGGTCCAGCACCTCGAAGACGCGCTCGAAGCTGACCAGCGCGGTCATCAGGTCCACGCGGGCGTTGCTCAGCTGCGCCAGCGGACCGAACAGCTGGGTCACGTACAGGCCGAGCGCGACGACGGTCCCGATCCGGACGGCGGGGTCCTCGATCACGATGCGCCCGCCGACGTAGTAGACGAGACCGGTCGCCAGCGCCCCGACGAGGCCGAGCGCGACGAACAGCGCCCGCATGTTCATCGCCGTCCGGACGCCGATGCGCGCGACCTGGTCGGCCCGGTCGTGGAACCCGTCGACCTCGTCGTCGAGGCGGCCGAACAGCTTCACGAGCAGCGCGCCCGAGACGTTGAACCGCTCGGTCATCGTCGAGTTCATGTCGGCGTTCAGCGCCATCGAGCGCCGTGCCAGCTCCTGGAGGCGGCGGCCGACGACGCGGGCCGGGACGATGAACAGCGGCAGGAGCGCCAGCGCCAGCAGCGTGACCCGCCAGTCCAGCAGCGCCATCGCCGTGACCGTGACGGCGACGCCGATGAGGTTGTCGACGATGCCGCCGAGCGTCCCCGTGAGCGCGCGCTGGGCGCCGATGACGTCGTTGTTCAGCCGGGTGACCAGCGACCCCGTCTGCGTCCGCGTGAAGAAGTCGAGCGGCAGGGACTGGACGTGGCGGAACAGGCGCGTCCGGAGGTCGAGGATGAAGTCCTCGCCGACCGACGACGACAGCCACCGGTCGAGCATCCCGAGCGCCGCGACGACGACGGCGACCACGACGAACCCGACGGTCAGGGCGGTGAGCAGGCCGAGGTCGCGGTCGGGGATGGCGCGGTCGATGATCAGGCGGATCAGCTGCGGCGGGGCGGCCGAGGCGGCCGACGCGGTCGCGATGACCAGGACGTACGCGAGGACCCGGCGCAGGTACGGCCGGGCCAGTCCGACGGCGCGGCGGGCGACGGCCCGGTCGAACCGCCGACCGCGCGCGTCGGCGCGGCCGGACATCGCGGACATCATGAGGGGACCCATCGGGTGCTGCACGGGAGCTCCGGGGGAGGGGAGGCGGCGGACCGCGCCGGGTCGGCGGGGACGCGCCAGTAGTCTGCCCCACCTCCGGCCCGTCCGCGTCCGGCCGGAGGGGGTGCCCGGTGTCTGACCCCGAGGCGGACCGCCGGGAGCTCCTCGCCCGGTACCTCACCGACCCGGACGGCGACGTCTTCGCCCTGGTCGGCCTGCCCGAGGTCGTGAAGGGCGCGGTCTTCGCCCGGTACTCCCGCTCGGCCTCCGGGGTGAAGGACCTGCTCGCCGAGGAGTTCGCCGGGGACCTCGGCGGCGGCGGCGCCGAGCGGGCCAGCGCCCTGTACGAGAAGGTGTTCGGCGACTACGGCGACGACTCGGTCGCGCAGCTCGGCGGGGCCCACGTCGCCCTCGAGAACGTCTCGAACGTCGTCACGAAGCGGATCGAGTGGGGCCGGCTGGCGGCCTACCTCGAGCAGTCGACCCGGTACGTCGCGTACGACCGGCCGGTGGCCGGCCGGTGGCGGTACCACCGCGAGGCCGACGTCATGGCCTCGCGTCACGCCGCGCGGTACGAGGAGGTGCTCGACCACCTCTTCGCGACGTACGCCGCGGCCCTCCCCGTCATGCGCGAGCACGTCCGGGCCCGGTGGCCCCTGACCGCCGGGACGTCCGAGAGCGCGTGGCGGGCCGCGACCCGGGCCAAGGCCCTCGACCTGCTCCGCGGCCTGCTCCCGGCCGCGACCGAGGCCAACGTCGGCATGTTCGCGAGCGGGCAGTCCTACGAGCTGCTGCTGCTCCGGCTGGCGGCCGATCCGCTGCCCGAGGCGCGGGCGCTCGGCGCCGCGCTGCTCGCCCAGCTCGGGGCCGTCATCCCGTCCTTCGTCAGCCGGGTCGACCGCCCCGACCGCGGCCACGTCTGGCGCGACCATCTCGCCCGTACGCGGGCGGACACGCGGGCGCTGGCGGCGCGGCACGTCGTCGCGGACCCGGCCCCGGTCGCGCCCGTCGAGCTGGTCGACTGGTGGCCGCGGGACCCGGTCGACGCGGAGGTCGCGGTCGTCGTCGGGGCGCTGCTCCCGCACACGACGGTGGGGGAGCGGCAGCTCGAGGCCCAGGTCAGGACCTGGCCGGCCGAGCAGCGCGCCGAGGTGCTGCGCGCGTACGTCGGCGAGCGGGTGAACCGTCGTCACCGTCCGGGGCGCGCCCTGGAGCGGGTCACCTACCGGTTCGACGTGCTGAGCGACTACGGCGGGTTCCGCGACCTCCAGCGCCACCGCATGTGCACGATCGAGTGGCAGGACCTCACCGTCGCCCACGGCTACGACACGCCGCCGGAGGTCGAGGAGGCCGGCCTCGGGCCGGTCTGGCACGACGCGATGGCCCGGGCGGCCGACCTGTTCCACGCGCTCCGCACCGAGCTGCCCGACGCGGCCCAGTACGTCGTCCCGTTCGCGTCGCGGGTCCGGTGGACCATCCAGATCAACGCCCGCGCCGCGATGCAGATGCTCGAGCTGCGCAGCCAGCCGCAGGGGCACCCGCAGTACCGCCGCGTCGTCCAGGACATGCACCGGGCGATCCGCGACGTCGCCGGCCACGTCGCGGTCGCGGACGCGATGGTGCACGTCGACCACGGGGTCGGTGACCTGGAGCGGCTGGCGTCGGAGGAGGCGCTCGAGGCCCGTCGCGCGGCGCGCCGCCCCGGTCCCGAGGGGTCCGGCGAGTAGGCTCCGCCCGCGGCGCGCACGCGTCGACGGCGATCTCGAGGACGCATGGCGGCTCGGACCGGCGCTGACGCGGTCGGACGCGTCGTGACCGCGATGGTCACCCCGCTGACCCCCGACGGCGCCCTCGACCTCGACGGCGCGGCCGTCCTCGCCCGCCACCTCGTCGCCACCGGCTCGGACGGCCTCGTCGTCGGCGGGACGACCGGCGAGTCGCCGACCCTCCGCGAGGAGGAGCTCTGGGAGCTCGTCGCCGCGGTGCGCGGTGCGGTCGGGGACGCGGCGCGCGTCGTGGTCGGGACCGGGACGAACGACACCGCCCGGACGATCGCCCGGACCGTGCGCGCGGCCGAGGTCGGGGCCGACGCGGCGCTCGTCGTGACTCCGTACTACAACCGGCCGTCGCAGGCCGGGCTCCGGGCGCACTTCCGGGCCGTCGCCGACGCGACCGACCTCCCGCTGCTGCTCTACGACATCCCCGCGCGGACCGGGCGCGAGCTCGCGCCGGGGACCCTCGTCGACCTCGCGGCCGTCCCGACGATCGTCGGCGTCAAGGACGCCACCGGGGATCTCGGGAAGGCCGGCGACACGCTGGTCGCGACCCGGGGTGCGCCGGGCGGGTTCGCGCTGTGGTCCGGCGCCGACGAGGTCAACCTGCCGCTGCTCGCGCTCGGTGCCGTCGGCGTCGTCTCGGTCTCGGCCCACCTCGCCGGGCCCGAGCTCGCCGAGACGGTCCGGGTCGTCGACGTCGACCCGGACCGGGCCCGGACGCTGCACCTCCGCTGCCTGCCGCTCCACCGGGCGCTGTTCCTCGAGCCGAACCCCGGGCCGCTCAAGGCCCTGCTCGCGGCCCGCGGACTGCCGGCCGGGCCGCTGCGGCCGCCGCTGGCGCTGCCGGAGCCGGACGTCGTCGCGCACGGTCTCGCCGCGCTCGAGGCGGTCGAGCGGGCCCGCGGGGACGCGGCGTGAGCCGCTCCCGCGTCCGCACCCGGGGTGCGGCGGCGACGCACCCGCCGGTCGAGGTCACGTTCCTCGGGGGGCTCGGGGCGATCGGTCGGAACATGGCGACGATCGAGGTCGACGGACGCGTCGCCGTCGTCGACGTCGGCGTGCTCTTCCCCGACGCCGAGCACCTCGGCGTGGACCTCATCCTCCCGGACTGGGGCTGGCTGGTCGAGCGCGGTGACGACGTGGAGGCCGTCTTCCTGACCCACGGACACCTCGACCACATCGGCGCGCTGCCGCACCTGCTGCGGGACCTCGGACGGTCGGTCCCCGTCTACGGCTCGCGGCTGACGCTGGCGTTCGTCGCGTCGAACCTCGCGGAGTGGCCCGACCTGCCCGAGCCGGACCTCCGCGAGGTCGTCCCGGGCTCGACCGTGACGCACGCCCCGTTCGAGGTCGAGGTCGTCCAGGTCGCGCACTCGATCCCCGACGGCTGCGCCTTCGCGTTCCACACGCCCCACGGGACGATCGTGCACACGGGCGACATCAAGCTGGACCAGACACCGGTCGACGGGCTGCCGACCGACCTCGCCCACCTCGCCCGCATCGGGGACCGCGGGGTCGCGCTGCTGCTGGCGGACTCGACCAACGCCGAGGTCCGCGGCCACGTCCCGAGCGAGCGCAGCGTCGCCCCGGCGATCAGAGAGGCGCTGGCCGGCGCCGACGGCCTCGTCGTCGTCGCCTCCTTCGCGTCGCACGTCCACCGGATCCAGCAGATCCTCGACGAGGCGCTCGCGGTCGGCCGCCGACCCGTGTTCGTCGGCCGCTCGATGGTCGGGAACATGGGCATCGCGCGCGAGCTCGGCTACCTCGAGTTCGACCCCGACCTCGAGGTCCCGCTGGACGACGTCGACCGCCACGACCCGTCCGAGCTGGTCGTCATCGCGACCGGGTCGCAGGGCGAGCCGTTCAGCGCGCTGAGCCGGATGGCCGCCGGCGACCATCGCCAGGTCTCGCTGGGTCCCGGCGACCTCGTCATCTTCGCCTCGAGCCTCATCCCCGGGAACGAGACGGCGGTGTTCCGCTCGATCAACGGTCTCGCGCGCCGAGGTGTCGACGTCGTCCACGGCGGCGTGGCGAACGTCCACGTCTCGGGCCACGCCGCCGCCGACGACCTCGCGATCATCCACAACGTCCTCGAGCCGGAGTGGGTCGTCCCGGTCCACGGCGAGCACCGGCACCTCGCCGCGCACCGACGCATCGCGATCGGGACCGGCTGCCTGCCCGACCACGTCCTGATCTGCGAGGACGGCGACCGCGTCCTGCTCGAGGGCGGGGAGGTCCGTCGGGGCGACCCGGTCCCGACCAGTCACGTCTACGTCGACGGACTCCTGCCGGACGTCGGACCGGCGATGCTGCGCGACCGGCGGCGCCTGGGCGAGGACGGCGTCTGCATCGCCGTGGTCACCGTCGACACGCGCGAGCGGGAGCGGGCGGCGGACGCCGTGGTCACCCAACGCGGGCTCGTGCTGGGCGAGCACGTCGAGGACCTCCTGACCGCGGCCCGGCGGGCCGTGGACGCCGCGATCGACGGGCTCCCCGCGGCACGGCTCGGGGACACGACGGCCGTGCAGCGCGAGGTCGTCCAGACGCTGGCGCGGTTCTGGAAGCGGGAGACCGGACGACGCCCGGTCATCCTCCCGATCGTCCAGGAGCTCTGAGCGCGTCGCCGCCCCCTCCGCGGGGGCCGTCCGGACGACATCGGTGGAGTTCCACGGCTGGGGTCCAGCGGTAGCCTGCGGCCGGTACCGGCCCGGGGGACGTGAATGGCGCAGCGTGCCCGCGGGTCCGCGGCGACCCGGCGCGCTCCGAGGGGCGGCGGGAGGTCCGCCGCGAAGGGGAACGCGAAGGGCGCCGGGAAGCGCGGCGGCCGTGAGGGCCGCACCGCGCGGGGCGCCGACCGCTCGGGGCCGGGCCCGCTGCGCCGGGCCCTCGCCGCGGTCGGGTCCCAGCTCGCGGAGCGGCGGCGCGACCTGCTCGGCGTCCTGCTGCTGCTGACCGGCGTCCTGCTCGGTCTCGCGATCCACCTCGACGCCGCCGGGCCCGTCGGGGCGGGGATGGCCTGGCTCGCCGTCGCCCTCACGGGGCTCGCGGCCTACCTCCTGGCGCCGGCGCTGGTCGCCGGCGGGGTCCTGCTCGTCCTCGGGCGGCCCGGCCGCGAGGTCGGTCGCGTCGCCGTCGGCGGCGCGCTGACCGCGGTCGGCCTGCTCGCGGCCCTCCATCTCGCGGCCGACGTCCCGCCGCCGGGGGCGCTGCCGGGAGCCACCGGGTCCGCGGCCGACGCGGCGATCCGGGGCGGTGGCGCCGTCGGCTGGCTCGTCGCCGCCCCGCTGGACCTCGCGCTGTCGCGGACCGGGGCCTGGGTCGCGGTCGTCGCGGTGCTCGTCCTCGGCCTCCTCGTCGTCGGCCGCATCGAGCTCCGCACCGTCCTGGGCGGGGTCGGACGTCTCCTCGGCCGCGCCGGCGGCGGACTGGCCGGGGCGGGGTCCGGCGCCGCCGCCCGCCTGCGCGCCCGCGCCGCCGCGGACGCGACCGCGGCGTCCGGTCCGGTGGCCGTCCCCCCGCCGCCGGTCGAGCCGGTCGACCCGTTCGCCGTCGACCCGGTCCTCGACGAGCCGGCGGCGTTCCCGGTGCCCTGGGCCGAGGACGACGCCGCGGACGCGACCGGCGCGGACGCGATCGATCCCGACGCGACGCGAGAGATCCCGGTCGTCGGGGCGGACGGGGACCCGGCGGTCGTCGACACGGCGCCGCTCCCCGTCGAGGCGGTCACCGAGGCCGACGGCGGGTCCGCGGACGATGCGGTCGACGCCGACGGTGCCGGGGACGAGCGCCCGCAGCGGGCCCGTCGCATCCTCCCGCTCGGTGAGCGACCGCCGTACGAGCTGCCCCCGATGGACCTCCTCGCCGCCGGTCGTCCGGGCGGCGGCGACGCGGCCGGGGCCGAGGGCCAGGCCCGCGCGCTCCAGGACACCTTCACGCAGTTCGGCATCGACGCCCGCGTCGCGCGGACCTCGCGGGGTCCGACCGTGACCCGGTTCGAGGTCGAGGTCGGCCCGGGCGTGAAGGTCGCGAAGGTCGTGTCGCTGAGCGACGACATCGCGTACGCGCTGGCCGCCCCCGACGTCCGCATCGTCGCCCCGATCCCGGGCAAGTCCGCCATCGGCATCGAGGTCCCGAACCAGAAGCGGGACCTCATCGCGCTCGGGGACGTGCTGCGCAGCGACCCGGCCCGGCGGGACGAGCATCCGCTCTCCGTCGCGATCGGCGTCGACATCGCCGGGGCGCCGGTCATGGTGAACCTCGCGACGATGCCGCACCTGCTGGTCTCGGGCTCGACGGGGTCGGGGAAGTCCGTGACCCTGAACGGGATGATCGCCTCGATCCTGATGCGGGCCCGGCCCGATCAGGTCCGGATGCTCCTGGTCGACCCGAAGCGCGTCGAGCTCGGCGTGTACGACGGCGCACCGCACCTGCTCGCCCCGGTCGTGACCGATCCGCGCCGGGCCGCGGACGCGGTCCAGTGGTGCGTGAAGGAGATGGAGCAGCGGTACGAGCTGCTGGCGCTCCTCGGGTTCCGGAACATCGACGGCTACAACGACGCGTACGACCGCGGCGAGCTGGCCTCGCGGCCGGGGCCGGACGGCACCGAGATCGACCCGGTCCGGATGCCGTACGTCCTCCTCGTCATCGACGAGCTGGCCGACCTGATGCTGGTCGCCCCCCGCGACGTCGAGGACGCCATCTGCCGCATCGCGCAGATGGCCCGGGCGGTCGGCATCCACATGGTCATCGCGACGCAGCGGCCGTCGGTCGACGTCATCACGGGGCTGATCAAGGCCAACATCCCGTCCCGGCTGGCCCTCGCGGTCGCGTCGCAGACGGACTCGCGGACCATCCTCGACGCGGGCGGGGCCGAGAAGCTCGTCGGGCGGGGCGACATGCTGTTCCAGCCGGCCAGCCAGGGCAAGCCGTCACGCCTCCAGGGCTGCTGGGTCACCGAGGCCGAGATCGCCGAGGTCGTGCGGTTCTGCCGGACCCAGCGCGAGGCCGAGTACGACGACCGGATCGGTCAGGCGCAGGCCGGCGGCGGCGGTGCGGCCGGCGGCCGCGGGGGCGACGACGCGACCGACGAGGGCCTGCTCCGCCGCGCGGCCGAGCAGGTCGTCGAGAGCGGCCTCGGCTCGACCTCGATGCTGCAGCGCAAGCTCCGCATCGGGTTCGCGCGGGCCGGGCGGCTGATGGACGAGCTCGAGCAGGTCGGATGCGTCGGACCCAGCGAGGGCTCGAAGGCCCGCGAGGTGCTCTGGGACGAGGAGCGGCTCCGCGCCGCGCTCGAGGCCGGGCTGCTCTGACGCGGATCGCCGCCCGCGTCGGCCCGTCCCGGGCCGACGGGGACCGTCAGCGCCAGCGGAACTCGCCGTCGGACTGCTCGCGCTCGCCCCGGAGCTGGCGGCGCAGGGTCCCGAACCCGGCGACGGCCCCGAGGCCGAGCAGCCCGTACAGCACCAGCGCGAGCTGATCGCGCGGCGACTCGGCGAGCGGCCGGCGGGTGCGCTCCTCGGCGGCGAGCACGGCCGTGTCCCCCGGCGTCGCGACGGCGACGGCGGGGGCGAGGAGGAGGGCGGCGGCGAGGGCGCCCGCGGCGGCCCGGTGTCGGAGCGTCGTCATGGCGCGGAGGGTACCGCCACGGACCGTCCGGGCCGGTGCGGCGGCCTCGCGCCCCGGGCCGCCCGCGACCACCTAGGCTCGTCGCGGCGGGTCCGGCGCGGCAGGGCGCCGACGGCGAGGATCCGGCGGGACCGGGCGCATGGCCGGGGAGCGGGACGGGCGGTCGGACGCGGCGGCGGGCGTCGGCGCGACGCTCCGTGCTGCCCGGGAGGCCCGGGGCGCCTCCCTCCAGGACTGCGCGGCGGCGCTGCGCGCGCGCTCCGACCAGCTGCGGGCCCTCGAGGCCGGCGAACTCGCGGTGTTCGGCGGCGAGGTCTACGCCCGGGGGTTCGTGCGGTCGTACGCCCGGCTCCTCGAGGTCGAGCCCGGCCCGCTGCTCGCCGAACTCGGCGGGGCGGCGGTCGACGGCGTGCAGCACCTGCGGGAGCTGCCGACGGAGCGACGACCCGTCGACCGTCGGACCCCCGCCTGGGCGGTCGCGGCGGCGCTCGTCGTCGTGGGCGGCGCGGTCCTCGCGGGCGTGCTCCGCCTCGGGGCCGCCCGGACGCCGGACGCCGCCCCGCCGCCGTCGGTCCCGCGTCCGGCGACCGAGGAGCCGGCCGCGCCGGCGCCGTCCGCACCGGTCGCGCCGGCGCCGACGCCCGCCCCGGCGGCGGTCGCCCCCGTCGTCCTCGTCCTCACCCTGGAGGCGCCGTCCTGGCTCGAGGTGGTGGTCGACGGCGCCGCGGTCGAGCCGGGTCGGACCGCGCCGGCGGGTGAGACCCTCCGGTTCGAGGGGCAGGGCGTCGTCGTCGTCCGGTACGGGAACGCCGGCGGCGTCCGGGCCGAGCTGAACGGCGTCGACCTCGGACCCCAGGGCGCGTCGGGCCAGGTCGTCCGGCTCGGGTACGGGCCGGAGGGTCCGCTCGCGACGCCGCCCGACGCCGAGGTGGCGGGCTGACCCGGCCCGCCGCGCGGGCCTAGGCTCCCCGGCGATCCGCCCCGCCGCGCGGGGCCGCACCCGGTGGAGGGAGGCCCCGTGGCGGGACGCACGCCGCGCCCGACCGTGATCGCCCGGCGCCGGCCCTGGATCGCGAACCTCGTCACGTTCCTCCGGGCCGCCCTGGTCCCGCCCCTGCTGGTGCTGCTCTCGGTCGCCCGCGACGTCCCCGTCGCCCGGTGGTGGGCCCTCGGCGTGTTCCTCGTGGCCGCGCTGACCGACACCCTGGACGGCTGGGCCGCGCGCCGGTGGCACGGCGTCACCCCGTTCGGGGCGATGGCGGACCCGCTCGCCGACAAGCTCCTGATCGTCGGCGCCCTCGTCTCGCTCGCCCTCGTCGGGGACGCCCCGTGGTGGGTGGTCGGTGTCGTCGCGGCCCGCGAGGCGGCCGTCACGGCGCTGCGGGTCCTCGTCGTGCGCCGCGCCGGCGTCGTCGTGCCGGCGAGCCCGTGGGGGAAGGTCAAGACGGTGGCCCAGATGGTCGCGATCGGCGTCGCCATCCTCCCGGGCGCGCCCGCGGACGTCGTCGCGGCGCTGTACGTCGCCGCCGTCGCGCTGACCGTCGTGTCGGGGGTGGAGTACGCCGTCCGGATGCGCTCGACCCTCCGCGCCGCCGGCCGGCCGGCCGCCGCGAAGGGCGACGCCGCGGCCGCCGCGTGAGCGCCCCGCGGCCCCGGGCCGCGATCCTCTCGGTCGGGAGCGAACTCCTCCTCGGCGATCTCACGGACACGAACGCGACCTGGATGAGCGTCCGGCTCCGCGAGCGGGGCGTCGCCGTCCTCCACCACCTCGCCGTCGGGGACGACCTCGACGCGATCGTCGCGGCGGTGCGGTGGCTGGCCGGGCGGGTCGACCTGGTCGTGGTCGGCGGCGGTCTCGGCCCGACCTCGGACGACCTGACGCGGGAGGCGCTCGCCGCGGCCACCGGGCGGCCCCTGGAGCACCGGGAGGAGCTCGAGGAGGCGATCCTCGCCCGGTTCGTGGCGGCCGGCCGGCCGATGGCCCCCCGCAACCGCCGCCAGGCCCGGGTGCCGACCGGGGCGACGGCCTGGCCCCCGGCCGGGACCGCGCCGGCCTTCGCGGTGCCGCTGGACGTGGACGGGCCGGGGGGTGCCCGGGAGGTTCAGCTCGTCGCGCTGCCCGGCGTCCCGTGGGAGGCGCGGGAGCTCTGGGACGACGCCGTCGGGAGTCGCCTCGACGCGCTCGGCTCGACCGGGGCGACGGTGACCCGCACCGTCCGCGTCGTCGGCCGCGGCGAGTCCGAAGTCGCGGCCGTCGTCGAGCCGCTCCTCGCCGACGACCACGAGGTGACCCTCGCGTTCCTCGCACGGCGGCGGGCGGTCCACGTCCGCCTCACCGCGACGGGGGCCGACGTCGCCGGCGCGCGCGCACGGACGCAGCCGGCCGTGGACGCCGTCGTCGCGGCGCTCGGCGCCGCCGTCGTGGGCGTGGACGAGGACGACCTGGAGGCGGTCGTCCTGCGGCGCCTCGCCGCGCGGGGGGAGACGCTCGCGACCGCGGAGTCGGCGACGGCCGGCGCGATCGCGGCGCGTCTCGCCGAGGTGCCGGGCGCGTCCCGGGTCCTCGTCGGCGGCGTCGTCGTGTACGCCGACGCGGCGAAGGCGCGGCTGGCGGGGCTCGAGCCGGACCTCGTGGCGCGGGAGGGCGCGGTCTCGGCCCCCGTCACCGCCGCGCTTGCCCGGGCCGCCCGTGACCGCACCGGAGCGGACTGGGGGCTCGCGGTGACGGGCGTCGCCGGACCGGGGCCGGTCGTCGCCCCGGACGGGACCGAGCTGCCGCCGGGCACCGCGCACTGGGCGGTCTGCGGACCGGACGGCGAGGTCGTGACCGAGGGGCGGCGGCTGACGGGTGACCGGCCGGCCGTGCGGGAGCGGCTCGGGTCAGCCGCCCTCGACCTGCTGCGCCGCGTCCTCGACGGCGCCGTCGGGAGCGCCTGAGGCGGCCGTCCCCACGCCCCGCGTCGAGACCGGGCGCGGCACCGGGTCCGGGAGCGGGGCGGCCGCGGCGCGGATCCGGTCGAGCTCCGCCCAGACGCGGTCGAAGCAGCGCAGCGTCTGCCGCGCGTCGTACAGGGCGCCGTGGGCCAGCGCCGGGTCATGGGGGACGCCGAGCGAGGCGCAGAGGCCGGCGACCCCGCGCGGGACCTCCGGTGCGGCGGCGAGCAGCGGCATGGCGAGCGTCCCGACGTCGAGCAGATGGTGGTCCCAGGTCGGGGTCCGGCCGACGCGCTGGCAGGCCTGGAGGAGGTGCCGGGCGTCGAAGTCCGGCACGACGCCGACGAGGACCGCCCCCTCGGCGTCGGCGAGGAAGCGGTCGACCCACTCGGCGTCCGGGGTCCGCGGCGCGTCGGCCAGCCGCTCGTGGTACCTGGAGATCTCGAGCGCGATCGGCTCGGCGTGGTCCAGGGTGTGCTCGGGCACGACCCGGTGCTCGCGCTCGGTGCCGTCGGGCTCGCGGACGATCCAGGCGACCTCGGTCAGCTGATGGATCCGGTGGTCGAGACCGGTCGCCTCGGTGTCGACGACGACGAGGCGGGGGGCCGACGGGTCCCGGCGCCGCTCGGGTCCCGGCACGGCTCCGCTCACGGCGACCTCCGGTGCGCCGCGACCGCTCGGGCGGGGTCGGACGGCGGGCGCGGACCGTAGCCGCCGGGCCCGGGCCGCATCCGGGGGCCCGGGGCAGGCCGGAGCCCCGCGGTGGGACGGGGTCCGGCGGACCGGTGGGAGGGCCGGTCCGGGCGGCGCGAGGAGACGCGCGCCGGCCGGGGCGGGGGAGACGCCGCTCCCGGTCGACGGCACCGTACGGAGCCCGGGTGACGGGACGGTGGCCGGCGACCGTCGGTCCGGGGGCGGTCGTGGACATCGAACGGATGTTCGACTACCGTTCTCCACAGGCCGCGGGGGACCTCCTCCCGCCCACGGCGGGGCACCCCTACGGTCGCCCGCCCGCACCCCGACACCCCACGGGCCGGCCCGGGGCCGGCGCAGGACGGAGACCGCAGTGGACCGCGACAAGGCCCTCGACGTCGCCCTCGCGAACATCGAGAAGCAGTTCGGGAAGGGGTCGCTGATGCGGCTCGGGGACGAGGCGGCCGTCCCCGTCCGCGCGATCCCGACCGGCGCGATCGTCCTCGACGTGGCCCTCGGGATCGGCGGTGTGCCGCGCGGTCGGGTCACCGAGATCTACGGCCCCGAGTCCTCCGGCAAGACGACCGTGGCGCTGCACATCGTGGCCGAGGCCCAGCGGGCCGGCGGCATCGCGGCGTTCATCGACGCCGAGCACGCGCTCGACCCGGTCTACGCCCAGGCGCTCGGCGTCGACATCAACGAGCTCCTCGTCTCGCAGCCCGACAACGGCGAGCAGGCCCTCGAGATCGCCGACATGCTGGTCCGGTCGAACGCCGTCGACGTCATCGTGGTCGACTCCGTCGCCGCCCTCACGCCCCGCGCCGAGATCGAGGGCGAGATGGGGGACAGCCACGTCGGCCTCCAGGCCCGGCTGATGTCGCAGGCGCTCCGGAAGCTCGCCGGCTCGCTGCACCGCTCGAACTGCTCGGCGATCTTCATCAACCAGCTGCGCGAGAAGATCGGCGTGATGTTCGGCTCGCCCGAGACGACGCCGGGCGGTCGTGCTCTGAAGTTCTACTCCTCGGTCCGCCTCGACGTCCGCCGCATCGAGACCCTGAAGGACGGCAGCGAGGCGGTCGGGAACCGGGTCCGCGTCAAGGTCGTGAAGAACAAGGTCGCGCCGCCGTTCCGTCAGGCCGAGTTCGACATCCTGTACGGGGTCGGCATCTCCCGCGAGGGCTCGCTGATCGACCTCGGGGTCGAGGAGGGCATCATCCGGAAGGCCGGCGCCTGGTTCACCTACGAGGGCGACCAGCTCGGGCAGGGCAAGGAGAACGCCCGGAACTTCCTGCGCGAGCACACCGACGTCGCCCTCGAGATCGAGCGGCGCATCCTCGAGAAGGTCGGGGTCGCGGCCGTCGCCGGCGACGCGGCCGAGGCCGCCGCGGACGTCGACGAGGACTGAGGTGCCCCGGGACGCCGAGGCCTGGCTGGCCGCGCGGGGCGTCCCGCGCGAGCCCGTCGTGGACCGTGGGGCCGGGCCGGGCACGACCCCGGACGACGGTCGGGCCGCTCCGACGCCGGCCGAGGTCGTCGACCTCGCCCGCCAGGTCGCGCGCGACCGGGCCGCCGCGGTCCCGCCCGCCGTCGCGGCGCCGCTCGCCGACGCCGACGGGCCGGACGCCGCGGACCGGCCGGACGGGGCGACGGCCACCGGTGGGACCGCGGGTGCGCTGGCGTTCATCCAGCGCTCCACGGCCAACGCCCCGCAGTCCGAGGGTCGCCTGGCCGAGAAGCTCCGGGGGCGCGGGCACCCGGCGGACGAGGTCGAGGCGGCGCTGGCCGCGGCCCGGGCGCGCGGTCTCGTCGACGACGCCGCCATGATCGAGGCGCTGGTCGTCGAACGGAAGGCCCGCGGTCACGCCGAACCCCGCCTGCGACGCGACCTCCGGAGCCGCGGGTTCGACGGCGGGGCCATCGATGCGGCGCTGGCCCGTCACCGCGACGCCGATCCCCTGGCGGCCGCGTTCGCGACGGCGCGGGAGCAGTCCGCCCGTCACCGCGCGGCCCCGGCCGAGACCGCGGTGCGTCGCATCGTCGGGCACCTCGTCCGGCGCGGACACGCCGAGGGGGTCGCGCGGAAGGCCGCGCTCGACGCCGTCCACGCCGACCGCGAGCCGATGCGGACCGCGGAGCGGTGACCCCCCGCCGGCCGTAGGCTGCCGTCGCGCGGTCCCGCGCCCGGAGGTCGACGTGAGCATCGTGCAGCTGTGGCTCGTCGTCGGCGTCCCGGTCCTCGTCACGGTCGCCGGTCTGCTCGTCGGCGGTTCGCCGGCCCGGGCCCGCGCCGCGGTCGCCCTGCTCGGGCTCCTCGCCGTGGTGTTCACCGTCGCGCCCGGGGGCGGGCGCGTCTCCACGGCGGTCGTCGGGCTGCTCGCCGTGCTGCTGGTCGCCGGCGGGCGCCTCGAGGGGCCCCCGCCGCCCGACGCGCGGGCCGCCCGCCGTCACCTCACCACGGCGGCAGGGACCGACACCGGCACCTGATCGGTCAGTCGTCGTCCGAGGTCGCGTCGTCGACCCCGACCTCCGGCCCGGTCCCCCTCGCGACCGTCGCGCCGTCGAACCGTGCCGTCACCGCGGTCGGGTCGGCGGCCCGCCCCGCGAGCTCGCCCACCGCCGCGGCGCCCTCGATGCGGGCGTCGCGGACGACCACGTCGGTCACGCGCCCGCCGGGTCGGACGTCGCCGGCGACCGCCCCGACCCGATCCCGGCCGACCACGACGACGTCCTCGAGCACGAGGTCGCGGACCTCCCCCGTGAGCACCCCGAACAGGCCGACGTCGTCCGACCCGGGCAGGAACGTCCGGAGGCCGGTCAACCGGTGGCCACCACCGTCGTAGGACCCGGTGAACGCCCCGTCGGACGCGCCGGCGCCGACGGGCGTCCAGGGGTTCGGGACCGCGAGGTCCGCGACCTGCCGGAGGTGCCGGTCCGCGCACCGGGGGAGCTCGTCCAGCGCCGGGGTCGCGTGGACCAGCAGCGGCCGGGCGGGGTCGCGGCCGTCCCCGGAGCCGGGTCCGAAGCGGTCGGTCCGGCAGTCGGTCCCGGTCACCAGCAGGACCGTCCCGACCCCCACGGCGGCGAGGACGACCAGGATCGAGAGCGCGACCGTCGGCCCCCGCCGCCCCAGCGGCAGGAGCGGCCCGTACGGCCCACGCTCCGCCATGCCCCGCCCCGTCGCCCGCCACGACGCGCCGCCCGCCCCCGGACGACCTCGCGACCCTAGCGACGGCGGTGGCGTAGCGTCGCCGGCATGCTCCCACCGCAGGGTCCCGTCACCGTCGACCGCGCCGCCGCGCAGCGCCGTGCTCGTCGCACCCTCGTCACGACGCAGGTGCTCGGCGGACTCGGCGTCGGGACCGGTGTCGCCGTCGCGACGCTGCTCGCGTACGAGCTCGCGGGGACGGCGGCGCTGGCCGGACTGGCCGGGTCCGCGACCGCGCTGGGCTCGGGACTGGCGGCCGCGGCGATCGGCGCGTCCGCGCACCGCGGTCGACGGCCGGGCCTGGCCGCCGGGTACCTCGTCGGGGCCGCCGGCGCCGTCGGGGCGGTGGTGGCGGCGGCGCTCGGCAGTCTGCCGCTGCTGCTCCTCTCGGGGTTCGCCTTCGGCGGGGCGGGCGGGGCGAACCTCCAGGCCCGGTACGCCGCGACCGACCTCGCGCTGCCGGAGCGTCGGGCCGGTGACCTGGCGCTCGTCGTCTGGGCGACCACCGTCGGGGCCGTCCTCGGTCCGAACCTCACCGGTCCGGGCGCCGCGCTGGCCGGTGTCGTCGGTGTCCCCGACCTCGCCGGGCCGTACCTCCTCTCGGGGGCCGCGTTCGCGGCCGCCGGCGCCACCGTCGCCGTCCTCCTCCGACCGGACCCGCTGCTGCTCGCGCGCCGGATCGCCGGTGGCGACGCGGCGGGGACCGAGCGGGTCCCCGTGCGGCGCGCCCTCGGTGAGGGGCTCGGGGCCGTCCGGTCGCGTCCGGCCGCCCGTGCCGCCGCCGTGACCATCGCGGCGGCCCACGCGACGATGGTCGGCGTGATGTCGATGACCCCCGTGCACATGGGCGCGAACGGCGCCGACGTCCAGCTGGTCGGCCTGACCATCAGCCTCCACATCGCCGGCATGTACGCGCTCTCACCGGTGGTGGGCCGCATCACCGACCGGGTCGGGGCGCGGGCGGCCCTCGGGCTCGGCTTCGTCCAGCTCGCCGCGGCCGTGCTCCTGGCCGCGGGCGGGGAGCCGCACGGCGGGGCCGGGTTCCTCGCGGGCCTCGTCCTGCTCGGGACCGGGTGGTCGTTCTGCCTCATCGGCAGCTCGGCCCTGCTGACGGCCACCCTTCCGCTGGCGGCCCGGGCCCCGGCGCAGGGGCTGACGGACCTCCTGATGAACGCGGCCGGGGCGATCGCGGGCGGTCTCTCCGGGGTCCTGGTGACCCTGCTCGGGTTCCCGGGGTTCGCGGCGGGGACGCTGCTCCTGCTCGTCATCCCCGCCGTGCTCGTGCGGCGTGACACCGCCGGTCCCGGCGCGCCCAGCGAGCCGCTGCTCGCCGCCACCTGAACCGCTCCGGCACACTGGGCCGACCGACACCGGCGTGACCGGGGACCGGGGGGACGTGATGGGACGGGACCGCGCCGGCGTCGCGAGCACCGCGGCCGTGCCGGCCCGCACGGGGCCCCGGACCTACGCGATCCGGACCTTCGGCTGCCAGATGAACGAGCACGACTCGCAGCGCGCGGCCGGGCTGCTGGAGGCCGTGGGGTACCGGCCGGCCGACGACCCGCTCCGGGCCGACCTCGTCCTGCTGAACACCTGCGCCGTCCGCGAGAACGCCGACGAGCGGCTGTACGGGACGCTCGGGCACCTCCGCGCCGTGAAGGCGGCCCGCCGCGAGGAGGGGCGCGACCTCACCATCGTGGTGGGCGGCTGCCTCGCGCAGAAGGACGGCGACCGCGTCGCCGAGCGGGCCCCGTGGGTCGACGTCGTGTACGGCACGCACAACCTCGGTCGACTGCCCGAGCTGCTGGCCCGGGCCGACGCCGATCACCTCCCCGTCGTCGAGCTGCTCGAGACGCTCGAGGTGTTCCCGTCCGCCCTGCCGTCCCGTCGTGGCGTGCGCCACCACGCCTGGGTCGCGATCTCGGTGGGGTGCGACAACGCCTGCACGTTCTGCATCGTGCCGGCCCTGCGCGGACCGGAGCGGTCCCGTCCGGTCGCCGAGATCGTCGCCGAGGTCCGGGCGCTCGTCGCCGAGGACGTCGTCGAGGTGACGCTGCTCGGGCAGAACGTGAACTCGTACGGCCGGGACCTCGGCGGGCGTCCGCTGTTCGCGGACCTCCTCCGGGCCCTCGGGGACGTCGAGGGCCTGCACCGGGTCCGGTTCACCTCGCCGCACCCCCACGACTTCACCCCGGACGTGCTGGACGCCATGGCCGCGGTGCCGAACGTCATGCCGCACCTGCACCTGCCGCTGCAGTCCGGGTCGGACCGCGTGCTCCGGGACATGCGGCGGTCCTACCGGCGCGGGCGGTACCTCGACCTCGTCGCCCGGACCCGGGAGCTCATCCCCGAGGCGGCGCTGACCACCGACGTCATCGTCGGGTTCCCCGGCGAGACCGAGGAGGACTTCCTCGCCACGCTCGCGGTCGTCGAGGAGGTCCGGTTCGACCAGGCGTTCACCTTCCGGTACTCGCCCCGCCCCGGCACGGCGGCCGCGGAGATGGTCGACCGGTTCGTCCCCGACGACGTAGTCGCGGACCGGTACGCCCGGCTCGACGCCCGGGTCCGGGACCACTCGCGCGCCGCCCACGAGCGCCTCGTCGGGACCGACCGCGAGCTCCTGGTGGAGGGGCCGTCACGGACCGATCCGACGCGGTGGTCCGGCCGGACGCCGGGGAACCACCTCGTGCACCTCCCCGCCCCGGAGCCCGCGCTGCCGTTCCACCCCGGGGACCTGGTGACGGCGCGGATCGCGTCCGCCGCGACGTCCTACGCCCTGGCCGACGCGGCGCGCGCCGTGACGCGGACCCGGGCCGGGCGTGCGGCCGAGCGTGACGCCGCCGCCGGGCGACCGCCCACCGCGCCGACCCCGGCCCCGACGTTCGTCGCCCCGTCGCGCCGGCTCCCGCTGGCCGCCGGATGAGCGGGCCGGCCGCGGCG
>Ga0075480_10000778_pt1 | contig 19262 bp, 18 predicted proteins | sample DEB08_DNA_7_FD_81590 | JGI IMG/M metagenome (GOLD analysis project Ga0075480, IMG submission 81590) | Aqueous microbial communities from the Delaware River and Bay under freshwater to marine salinity gradient to study organic matter... | ecosystem: Environmental > Aquatic > Marine > Coastal ... | reverse complement strand
TTTTGGAGATACAAACTAAAGATCGCAAGCACCTCTCTAGTTGGTTCTCTGGTGACTTACAGATTGTTCAGAAAATACTGCAAGCGGTTAAGGCTGGCGAGAGTTTTGATCATGAATTTTCATATACCACTCCTAAAAGTTACAGTAAGCGTTCATTCCGTATGGTGATACTTTCTTCACCTGGTGATCGGGGGGAGGTTAGAGGATTGGGAATTTTGCTAGATACTACGGAGGAAAGACTCTTGGCTGCTAAGCAAGCAGAACTGTTAGAGCAAAAGAGTCGGTTTATTAATGTTTTGGCGCATCAATTAAACACTCCTCTTAATGTGGTTAAGTGGGGAGTAGAGACCATCCTTTCTCGCTCGCCAGGTTCACTAACTCAAAAGCAAGCGGTGTTGCTTGGGGGTATCCAAGAGGCGGGGGAGCGCATGATTGGTGTGCTGCAAGATATCCTGTCGGTACTTGTTTTGATTGATAAAAAAAATGTTCCGATGCACAGAGAGGAGATGAGCGTTGCTGATATTGTTGTGCCTGTTGTTGGTAGATTAGATCATAGGTTGCAAAAACGAGACTTTACATTTGTGCCTAATGCTATGGAAGAATATCTCGTTGAAGGTGATCGTGACCGATTACAGATAATTGTACAAAAGGTATTAGAAAATGCACTTGATTATTCGCAAGATACAGACAAGCTACGTCTCATAATCTCAAAGGAGAATGCTCAAGTTTTGATCTCCGTTGAAAATGAAGGTGTTTTGATTCCTGAGGAGGAGCGTTCACAGCTTTTTGAGATATTCTTTAGGGGTAAGGATGCGGTCAGGATGCAGCCCAACCGAACTGGTGTAGGATTATCTATGGCACGTTTCTATAGTCGTCTACATGGTGGTGATGTGCGCTTCTATGAGGGTGATAATAAGACCAATATTTTTACTATTACATGGCCTCTTGTGTAGGCCGTGATAGCATTAAGGTATGTTTGGTCGGATTACTTCATTGATTGGAAAGATTATTAGAGCGTTAGCCCTTATCGCTCTAGGGGTTGGTGTGATTGTCGGTATTTTTGTTGGTGTCCAGCGAGGGTTCCTTAATCAGAGCAAGCATCCTATTTTTTCTCGTCCTGATCCTGCTTCAATATTGCCGCAGGTTGTGCAAGACGCCGAAGTTTCAGAACAAGAATATCTTTTTAATGCAACGTCAGCAGACAGGGTTGAGCTTGGTATGTTGATTAACTCACTTTCAAAGCAAATAGCGCCGTGGTGGTTTGATGTATTTATTACAACAGAAGAGGGTGCTCTAACTGAGCGGTATGTTGTGTATGACGAACAAAATAATCACATTCTCGAGCTCGAACCAGAATGTGGCGATTCAGGGGTGTGTCGAATTGATCGCATTGCAATATATTCCCAGCAGTTTGTTACACAGAAGGGGGTTGGTATTGGTTCTACTTATGCCAAGCTTCGCTCTGCCTACAACATAAAATCTATTCGGTATATCAATGCGGGATTTTATATTGAAATGAGCGATGGTGTGGTGTACGTGATTCCGGGGGAGTATGGAGGTGAATTTGCAGAAGGTGACGAGGTGCCTCTTGACCACTTACCTGGAGAGGCTCTCATTCAGCGGATTATTCTGCAATAATGTTGACTTTCTCTCTGGTTAAACTACCATGGGGCCGTATTCATAGTACTTATAATATATAATGTCTTCTTCTCGAAACCCCTATCTTCATCGTCTCTGGTATGACTTGCGTCATCTACGCACGCGAAACAAGCTGCTTATAGCAGGTGTTCTTTTCCTGTTGATTATGGGTGGTTTTGTGTTGGGAGGAAGAAGTGGCGGAGGTGTTTTGGTTGATGAAGAAGTATCAAATAAATTACCGATTGTGCAGACTGCTTCAGTGCGTGAATTAAGCAGAAATGCAGAACCACTTCGTCTCCTTGGTACTGTTTCATCTCGTTCGGAAGCGAATGTTCGCACGGAGGCACAGGGGCGTATTACACAAGTGCTCGTTTCTGAGGGAGATCGAGTGCGACAAGGTCAGCGCATTGCCGCTATTGAAAACAGTGTTCAATTTGCTGCAGTAGAACAGGCGCGCGCAGCGTTGGCTTCAGCTGAGGCTTCTATTGATAAGGCACAGACGTTAACCCAGGTAAGTTTAGAGAGCGCAGAAAGGAATGTGCGCGAAACACAAGTTTCTACCTTAAATAGTCTTGAGGTTATCTATACTCAGGTTGATGATGCTGTCAGAGGGCAGGCTGATATTTTGTTTAGCAATGCTGACACCACAAATCCGAGATTGCTGTTTATTGTAAGTGCGGATCAGCAGGCACGAGAGCGTCTTGAAATACAGCGTCGAGAGATTGGTCGAGTACTCAATCTTTGGCAGGCATATACATTGAGTCTTGATGAGTCAGCGGTGACAGTAGAAACAATTGATCGCGTTGAAGAGTACGTCGAAGAGGTTAGAAACTTCTTGTCTGATCTTGTGTCCACCACTTCACTCCTGCAATCTTCAGAGAATGTTTCTCAGACACAAATTACAAGTTGGAAGTCTGCAGTCAGTGGCGCACGTTCAGTTGTGAATGGTGTGATTTCTAGTCTGACAGGTTTGCGTAGTGCGTTTATTCAAACAGAAGCTAATCTTCAGGTGGCACAAGAGGAGAGTAGTCAGTCGTTGCTATCTCCAAACACAACAGCGCAAACTACAGTTGCTCAAGCGCAGAGTGCACTGCGTGCCGCTGAAGTTGGATTGGCAAAAACGGTGATCACCGCTCCAATTAGCGGTGTTGTTTCTCGTCTCGATATTGAGGCTGGAGACTTCGTATCCATTCTGGAGCCAGTAGTTCAAGTTTCTAATGATCAGAGTCTTGAAGTGGTGACGTATGTGACTGAGGAAGAGAGCGAATTAATTGCTCGAGGGGCTACGGCTCGAATTGGTGATCGCGGTATTGCTGGGGAGGTGGTTTTGGTTGCGCCAACCATTGACTCAGACACACAGAAAATTGAGGTTAAGATTGCGCCCGAAAGCTCAGTTGGGTTCATTGATGGTCAGTCAGTTTCAGTACGAATTGATCGTCAGGAAAAAGATCCTGATCAGATTCTGATCCCGCTTACAGCTATGAAAGTGCTACCAGCGGGGGCGTCAGTTTTAATTGTGAATGAAGAAGGTTTTGTTGAGCCACAATCAATTGTCGTTGGTCCTGTGGTGGGTGACAGAGTGCTGGTTTATGAAGGTCTTACGCTCGACCAGTCTATTGTTCGTGATGTTCGCGGTTTACAGTCTGGAGACCGCGTTGATTTACAGTAAGTATGTATCGTTTCTGGCGCTTCTTTTTGGATAAAAATAACTTCACGTACTTATTAACGGTAGGGTTACTGTTAGCTGGACTTACCGCATTGATTAGTATTCCCAAAGAATCTGCTCCAGAAGTTCGTATTCCCATTGCGGTAGTTACCACAGCTTTGCCTGGTGCTTCTGCAGACGACGTAGAGCAGCTGGTTACGATTCCAATCGAAGACCAGCTAGCCAGTGGTCTGACTGAGGTGAAGGATATTACCTCTACATCTCGTGAAGGGGTCTCTGTGGTGGTGGCTGAATTCATGCCGAGTGCTAACTTGGATGATTCAGTTCAAGAAGCAAAGGACGAGGTGGATAAGGTGAATGATCTACCAGACGATGCCACTGACCCGGTTGTGGCAGAGGTTAATTTTGTTGACCAACCAATTGTTGAATTTTCAATCTCAAGCGATCTTCCGTCTATTGAGCTTCTTTCGTTAGCTGAATTCGTTCAAGATGATATTGAGCGAATTCCAGGAGTTTCCGAGGTTTCTAAGAATGGTATTGCTTCACGAGAGGTTCAGGTGATCGCTCGTAGGGAGTCATTGCAGCGTTTTAACATCACACTTCCCGAACTTGTAGCTTCTATTCAGCAAGCGAACCAATCAATTCCGATCGGGGGGCTGACTGTGAGTGGGGTTCAATACGCTTTAAAGTTTGAGGGTGATATTGTGGACCCAACGGTGGTTCGTGATATTCCAATTACGAGCAGGGGAGGGGTGCCGGTGTATGTCCGAGATGTAGCCTTTGTTTCTGATGGGCTAGGTGCAACCGAGAGTTTGAGTCGGTTGAGTTTAGATGGTGAACTACCGGAACAAGCTGTTTCATTTTCTGTATTTAAACAAACTGGTGCTGATGTGACACGGGTGGCGCAAGCGGTGGTAGATCGAGTAGAGGAGCTTAAAGATGTTGAGTTGAAAGACTCTAATACGTTTGTTCTTTTTAACACTGGTGATGATGTCCGCGATGACCTTCGTCAGCTGTCATCTTCTGGATTTCAGACGGTGCTCTTGGTGGTATTGGTTTTGTTGCTTGCACTTGGTACTCGAGAGGCGGTTCTTGCTGGGCTGGCAATCCCAATGTCTTTCTTGATTGCTTTTATTGGCTTGAATGGATCAGGTAATACGATCAACTTTGTGAGCCTTTTCTCACTTATCTTGGCAGTTGGAATCCTGGTTGACTCAGCTATTGTGATTACCGAGGGTATCTATACTAATTTGCGTGCAGGCATGAAGCCTGCTAAAGCAACAAAGGCAGCAATCAAGGAATTACATTGGCCAATTGTGGCAGGAACCATGACTACAATTGCTGTGTTCTTCCCATTGTTTTTCATTTCTGGAGTCACGGGTAAGTTTATTGCAAGTATTCCTTTTACAATTATTTTTGTTCTTCTAGCTTCATTGTTTGTTGCATTGGCGCTCTTGCCAGTGTTTGGGCAGCGTTTTTTGAAGGTGAAGCAGATAGAGCTCTCTCGGTTTGCTCAGAAGCGTGAGCGCATTACGGTGCAATTGCAGGAATGGTATCGGACACAGCTCAATCGTATCGTTGGAAACCGAAAAAGAGAGCGTCGTTTCCAGCGAGGAATCGTTGCCTTGCTTATCGTGAGCTTACTGTTGCCAGCATTTGGTGTAGTAAAGACAATTTTCTTCCCTGGTGAAGATATTGAATACTTGTTTATCAATCTTGAGAATAAGCAGGGAACCGTTCTGGCAATTACTGATGCTGAGGTTCGAGAGGCGGAGGCCGTATTGCTGCAGCGTGATGATGTGGAGGCATTTATTACGACAGTCGGATCTTTGTCGGCATTTACGGATGGTGATAGTGGTTCAAGCAAAGCTAATATCTCTGTAACACTAAAGGATAAGAGAGATAAAAGTAGTCAGGTTATTGCTGATGAGGTGCGGTCAGACATGGAAGCCGTGCTTATTGATACTGAAGTTAGAATTGAAGAGCTGTCCTCAGGCCCTCCGGTTGGGGCACCAATTTCTGTGACGTACCTAGGTGAAAATACTGAAGACCTTGCTTCAGCTGCTGCAGCGACTGTGTCGCTTTTGAACGACATACCTGGTGTTCGTGATGTGGAGACTTCTTTGGAGGATGACGGTCTAGACTTTGTATTTCGTATTGATCGAGAGCAGACTATTGCTGCTGGGTTAGACGTTGCGAGTGTGGCGGGGTATCTAAGAACAGCTATTTACGGTGTTACGGCTACAACAATCCGTGTAGGAAGTGATGACATTGATGTCCGAGTGCGTCTTGGATTGAACGATCGTGCAATAGATCTACGAAATAATGTTGAAAGCACCGTTAATGCTATTTCCAATCTGATTATCACTAATCGGGCAGGGGGGCAGGTACTTCTTGGATCTGTGCTTGATGTTGAGGTTGCTGCAGCAAATGCAAAAATTGAACGTAAAAACCAACAGCGACGTATCGATGTAAGCGCCGATCTTGAAGATGGTTTCAATGTACAAGAGGTGGTTTCTGAGTTGAGGAGGTCAATTCGAGAAGATATTGAAGTTCCTGCTGGGGTGACGGTTGATTTTGGGGGTGAAAATGAAGAAACAAATCAATCATTTGTTGATATGGGCTTTGCTCTCATTTACGGAGTGCTCCTAATTGTGGCTGTTCTCGTGATTCAGTTTAATTCATTCCGACAAGCTTTTATTGTGATTTCGATTCTGCCATTTATCTTGATTGGTATCTTTATGGGGCTTGCATTGAGTGGGCAAGCAGTATCATTCCCGTCCATTATGGGATTCATTGCTGTTGCTGGTATTGCCGTTAATAACTCAATTATCCTTATTGATGTTATGAATAAATTGCATAAACGACAGCCACACTTAAGTCCTAAAGAGGTGGCCATTGAAGGTGGAGTGCAGCGACTGCGACCAATTTTACTCACTACACTCACCACTGTGGTTGGTGTGGTGCCGCTAACCTATGCATCTGCGATTTGGGCTCCACTTGCTTGGTCTATAATTTTTGGACTTTCGTTTGCTGTGGTTCTTACGCTAATCTTGGTTCCGGTTTTGTATCGAAAGCGCCTTATTAAGATGGAAGCTAAGAAACAGAAAACACCAACAACGCACGACCACACTATTGCTGCAATGTAAACTTTACGCCACTCGAGATTTGGTTGATTCTATAATTGAATATTCACCAAAAATTAGAGACATGAAAATATTTAGTCGATTATTAGTCAGTATAGTTGTTCTGCTGATTATTGCTGTTGTATATCTATGGCTTGCTCCCACTCCTGGATCAAGAATCCAGGATTTGGTTGATCGCGGAGTACTAAAGCAGGAAACAGAAGTGTTGCCTGCATCATGGGGCGCGCCTGCGGTTGAGATAAGTGTGACTATCGAGGGTTATGTTTGGATTAAGGGGCTTTTCCTTGAGAGGGACTGGTTTGGAAAGCCGTATTGGTCCCTCCGAGAAGGGCAGGATCAGAAGGCTGGAAAGAAGGCTTTGAAAAATTTTTATGAAAATGAGGAGTCAAGACGTGACTCTTCATAGTATGAATAATGCCTCGCAAGAGGCATTTTTTATGCGCTTATTTTGGTATAGTACTCATGCTAATCAATAATTTAGAACACACCATGAATACCCCTTTTCAGAATTACCTCGAAAATCTTTCACACGCACAAGAAATACTACAGTTTGACGATAAGGCTTTAGAGCTATTGAGTAATGCTCAAAATATTCTAAAAAAGGAAATCTCTATTACTGGTGCGGATGGTCAAGATATTCAGCTGCAAGCATACCGTGTTCAATTTAATAATAGTCGTGGTCCTTTTAAGGGTGGAATTCGCTTCCATCAAGATGCTGACATGGATGAAGTGAAAGCATTGGCTGCGCTAATGGCGATTAAATGTGCTGTGGTAGGTGTTCCGTTGGGTGGTGCAAAAGGAGGTGTTCAAGTGAATCCAAAAGATCTTTCACCAAAAGAGCTAGAGCAGGTGTCTCGCGCTTGGGTTCGGGTAATGGTGGATCATATTGGCGTTGATCAAGATATTCCAGCTCCAGATGTGTATACCACCCCACAGATTATGTCTTGGATGTTGGATGAGTACGAAAAGATTACAGGGAAGAGCGAACCTGGTGTTATTACCGGTAAGCCAATTGAGCTTGGAGGAAGTTTGGGGCGTGGTGAAGCAACCGCTCAAGGGGGTGTGTGCGTGCTTAATGAGCTACTCGAGAAGCTTGGAGACGCAGGTTCAAAGACAATTGCGATTCAGGGGTTTGGTAATGCTGGAAAAAATGTAGCAAAGATTCTGGCGGCTGATGGTCATAAGATTGTGGCGGTGGCAGATAGTCGTGGCGGTGTCTACAATCCAGAAGGGTTAGATGTGGCACAGCTTGAAGTTGTTAAAAAAGAAGAAGGCAGTGTGTCTTCGTATGAAGGCGGTGAATCTATTACTCCTCAAGAGCTACTCTTACTTTCTGTTGATGTGCTTATTCCAGCGGCGCTTGATCGTGTAATCACTGCCGAGAATGCTGCAGAGGTCCAGGCAAAGATTATTTTAGAGTTGGCAAATGGTCCTGTAACTGCGGATGCTGACGCTATTCTGCAGAACAAGGAGGTTATTGTTGTGCCAGACGTGTTGGCAAACGCTGGGGGCGTGACGGTGAGTTATTTCGAATGGGTTCAGAATAGGCAACAGTTTTATTGGACCGAAGCAGAGGTGCAAGAGCGACTGCGGCCAATTATGAAAAATGCATTTGCGGATGTTTGGGACATCTCAGAACAGCACACCATCAGCCTGAGGCTCGGTTCATTTATCTTGGCCGTGGGTCGATTATTACAAGCTTCAGAGCTTCGGGGGCGTCTCTAGGAGCTGCTATACTTAAGTTATGTTTGAGTATTTTATTCTAGGAGCCCTGCAGGGAATTGTAGAGTGGCTCCCTTTTAGTTCTGAGGCGGTTTTGGTGTTAGCACAAGTGCATTGGCTTGGTGAGACTAACATTGAGGCTCTGATAAAGACTGCGCTGTTCTTTCACCTAGGGACCTTTTTTGCGGCTTTGGTGTATTTTCGTAAGCAGGTACTCCATCTTGTTAAGGCATTCTTTGTCTGGCCCAAGAATGACAAGGCAACTCGTGAGGAATTAATGTTTTACGTCGTGGCGACGATCATTTCTGCTGGTATTGGTTTTGTCCTTCTAGAGTTCTTGAAAGATGTCGTGTTTGATTTTGAGGTTGCTGGTCGCGTTATAACACTTGTCATTGGATTATTGTTATTGATAACTGCTGCACTGCAATTATTCCGTACCCTAGCGGCACAGCGTGCCAGACAACAGCTTGTGGTTACTGATGCCATACTAACTGGTGTTGGTCAGGGGTTTGCAGCATTACCTGGTGTGTCACGTTCAGGGACGACCATGTCTGTATTGTTGTTGCGAGGTGTTTCAAAGAAATCTGCATTACAGCTTAGTTTCATCATGAGTCTTCCTATTGTTCTTGGGGGAAATATCTTACTAAACTTGGATGCGAGTGTGGTGACACCCGAAGCCCTTGTTGGCTTGGTGTCATCCTTTATCTTTGGTTTGGCTACTATTCACGGACTCATGCGCATTGCAGAGCGTGTACGCTTTGGTTGGTTTGTCTTTATCTTTGGATTACTAACTCTCTTTGCGGGACTGTTTGTGATGTAACCATGGCTATTTCATTTCGTGATGTCATGGTTATATCTCGCCCAAGATTTTGGGTGTATGAAGTGGGGACTTTTTTTCTGGGGGTTTTGGCTGCTATGCCTTTGGTTGAAACACTTTATGACCTGACAGTGCTTTTGTTTGGTCTCTACTTTCTGATCCCAGCCAATATATTTATCTATGGAATTAATGATATTTATGATTACGAGACTGATAAGTTGAATGCAAAGAAAGTAGAATATGAAGCCTTATTACATCCAAGAGACCATCATAAGGTTTGGATCTGGATTGCAGTCACAACACTGCTTTTTTTGCCGCTTGTGCTACTGCTATCGCCAGCTGCTATCTTGGCGTTCCTGGCTTTTTTGTTTTTTGCTGGTTTTTACTCAGCGAAGCCAATTCGGGCTAAGGCGCGCCCAGGGTTGGATAGCTTTTTCTCAGCGGCCCATTACGTTGTTACTGGTGTGTTTGGTTATTACCTGGCAGGGGGAGAGGGGCAGGTCTATTTTGGAGTGATTGCAGGTTTGGCGTGGGCGATGGCAATGCATGCGTATTCGGCTGTGCCTGACATCGAGGCCGATACTCGTGCAAGACTGCAGACGGTAGCAACAAGACTGGGTGCACAAAAAACTATCATGGTGTGCGCGTCGCTATATGTTATCTCAGGAATTATTGCTGGCTATTTGCTCACTCCATGGCTAAGCCTGCTTTCTTTTGTGTACCTTTATCTAATGTATCGTTCAGCTTTGGTTGCCCGAGACGAAGAACGCCTATTTCGTATTTATGCCTGGTTTCCGTGGATTAATATGACCGTAGGCTTTGTACTCTCATTGGTTTTAATGAGATATCTACTCTTCTAGAGATTGAAGCGGGTGGGGGTGTTTAATATTTTGAATTCTTTTATATACCAGCTCTGAAGAGATAAGACAGACAGGCATACCAATGCCTGGATTTGTTCCCGCGCCAACGTAGTATAGGTTGTCAACCCTCTTACTCACATTTTTAGGGCGAAGAATCGTTTGCTTGAGGGTGTGAGCTAATCCAAGGGCAGTTCCTTTGTATGCATTGTAGTCTTCAGAGAAATCTTCGTGCCAATATGCAGACTCATAGGTAATTTTCTCTTCAAGATTAGGTATGTCTAGGTCTTCACCAATCATGGTTACCACTTGATCACGAAATGCTTTTTTCTGTCCATCTGATACAGATAGATCGGCTGATAGCGGCACCAGTACAAAAAGTAGGTCGGTGTTTTCTGGGGCAATGGTCGTATCTGTTTTTGTTGGGCAGCAGACATAATAGGAGGGGTTTTCTGGCAAGGCGGGTTTGTCAAAAATAGCTTCGAAGTTTTTCTTCCAGTCATCTGCAAAGCGTAATGTGTGATGCATCACATCATCAACTTTTTCTTTAAGCCCTAGGTAGAGAATAAAAGCAGAGGGCCCCATGACTTGTTTCTTCCAATATTTTTCTGGATATGTCTGGTGCTTTTTTTCGAGCAATTGTGTTTCAGTGAACCAGAGATCTGCGTTAGACACAACAACGTCAGCAGTGTGAGTGGTGCCATCTGCAAGTGTTACCCCAGAGACTGAGCCATTGGTGACGTTAATCCTTGCGACCGGGCTATTGGTGTGCAGATTTGCGCCATAAGATCTTGCGAGTTTTGCCAGGGCTTCGATGATGGTGTAGATGCCTCCTTCCGGGTAGTACACACCCATGGCAAAATCAATATGATTCATGATGTTGTACAGCGCCGGAGTTTTTCGTGGTTCGCTTCCTAGGAATACTAACGTGTACTCCAAAATCTTTTTTAGGCGCTCATCTGAAAACCAGGAGTCGAGATATCGTTCCATGGTTTGAAGGGGATTCATTTTGACACCTTCTTTGATGAAATCTCGTTGCAGGAAATCAAGTGGTGAATTGTAGTTTCGATACATGAAGAGATTCTTTGCCAGTTCGTATTGCTCACCTGAACGTTCAAGATATTTTTTAAACTTTTCGGAAACACCGGGTTCTAGTTTTTCTAGAGTTGGTAGGTCCTTATCAAGATCAGAGTACATATCAAGTTGAGGGTGCTCTTTGTCGCCAGGGAAGAGGACGCGATAGGATGGTGAGAGTTTATGGAGCTTGATGTGGTCGTTAATATCTTCTCCGAGAAGTTCAAAAAAATGCTCAAAGATATCTGGCATAAGATACCAAGATGGCCCCATATCAAAGGTGTATCCCTGCTCGGTGAAAATGTTGGCTCGACCACCAAGGTTCTCGTTCTTTTCAAACAGGGCTACATCATGACCTTGTTTTGCAAGCAGGCAAGCAGTTCCAAGTCCGCCAATTCCGCCTCCGACAATAATGATTTTTTTCTTATCTTCCATGGAATAATGTTGTGGTTAATATGATAATTTTTTCATAGGGTTTCGTGTGGGCACGTTTGGTAAAAACGTCATAGTCATTGGCTTCAATTTTTTTGAGAATGGCAGCATAAAGATTGCTGGCCACCCTTACAGCAAAACGTCCATGTTTTGCTAAGTTTTTGATTTCAGGTTCTGCTTGTCTATAGAGTGATCGCGCTTTGGCTATTTCCATCTTCAGTAAGTTTTTAAAATTCTCAGAGATGTGTTCGGATGCTATGTCTTCTTCTGAGACATTATATTGCCTAAGGTCTTCTTGTGGAATATAAATCCTTTGGCGGTCTCTATAATCTTCACCAATATCACGCAAGAAATTGGTGAGTTGCATGGCATAGCCATTTGTTTCAGCTGCTCGCAATGTCGATTCGTTTTTGTAGCCGATGATATGGCTCATCATGATGCCGACCACAGCAGCAGATCCATACATGTATTTTCGCAGATCCTCATAGGTTTCATATCGTTCTACGGTCAGGTCCTGCTCCATGGCGGATAAAAAGCTTGAACAGTAGTGTTCTGGAATGTCGTAAAAACGTACCACCTTGATCATGGCCTTATGTGCCCGGTGCACTGTTTCAGTTTCACCATCTTGAGCTCTTTTCCACTGGGCTCGCCAGTCTTGTAACAGCTCCTGTTTTTTGTTGAGGGATAGTGTCTCACTGTCTACCCAATCGTCAGGAATCCTCATCCAAGCATATAGCACATGGGTTGCGTGACGCACATCCCTAGGGAATAGCTTTGTTGCAAAGTAATAGCTTTTTCCGTGCGTTTTGTGTATCTGGGCACAGTAAGCGATGTCCTTTGGAGAAACCTGGAGTTTGGTGTTTTTAGTACTCACGTTCTTTTAGGTAATTAACTAGCGCAGTGAGATTCACTTTTGTTTTTTCTTTCAGGTCGGACGCATTAATTTCTTGTAGTGCTTCATTGTATGCCGCTCTAGCTGCTTCTTTCGCGTGCGCAACAGCTCCAGAGTTTATAAACATGGTGCGTAATTGACCTACCGCTTCAATAGCCAATGAGTTGCGGCGATATTTCTGCAGAATGCTTCGTTGTTCAGCTGTTCCGTTGCGTTCTATATATGATGTCATGAGGGTGTGTTGGCCACTTGATACATCAGCCATAACTGGTTTCTTTGTTTTTTGTGGGTCGCCAATAACATCTAAGAGGTCATCTTGGGTTTGGAACCCTAAACCAATGAGTTTGCCAAGTCGGAATACATCAATGTTAGTTGTCGTGCTGCTGAGTTGTAGCCCAATTTGTATTGGGTAGGAAAAAGTATAGTAGCTTGTTTTGTGAATTGTTTTTGTGAGCACATCTTCTGATGAAACTGTCGCGCGATTGGTCTGGTCGAAATCAAGCATTTGTCCCAAGATCGTGTTGTTGATGAGTTTGCTGAACAGGGGAGAGAGTTCTTGGTTTTGTGGGTGACTGATGAGTAGATCGTGGGTTGCCCAGAATACAAGGTCTCCCAGAAGGAGGGCTTGCATACGTCCTGAAAATGCAGTATCACCAATTGCTTTTTGGGATTCAAGGATGCTGGTGATACTTGTGTGCGCAGTTGGAATACCGCGTCGTTCTGGGGATTGATCCATAAGATCATCATGGATGAGTGCGAAGAGATGGATGTTTTCAAGAGCAATAAAAACATTCCAGTGATCTTGAGTTAAATCATCTAATGCTACACCTGTGCTGATCCAGGCCACATAAGGGCGCACACGTTTTCCTCCTTGGGCAAGTGAGGGAATAAGCTCTAGGTATTGCTGGATATCGGGGTGCGTAAGGGTTTCAATATAGTTACGTTGTGTTTGTTGTAGGAAGGCGTCAAAACGTGTTTCGAATTCACGTACAAAAGTGCTGTATTCTTGCATATGATGCAAAGTATAGCACTGTGTTCTGTTACACTGAAGCCATGAAAAAGATCTTAATTACGGGAGGTTCTGGGTTCCTGGGTGAGCGAATCATCTCACTGTTGCTCGAAAAAGGATATAGCGTTGTGGTACTAGATATGAGGCCGCCCCGAATGACACATGAGCGACTACGTTTTGTTAAGGTAAACCTGCTGGGGCCATTGCCTCAGGATCAGAATTTTAAGCAGGTGCACGGGGTAATTAACCTTGCCGGTAAGCGAATATTTGGGCGCTGGAATAAAGCTCTTAAGCGACTTATCTATGATACTCGAGTTGAGGGAACAAAAAACCTTGTCTCATTATTTGATCATGAATCTTTTAAGCCCAAGGTTCTTGTTTCGGCATCGGCGGTTGGTTTTTATGGAGAACAAGAAACTGATATGGTCACTGAGAAAACAGGTCCCGGAGCAACTTTTTTGTCTATGGTTGCACGCGATTGGGAACATGAGGCTTGGAAAGCAGATGAGAAGGGGGTGCGGGTGTGTTTAATGAGAAATGGCCACATTCTTGACTCGGCTGGCGGGCTACTGAAAGTTCTTTTACCGTTTTATCGTTATGGTTTGGGTGGCCCACTTGGAAGTGGGAAACAGTTCTTTCCTTGGGTGTCTCGGGAGGATGCTGCGCGAATGTATGTTGAGGCGCTTGAAAATGATACCTGGTCTGGTCCTGTAAATGTGGTTGCTCCTGAGCAAATTACGAATAAAGCTTTTTCACATACCGTTGCCTCAACATTGCGTCGTCCTCACATTTTTCATATCCCACGTTTTGCACTAGCCTTGTTGTTTGGTGAATTTGCTCGTGAAATGTTGGTGAGCCAGAAAGTCTACCCCGGCAAAGCTTTTGAGCGAGATTTTGTGTACATGCATCGTAGTATTGGCGCCTGTGTGCGTGACTACCTTTCCTGATTTTGTCTTTTATTATATGTAAGGTAGACTTTACATATGAATTTCACTAGAAAGACCTTAATAGGCGTTGCGCTCTTGGTGGTTTTGATTGCAGCTGTGGTGGTTGTCCGAGATAAAACACAAGCGCCACAGTCAGTGACATTGCCTGTACAACAAGATGAGCGTGGTATTTTTTCTGAATTAACCACCGATCTTACGATCGCAGATATTCCGCTAGAGTTGGTTCTTGATGGTGGTCCCGGAAAGGATGGTATCCCAGCGATACATGATCCTCAGTTTGTGTCAGTTGCCGACAGTGTTGAGGCTGACGATGTGTTAGGTATTTTTCTTGATATTAATGGAGACCAGCGGTTTTATCCGTACTCCATTTTGGTTTGGCATGAAATTGTAAATGACGTGGTGGGAGAACGACCAGTCTCTGTTACGTTTTGCCCGCTGTGTGGTAGTGCAATTGTTTTTGAGCGTCTAGTGTCAGGCGAGCTTCTTACCTTCGGTGTGAGTGGGCTTTTGTTTGAGTCTAATTTGCTCATGTATGACAGAGAGGGTGAGAGTTTATGGTCTCAGGCAAGAGGGGAGGCAGTTGTCGGAGAAAAGACCGGTGCTCGTCTTGAGCTGGTTCCAATGCAGCTTTTAACCTTTGCTGAAGTGAAAGACAAGTTTCCAGATGCGCAGGTGTTGTCTCGGAAGACTGGATACATGAGGAATTATGATGTTACGCCATATACTGGGTATGAAGAGACTGAAGACGTGATCTTTCCAGTCTCTGTGAGTGATGAGCGTTTTTTTGCAAAAGAGATTATGCATGTTGTTCCTTTCGAGGATGTGTGGTTTACCTTTCCAGAAAAGAGTCTTCGTTCTGGCGCTTCTATTACCGAGAGGTATAATGATCAGAACTTTCTGTTAGAGCGGTCAGGTGGAGAAATCACGGTAACTGGTCCAGATGGAAATGTGCTTCCGGGTTATTTTGAAATGTGGTTCTCTTTTGCAACCCACCATCAAGATGACGGAGTAGTTTGGGAATTATAAAACATAGAACGTAAAGATTTATTATGGCAACAGAAGGAGGAAAAACACTAACGATGCCGCAAGCAGTGCTTGCATCCGGAATACTGATTGCAATTGCAATTTTCGGTAGTGGTTTTATTAAGCAATCTGAAATTCCAACCTCACCAGAAATGGTGCAGCAAGAGGGTGGAAGTGAGGCGGTGGATGAGCTGGCTTTGCTTTCAAACGTGCTGCCTATTGAAGAAGGGGTGGACCACGTTCGTGGTTCCGAGGACCCAAGCTTCATTGTGTATGAATATTCAGATATGGATTGTCCATTCTGTGGACGCTTCCATGACACCATGAAGCGTTTGGTCGAAGAGTACCCTGAAGTTGCTTGGGTGTATCGACACTTGCCACTTGATGGGTTGCATCCAGATGCGCGTGCTAAGGCAATGGCTGCAGAGTGTGCCTTCCAGCAGGGTGGAGATGATGCCTTTTGGGCTTTGACAGATTATATTTTTGCAGCCAATCCATCCCTTGCAGAAATTCCAGCTGTGCTAGAAGGCTACGGCCTTGACGTCGATACTTACGGAGCTTGTATAGAGAACGAGTTAACTGCAGAGCGAGTAGATCGCGATGTGGTGAATGCTATTCAGACACTGGGAGGTACTGATCGTTTGTCTACGCCATGGAGTATTATGCAACTACCTAATGGTATATTGGTTCCTATTCGTGGTGCGCAGCCATATGAAGCCTTGGTTGCTATTATTGAGTCAGAATTAAACAATTAATTTTTTAAATTATGTCAGGAAAACCAAAACTAATTCCATATCTTTTGCTCGCAATTGTCCTTGTGCTTTCTATTGTCTTCTTTGTGCAGACACAAAATGATGGTGAAGAAATAGTTGAGCAACAGGAAGAAGTCCAAGCTGTTGAGAGTGTTGCTGCTGGTGAATACATGGTTGACACCACGCAAACCATGATTGCCTGGATGGGAGAGAAAAAGCTAGTAAATTCTAGCCATGCTGGGCTAGTGCGGGCTAAGAGCGGTATGGTTATGTTTGACGAGGCAGGGATGCTTTCGGGTGGAGAGGTTGTGATTGATATGACCACGATTACTCTAGATGAAGATGATAACGGTGGAGAACAGCTGTTGGGGCACCTTGCTTCACCTGATTTCTTTGACATTGCGAATCATCCAGAAGCCATGATTGCCGTGACTGATGTTGTTGAAGCAGAAAATGGATTCCAGGTGACCGCTGATCTTACGATTAAGGGAATTACGGAACCAGTTGTGTTTACTGCTATTCCAACTGCGTCATCTGAGGAGGGTGTAACCCTTGTGGCCGACATTGCATTTGATCGCGCTCTATATGATGTTCAGTTTGGTTCAGAATCTTTCTTTGATAACCTGGGAGATCAGATCATCAAGGACGAAATTGTTATGCAGGTAAGCCTCGTTGCAAAACGTAGCGAGTAGTTCCATGATGTTGCCGGCTGTTGAGGGAAAGGTACGTAGAAGGCCTGGTCCTGGCAAAAAGACCAAGCAGCCGATTTACGTTCCTGACGAAAAAAAGTACCCAAAGTTTTGGCGAGAGTGGTATCAAGCGGTTGATGAAACTGGACTGTTTCAATTTCCTTTTCCTGATGCCGAAGAAGCCGTAAATCCGTACTTTGGATACTACGGATTCCGCTGGCATCCAACTAATCATGAGCCAGGTTCATTCCATATTGGATTGGACTTTTCAGCACCGACAAAAACAGATGTCGGTGCTTTGGCTGATGGTGTGCTGGAATATTCTGGTTTTGATTTGGTGAATGGTAATTACGTCATGGTCTCTCATCCTGCAATTGAAGTTGAGGATGGTTGTCGGCTGCAGACGCTATACATGCACCTCCGTTCCAACGTTGTAAAATTCACGTCGTATCAGAAAATGTTGCGTGAAATTAGCCTACATACCTATCCAGAAATTGAGATTAAGAAAGAGGAGGTGATTGGTGAGGTGGGGGATTCGGGGAATGTTGAAGGGTACGAACCACGACTTCATCTTCAGATTCAGTTGCAGCGTAAAAAGGGTGGTGTGATCGCACTTGACCCCGCTCGTTTGCTAGGTATTCTTCCCACCCCGAATCTGACGGAAACGCTTTCAACCGAAAAAGAATTTCATGATTTTTATAATGATCATGAAGAGCAAATTATGAAGTGGGGTGTTCAGGGGTATTGGGATAAGAAAAACAAGGAGGTATAGATTATGGTACGAAAAGAACGCATCTTACATACACTGGCCACACTTCGTCGTGACCGCAAGATAACTCAAGAAGAGCTAGCTGAGATCTTGGGGGTAACCAGACAAACCATCATTGCCATCGAGGGGAATAAGTACACCCCTTCACTTTGTCTTGCAATTAAGATTGCAGACTACTTTGAGCGTCCAGTCGAAGAAATATTTGCACTGCAGATTGGTGAGGAGTGATGTGCACAGGGAATGTAAAGTTAGCTTTACATGTGGGTTTGAAACGATATACTTGGTACATATTCATAAGTTAAGTAACTATTACTATGTCTAAAAAGAATCCAGCATTATCAATCGGAGTCATTATCGCCATTATCGCAGTGATCGTAGCTATTTCTGTTGCTGATCGAAAGCCAGTTGTGGATGATGTGACCATGATGTCTGAAGACCAAGAACATGTGGATCATAGTCATATGGATGGTGAAGGTCATGATGGGACGATGAAAAAAGAAGATATGGAAGACATGATGGAGGCGACTGATGTGGTAGGCATGGAGGAAGATATGCAGGATGCACCTACTACCGAAGAGACCGCGACAGTTTCATATCAGGGTGAAGTTCTTGCTGGTACCGATGCTCCTTTCTTGGATTTTAATAGGGTAGATTATGAGCAGGCGCTAGCAGAAGGCAAAACAGTCTTCTTGTACTTTTATGCGAACTGGTGTCCGACCTGTAAAGCAGAGCTTCGCAATGGGGCACAACCGGCCTTTGATGAGTTGACTGGTGATGTTGTTGGATTTCGCGTGAATTACAATGACGGAGAAACGGACTCCTTTGAGGAGGGGCTAGCTCGTGAATTTGGTATTGCTTACCAGCACACTAAAGTGATTATTCAAGATGGTGAGCGAGTCTTGAAGTCTCCAGAAACATGGAATAAGGATCGTTATCTTAGCGAGCTAGCAGCGGTTCTGAATTAATATGGTTGATATAACACTATTTATTGCACTTGCGGCAGGTTTGGTTTCATTTCTTTCACCGTGCGTGCTGCCGATTGTTCCCGGTTTCTTGTCTTACTTAGCGGGGCAGGGCGGTGAGCAATCTCCCAAAAAACAACGTCGCTTGATGATTGTTCATAGTATCTGGTTTGTGGTTGGATTCTCACTTGTGTTTGCGCTTCTGGGTGTTCTGTTGAATACCGTATTAGAGTCTGTTGCGTTTGATGCCCAACAATGGTTTGCGCGTATTGGTGGTGTAGTTGTGATATTCTTCGGGCTCTATCTGACAAAGCTGATTCGAATTCCATGGCTTGAGCGTGATCATAAGGTTAAGGTTGCCAAGAAGAGCAGGTTCCCGTTCATTAATTCAATTTTGTTTGGTTCAGCGTTTGCGGCTGGTTGGACTCCTTGTGTAGGGGCAGCGCTCGGAGCAATCCTTGGGTTAGCGGCCACTGATCCAGCTCAAGCGTTCCCGCTTCTTTTGGCATATGCTGTTGGGCTTGGTGCTCCATTTATTCTCGTTGGTATCTTTGCTGAACCAGCACAGCGATTGATTAACCGTTCTGCGGGTAAATTGGATTGGGTAAACAAGGTGTTTGGCGCAATTTTGATTGTACTCGGAATCCTTGTGTTTACTCAAAAACTCCACGTTATCTCAAACTTTGGTTTAGCCCAGAACTTACTTAGTTAATACTTTATGAAGCCGGAGAGAATCCTAACAGTTCACGACGTAGCATATGAGGCCGGACCGGTCGTCTATTGGATGAATCGTGATAATCGTGCTGAGGATAATTGGGCCCTCTTGCACGCTCAGGAACAAGCTCGTACCCATCACGTTCCATTATT